>LWDU01040629.1_pt1 | contig 16481 bp, 9 predicted proteins | sample 727161 | NCBI WGS metagenome assembly LWDU01 (sample SAMN04566230, study PRJNA314399) | hydrothermal vent metagenome | isolation source: deep sea hydrothermal plume seawater | place: Mexico: Gulf of California, Guaymas Basin | collected 2004-07-11
CCCGCCACGGTGGCAGCTTGTCGGAAGCCGTCTCACGAGCTGTCGCAGTGGTCAAGCCGACCGCTGCTCCGGCAACTACGCCGCCCAACAACTCTCGACGATCTAGTTTTTGCATGACTTCGCCTCGTGCTTGTATTTTCAGTGCCACACATTGGTTCAATTTACCGGACGCTCTTGGGCTCTGCCAATATTCTCACGGCAATTCAACTTGACTTGTGTAGCATATGATACACATATGAGCGAGTTCGGTGCGTACTTACGAAAGGTCCGCGAAACGCGGCGGGCGATGGATCGCAGTTTCTCCGTCCGCCAACTAGCGGCGCGGGTCGGCGTGGAGCCTTCGTGCTTGAGCAAGATTGAGCGTGGTCAGCTTCGCTCGCTGATGAATTGGATGAAGACGCGGCAACCGCGGACGCCGGTGCACCCGTTTTAGACAAGCTGAAAAGCGTTGCCGAACTAAGTGCAAACAAAGGAGATATGGTACTGCCAGAAAATGAATCGGTTACGCCCGAAAACTTGGTCGTCTATCGAACCGGTCTAAAGGAATGACAAGTACGTGAAGGTGCCTTTTAACTTTACGGACTAGTGCAACTCTTTTTACGAGACTATTTTATCGACGGGTTTATCAACTGATTTGTTTCGCCCAGCTCGGTGACTCAACACAAATAGTAGACTGACGGCAACCAAGAAAAACGCAATACCGCCAATACCGCCAATAACGCCAATGCCGAGCAGATTGCGCACGGTGGTGTGTGTTGGCCTTGTTTCTGAAAGCGGATTACTCGCGGCAATCTTCTGATAGTGAGCCAAACGTCGCTCAGCTAGCTCGAGATTCACTGGCCGGAATTGAATCGCCAGCTCGTAGGCGTCAATTGCCGGTTCAACGAACTTGGTCAACGCCACCAGATCGCCGAAAGTAACTAACAAATCCGCGACGACCGGATCCGGCGGTTCGACAAATTGCAATCGCTCGTACAGCTGGTGATCGATCACTGAAATGACATCCTTTGCGGTCCGCCCGTGCTCAAAATCTCCAGGCATGACTGGCGCATCGTCATCGCCAAACGTCAGATTAAGCACAGAATGTGTGTCCAGCCATTCTGGATCGTCTACCAGGTGTTGCTTGGCCTCGAGGATTTTCACGTGTAACCATTCGGTACCGCCGTGTGAAAGTGCATTCCGCTCCAGGCCGACTTGAATCCAGTGAATCGCCTGCTCCAAGTCGCCAGCCAATTCGTAGGCCGTACCGAGGTTTCCGGCGATCACGTATTCGCCTGGGTGCTTTTCCTCCAGTTCCACGAGAATCTGAACGGCTTCATCCGCCTTACCCAGATGCATTAGGGCGGCGGCGAAATCGGAACGCTTCTTGAAATCGTCGTCGGACTCCATTTCGACTTTGAGCCGATCGTGCAGGTCCTGCCATCGTTGTACGTCCACCTCGCTGTGGAACAGGGAATAGTGATCGGATCCAACGTGCGTGTGGCCTTCCATGTCTGTGTAATACAGATTGATACAGGCCTGAAGCTGGGGAATCGCCGTGAACAGGACAACTATAATGACCGTATGACCGCACAGACGATGAGTTAGACGCATTGTTACCACCCTATCCTTCGATGAACGCAAATATTGTTGGACCTCTTAGTCATAGATCTAGTGAAGCTTAGATTTATTCCATCCGTCCTCAACTTGCCCGCGACTTCCATGATTTGCTTATGCGGGGGCGTTGTAAGACAATCAACCGCAGACGTTTATATGCCGTCAACATGGCCGTCTTGGCACCCCATTTCAACCCCCTGCGAGCGTCCCATGGATTTTACGTCGCGGACGACGTTTTTGTCGCGGATTCCTCGGATGGACGAATTGCCACATTAAATAAAAATGGGACCGTCTTCGTATTGCAGCAGTAGGTCACGTTCGCCGAACGTGACCACACCGGCTCTACGACAGGATCGACTTTTGCGTCGTCTATTGACATTCGCCGAATCGTCTGACCTACAGCGTGATTAAGCAATCCAATCTTGAAACGGCTGTTCGTCCACATTGCGACCGCTAAGGACGACGACCACGTCGCCATCACCGTCCAAGTTGACTTTGCCCATCAACAACGCCGCTGTCGTAATCGCACCGGATGGTTCGGTCCGCAGACCGTGATGTTGGTAAAGCCACTGCATGGCTTGCAGCGTGGCAAGATCAGGAAGCGAGACGGCGTCCGCAACATACTTTTGCAAAATTGGCCAGTTGAGTTCTCCGACATCGTAAGAGAGTAAGCCGTCGCAAATACTCTCAGGCTGTTCGATTCGCACACGCTCACTGGCACTCAACGATTGGCAAAAATCGTCGGCGCCGTCCGGCTCCACGCCAGTGATTCTCGCCTGGGGAAATCGATCTCCAATCGCTACGGCGTGGCCGGCCATCAGTCCGCCGCCACTGACTTGGCAAACGAATTGTGAGATGCCGCGGCCTTGGCCCTGCAACTCGTTCGCAATCGCAAGCCCTCCCGCGCCGTTTCCAGCAATAACGTATTCGTCGTCATACGGCGATGCCTCGATCGCCGCCCGCTCGCTGGCAATCTCCTTTGTCAACCGGTCCCGTTCTCCGGTAAGGTGATCTGTAGTGATGTCGTATGTTTGGATCTCCGCGCCGAAGGAACGTGTCAAACAAAATTTTACTTTGGCCGCTGTTTCTGGCATGACAATCACGACACGCTTTCCGAACCGCATGCCGGCAAAGGCGATTCCCGAAGCAAAGTTGCCTGAAGAGTGAGCGGCGACGGGTCGATCGCCAATTCGCTCTAGGTTGTTCGACATCCAATTCAACGCGCCGAGAAGCTTGAAGGAGCCAACAGGAGTCCAACCGTAGTCCTTTAGCCAAACTCGGCGGCTAGGAGCTAATCCGAGTTCCTTTTCCAGGGCATAGGAACGGATCAGAGGAGCAGGCGATACGTGCTGGCGGACAACATGTTCGGCGTCGCGGACTTCTCGGATCGTCGTCATTGGAGGGGACATTGCTTATTCCTAAATCGGAAATACTAGAGTCAACGTTTAGGACCGGCTCGTCGAACCGGACGACGTAGTTTGGACTTGACCGCCGCGCACGACCAATGATGTCTCCCAGCAGCCACCGGCACGCTGACGTTTATAGCAGTCCATGAGGGGCGCCGCTGCATCATTGTGTGCCAGTACGGTCAGATCGGCGCAGGCCCCGGGTGATAAGGTGCCGACTTCATCGGAAAGTCCCAAGATCTTCGCAGGCCTTGCACCGACCCGAGCGAAGACCTCGTACTCGGGCATGCCGGCCGCCAGGAACTTGCTCATCGTTCGTGGCAAATCGTGCTGCGGTTCAGAGCCGACATGGCTGGCGTATTGATCGGTTGATATTGTGTCCGGATAGAAGCCATCGGCGAACGCCGCTTCGGCCACGCGAAACGAGAAACTCTTCATTCCATGGCAGGCGTCGAACAACACACCTCGTTCACGTGCCTTGCGGATTTCCGGCAACACCTGGCCTTGATCGTCGACAATGCTCCACTCACCGTCGCGAAAAAGATACGTCACAACGTCTCCCGTGCGGAGCAATTCAAGCTGTGCGGCAATTGGCCAGTCGGGTGGATTGCGCATGCCGTAGAGAAGAGGTTTGCCCGTGCGTTCGGCCACTTGCAACGCGCTTCGCACGACATGCTTAGGATCGAGCAGGCATCCGTCGCGGCTGGCATTGACGGCAATTCCCCAGATGTGGTCTCCTCCAGCAATGACGGCATGGCAGCAAGCGTCCACATCGATCCAATCGATATCTCGTAGACAAGGCCCGCCTTCCGGTTCTCCCATTTTTGAAAGATTAATCGCCAATCGGACGCGCGTGCGGCTTTCGTCGATCGTCTGACGGCGGTAGGCGCTCCAGTTTTCTGCTCCAGCGTCTCCCTGTGAAAGCACGGTTGTCACGCCCCGCGGTAGGAATTCCAGGTCGGGATCGACTCCGTATTTGGAACCGTTCTTTGCCGGATGCGCGTGCAAGTCGATGAGGCCCGGCAACAGTAACGCGTTGGGGAATTCCAGTGTCTGCCGCGACGTGCCGTCAATCTTCCCTCCAGCTGCGACGATTCGATCGCCTCGGATCGCGACCGCTCCCGGCCCGTCCAGATTTGTCTGTGTGCATACGATGCGGCCGGCCCGAATAAGGAGATCGTATTCAAACTCGCTCATCGTGGGTAACGCCTTGAGTCTAGGCTGAAGATGGCCGTTCGGTCCTCACTAGAACCAGTCATCGTAACCCGGCGCGTAAGCGAGGGCCGTTTCTTCGCTCATCACGCACCGAACCGAAATACTCGGACGGCCGTTTTTCCAAGCACTTTTGCCTGGTCGTCAGCCGAGAGATGATCAATGAACGATCGCGTTCGCTCAAATGCCTGGCTGTACGATTCGCCCTTTGCCGCGGCACTGAATCCGCCGCCACAGATCAGGCGGTCGGCACCCCAAGCGTCGGTGAGTTGGCGAATCACCGGCCGAATGTCTCTATGTGGATACGAGCGTGTCGAGGGAATGGACGATAACTTCATTACCGTATTGTCGTACCGCGCCCATCGTACGACAACCGCATGTTCCTTTGGCGTGCCTTGAAATGGTCGACCAAGGTGGTCAATGATCACTGGCGTCTTTGGGAATTCCCGAATCAATGGCTCGAAGCCAGTCGCGTACCTTGGCTCAAAGTGGAGTTGCACGGCCAGATTGTGCTCGGTGGCCATCTTCCACAGTTTTCGCAACTCAGGGCGTCCAAACGGTGGTAGTCGATCTGCGGCGTAGGCATGCACACGGACAGCCACCACATCGATTTGCCGACAAAGCTGTGGCATTTTTTCGAGTGATCCCACTCGGTCCGCAAACAACAGCAGTGTTCCTTTCAACTTGCCTTTCCCTAGCTTGCAGCAATGTTCCAGATAACGATGGTCGTCTTGGTAGGGCTCTGGATGCACGACGACTGCATAATCAACGCCAGCCGTCTCCATGCATTTCAATAGGTGTTCAGGCGTCGCTGTTTCCTCCGGTCGGTAGGGAGCACGTTCGTGGTAAGGAAACCGCCCGTCATTTTTTCCCGCGAAGCAGTGCAAGTGCATATCAACCCACGGATTGTCTGCTGGTTCGCGTCTGGCGAAAGCCGATGAGGTGGAAATCACGCTGGGCGCCAGGGCAGTTGCTTGAAGGAGTCTTCGGCGAGAGAGTTGATTTTTCATCGGACGGGATTCCGCTGGACAAGGGTCGAAATTAATATGCTACCTCGTGCACGTCAGGCACGTTTCACACCAGCCTCACCATCAGTCACAACAAATGAACCGCGTTGAGTCGCGAGAGTCAGTTCATTTTTGATTTGCGAATGCAAAAAGGCGAGTGTGTGTTCTTACGTAGATCGTTCCATCGACAACAGCGGGAGTGGCGTATGTCGGTTCGCCCATTTCGTTTGTTGCCAGGATCTTGGCCGCCGGACCCAGACTTAGAACGGTGATTCGCCCAGCGCCGGAAATCGTAAATAACTTTCCGTCAGCAATGATGGGTGAAGAATAGTGTGTGCCGCTTCCACTCGTACGCATCCGGTAAATGCTCTTTCCCGTCTTTAGTTCCAAACAGGTGAGAACGCCACCATTTTTGACAAAGTAGACGAGGCCATTGTGGTACAGAGGGGACGGGACTTCGGGAATGCTCTTGCTCTCGAGTCTGCGGATTTGCTTAGGTAGCAGCATTCCGTTGCTATCGATATTGATCGCCAGAATGCCGTGGGCGACGATTCGCGACCTTCGTGCGTCACGCGCCTCGCGCAGAGCTCTCCACTCGCCGGCACTGATCTCGCCATTCTTGTTCGTGTCGACTTGCCCGAATCGCAATGGAGCACCGTTTTGCGGAGCTTCAGTGCCTTCGGAGCGATGGAAGACCATCAATCGTGGTAACTCGTCGCGACTAATCAGTTGGTCACCGTCCTTGTCGTGTTCGTTAATCAGCTTGTCGAAGGCAGAAAATGTGGGGACGAGCGACGATTCGCCCGTTTGATTCCAAGTGGCGACGACGACTTCACCAGCGGCCAAGACGGGGGTGCTTGTCGCGGTCGTCGCACACGCGACTTTCCATACTCGTTTGCCCGTTGAGACGTCAAAGGCTTGAATTGCGCCGGCGGAGTGGACGATCAGCTTATTCTCGGCAACCACCGGACAAGACGTGCATGCCATGCTCGTTGTAAATCGTTCCCTGGTCACTCCCGCTCGCCTTCGGTATCTCGGTCGCAGTCGGGGTCATTTTCGATCGCCAACGATTATCGGAGAGGTTGCGTTGCCAGCATAGGACTTGGTCAAAGGCATCTTCAGGTCCCACAGCTTTTCGCCGTCCGTATCAAAACAGATCAGTCCATACGAACCAAAATAGGCAACCACGCGCTCTCCATCAGAAGCCGGCGTGCTGCTGGCTGGATTAAATGAAGGATGGCCTTTCTCGATCGCGTCAACCGGCACGTCGCGACGCCAGCGAATTTTACCGTCGAGTCGCTGGATACAAACGACAGCCAGTTTTCTTGTCTCGCGGTCAAATGTGGGCAAGAATATCGAGGATCCGGCTATGCAGGGTGATGAATGGCCCGAGCGAAGTGGAATACTCCAGAGTTCGTTCACGCCGGGACCAAATTCCGTCGGAACCGGCTTGCCCTTGTAAATCCCGTCGCTGTTGGGGCCACGAAACTGTGGCCAATCCGCCGACACGATGCCGGGTGTCAAGAAAACGACAGCGACTGAAATGAGCAGAGTTATTCGTCGCATGGAGATGATCATGAAATTATTTTTTTTCGCTTGTGAAAAAAGTTGGTGTGACGTCCAATCACTCGTGCCGCAACGCCTCGATGGGGTTCATTCGAGCCGCGCGTAGCGCAGGGTAGATTCCGAAAATGACCCCGACTGCGACCGAGATACCGAAGGCGAGCGGGAGTGACCAGGGAACGATTTGCGGCGTTACCGCTTTCACCGACGCCGGAAGATTATTCATCGCGTCGGGTATCGTGTTTTGCAGAATCTCTCGCAGCCAGTTGATCATCCAAGGGCAGGTTAAGCCTCCCAGAATGCCGATAACACCCCCGACGGTTGAAAGAACGACCGTTTCAGTCAGGAACTGTCGCGTGATGTCCGCTCGGCGGGCACCAAGTGCTCGTCGGTGACCGTTGCCAGCATGATATTCATGATCCCAATCCCCCCGACGATGAGAGTGACTGCGGCGATCATGCCCATGAAGACCATGAACATCAAACGTGTCGTGCGGGCCTGTTCGAGCAATTCCAAAGGCACCACAATCGCGTAGTCTTCCTTGGAGTGAAGCTTTTTCATCGTCCGCGAAATTGCATCTGCCGTGGCCCGTACGTCGTTTGTCGAGTTGACCTGAAAAGTAATCTGACTTAACTGGATCTCTTCGCCAGTGCGCTGACCGGCACGCATGAAAAGGACTCGGTCCCCGATACGCTGCCAGAAAGTGGTCACAGGAATGTAGATATCATTGGCAAAGTCCTGGGCGGCCAGTGAACCGCCGATGCCGGCCATCGGAGTTCGAGATTTCATGACACCGATGACCACGTACGGTAGCTCGCGGATGCGGATCGCCTTTCCGATCGGGTTGTCGACTGGAAAGAACTGCTTGGCTGCTTCAGCGGCAAGAACACAGACGTTCGCTCGATTTTCGACGTGAGCGTCGGAAAGGAATTGCCCCGTGTCGATCGTCAGCTTCATTACCTCGGCGTATTCTGGAGTGCAGGCGACCAAATGGCTGTCAATCGACACCGGGCCAAAGTGCGCCTCTCGATACGCTTCACGAATTCGGAGTGCATCGGTGACCGTCGGGATTTGCATCAGTGCTTCAACGTCACTTCGAAGGATGCCATATTGCACCCAGAAAGTCGTGTCCGATGTGTCTTCGACTGGAAGCCGGGAACGCAGAATGATATTAGTGGCGCCTAATTCTTCGATTTGCCGTTGGGCTTCACGGCTGATCCCCTCACTGATCGCCAACAACCAGACAACGCTGGCCACGCCAATAAAGATACCCAACACCGTCAGCATCGACCGCATCGGATGTAGGGCCAGCGTTTTTACCGCCAGCATCCAAATTTGTAGGTGCGAGTGCATTAGGAGGTGGGCGCTTTGCCGGCTGCGCCGGAGATAGCAGACTTGATCAAGCCATTCTTGGGTTTCTTGTCAGTCGCGAATTCGGTCGGCACATCTGGCAATTCCGACCGCTTGATAAACCGAAATGGCGTCAATGTCACCTGGTCGCCCTTGGTCAAGCCACGCTTGACGATGATGTGCGTGTTGTTGTGCGTGCCGATTTGAATGATCTGCGGATGCCATTCGGACCTTTTTCGGACAAGACAATAATGACCGTTACCGTGTTCGACGACGGCGGCAAGCGGAACTTGCAACACGTCGGTCTGCTCCTGGAATATGATTTTGACTTTGGCGCGGAGGCCAGGCCGTATCGTCGGCGGTGGATCAATGATCGTTATCACTGCACCGTACTCTAGTGGCGAACCGTGCCATCGCATGGGAAATGGATACGGGGCGACTTTCTCCACGATGCCCTTGAGAGGGTGATCTGGGTCGGCGTCGAGCTCGATTTCCGCCTCTTGACCCGGCTTGATGTGATTGACGTGTGACTCGTTGATCTTCACATCAACCTGCATGTTCTCGAGGTCGGGGAGTCGCACGACGATTTGATTCTCGCGAATCATGGTCCCTTCTTCGATCACTTCGGGCGATTCGCCGCCATCACGCTCGTTGGCATGGACGATTTGTCCGGCGGCGGGAGCGGTGACGAGGCAATGTGCAATCTGTTCCGCAATATCCGACAACCTTTGAGTACTCAGATCGAGTGTGAACTGAGCGGCCTCGCCAATCGCTTTCTGTTTGTCAATTTCCGCCCCGTATTCGCCAAGCGTTTTTTCACGAGTAAAGTCGCGATAAACCATGAGCCTTCGATTTGCAGCGGCCACATCCTTCGTCGCTTTCTTGACGTTGAATTCGTGGGAATCCAGTTGGACCGTCGTGATAAATCCGTGGGCCGCCAATCGCTCGCTGTGAAGCAACGAAGCCTTGCTGCGTTGAAATTCCTCTTCGGCAAGGAAAACGGCGCCTTCCAGCAACTCAAGCTCCAATTGGTAGAGCCCCTCGTCAAACTCGAGAAGCGTTCTTTTCGCATTTTCTAAATTGCTCTTCGCTTGAATTAATTGCGCTTTGTCGTTCGCGACGACAATCTTCTGCGCCAACAGTTCTTGTTGTAGGACGGAATCATCGAACTGCACAAGGAAGTCGCCCGGTTCGACCTGCGTTCCCTCTTCACAGATTTTCAGGATCGATGCGCCTGGTGAGCCACGAGACTTGACACGGCAACGCACCTCGACATTGCTGCTACTTGCCACGTCGCCCGGTTCGGTTACGAAGGCCTTAAAATCGCCCAGCTCAACGCTGTGTAGCAAAACGGTATCGTTGGCATTCGTTTGGCTCTGTGCACGCACGACAAGCATGATGATGCCGATGACGCCAAAAGCACAAACGAGAACAGCCACAAAGGTCAATGCGGTGCGGCCAGATCGGTTCGCGAGACGATCTTTCATGTTGCTCTTGGTAATTTGAATGCGGGCGTGGCGGGTTAAGAGGCGAGACCAAACGGGTTCAGGTGTGCGATTTTATTATACTGAGGATCGATCTATAAAACACTGCGGTTTTGCTCTCTTGCGTCTTGTTCGGGCGCACTTGCTGGCATCATATTAACGTCGCCGCCGATAGGATCCTGACATTAAAGACTAAAAAAGGGTACTTTCGCGGTAGGTCACGTTCGCCGAAAGTGACCAGACTCGCCGTTTGAGGTAACGGACAACCCCTGTTACGCGGTGCCGGTGCCCCGTGTTGCTTGACGAGAGACGGTAAGGCGGGTAGCGTCAGGAGCGAAATCGAATGTTAGGGTGGGAGACTTTTCCAGCGTCAAGAAGCGATTCACTAGGACCTTCGCGGGGGCCAAATCATGTTTCGTACTGCCGTAATGGTCGGGTTGCTAATCTCTGCGGCTCCTTCCTTTGGTTGGGAACCACTTAGCGATCGAGTTCAACTGAACCGCGGTTATTGCCTGCTCGTCGGCGAGACATCCGCGGATCGGGTCGTAGATCTTGCCAACTCGACCGACCTGACCATCGTCGTTCAGTGTTTCGACATGGTGGACGTCCGCCGAATTCAGAACCAGTTAGACCAGCAACGGACGCCGGTCGGTCGAGTCTACGTGAGTCTGGTGGAGGATGGGCACCTTTGTCTGGCTGACAATCTTGCCAGCGTTGTCGTGGTGTCGCCCGGACCAAGTGTCGCGCGGCGGGAACTGCACCGCGTCCTCCGTCCGCGAGGGCGACTGATTGAAGCAGACCAGGTCACCATCAAACCCGTGCCCAATGGTACGGGTGAGTGGACACATCCCTATCAAGACGATGCCAACAACCCGCTTGCCAAGGACGCAATTGCCCAGGCTCCCTATCTGACGAAGTTCCTTGCTGTGCCATACTATGGGCCGATGCCAGCGATCACGGTCTCGGCAGGCGGTCGATTGTTCAAGGCTTTCGGCCATCTGGCATTTAAGGAGCGCGAGTGGCCGATGTTGGGCAAGCTCGTCGCGATCGATGCCTACAGCGGCGTGACACTCTGGCAGCGAGAGATGGAACCGGGATTCATGATCCATCGCAACACGATCGTGGCTACCGCTGACACGCTTTATTTGGCCGATCACGTTTCGTGCAAACTCATCGACACAACGACCGGTGAGATCAAAGACGAAATTGTCGTTCCCAAAGGGCTGTCTGACGGTCCCGTCTGGAAGTGGATGACGATCAGGGATGGAGTGCTTTATGCTCTTGTTGGCGAGGAAGAAACATTGCACACAGTCCATCGTGGCGACCGAACGGAACGTGGCTGGCCGTGGACAACAGTAAAGTCGACTTACGGTCAGCACCAAAAATCCTGGGGGTTCGGTCGCACGCTTCTCGCACTCGACCTTGAGTCTCGTGAGGTCATTTGGTCAAAGCGGGAGACGCACGCCATCGATAGCCGCGCCGTTTGCATGTCTGGCCAGCGGATCATTATTTTCAGTCATGGGAAGTACCTGGCTGCAGTTGATTCGAAAACGGGAAACGACATCTGGCGAACCGATGATTCGACCGTTCTCGACGCGGTGGGCGAACACGATCCAGCCGATAATCCGCGTTTGGGGTACTCGACGAGCGCCTATATGAAGGCCTCCGAAAAGGCGGTGTTGTAACAAACTGGCCGTGATCTCGGCTGCAAACGGCGATCTGCTCTGGACGTATGACGATGGCAATATGCAACTGATCATTCGCAACGATGGTCTGTACGCGATGGGTAGGATGCAGACGAGCAAGAAATTCGATCCCATGACCGGTGAGATCCTTGCGGACCTACAGTGCTTTCGCGGGAACTGTACACGTGCGACCGGAACCGTCGACAGTATTTTCACTCGAGGCTATCGCCATACGGGAACGATGCGATTTGACGTGGAGTCAAAGACACCACAACGGATTCCTTCTATGAGACCGGCCTGCCAGGATGGCGTAATTGCCGCAAATGGTCAGCTTTACTGGGGGCCTTGGATGTGCGACTGCAATCACTCTCTGGTGGGAGTGATCAGTTTGGCACCAGCCGGCGAGTTTGATTTCGATGTCACAGTTACGGATGACGCTAACTTGCGGACGGACCGTCTCGGCACTCGGATCCAAAAGTTGAAGATTGACGACCGCGATTGGCCCACGTATCGCGCTGATAATCAGCGATCGTCATCAGCGGCTGTCGAGATTCCGCAGGAGGTTGATGTCGCCTGGCATTATCGGGCACACAAAGACGTGCGGACCACACCGGCAACAGCCGTTGGCGATCTTGTGTTTATTGCCGGGACCGATGGAATGATCCGAGCACTCGAGGCGAAGACCGGCAAGGTCCGCTGGAGTTTTGCCACCGACGGTCAAGTGTTCTATCCGCCGACGTTTGCCGATGGGCGCCTTTTGACCGGTTCCGCCGACGGCTGGATCTATGCGTTGGAAGCGGCGACAGGCGAATCGCTCTGGCGTTTCCGGGCGGCGCCAGTCGAACGACGCATACCAGTCTACGGCCACCTTTCGTCGACATGGCCGGTTGCCAGTGGTGTGTTGGTTGAAGATGGAGTGGCCTATGCGGCGGCAGGCATCGCGTGCCACGACGGCACCTATGTCTATGCGCTCAACGCAGAGACCGGACGGATCACCTGGCAGAATACTGAGTCGGACAATCTTGTTGGCGGCGATGAAGTCACTGGAATCAGTGTTCAGGGACACTTGTTGCTCGATCGTGGTCGACTTTTCATGGCCGGGGGCAACGTCGTATCGCCTGCCATTTACAATGCCAAAACTGGCGATTGTTTGAATAAGCTCGACGACAAGGTATCCGAGTCCCTCGACACACACTGGCAGATGCAACGGTCTTCACGCGGCAGCGAGTTGTTTCTGCAGGGGGAGACAGTGTTGACTGGTGGCCGAATGCTCTATTCCGAGAAACGCGATGGTATACCCTCACGGTACCAGGGTAACTATGTCATGTTGGCTTCTGGACATGGACTGCTGATTCGTGGCAATGGGAAGACGATCGAGAGAGTCGTTGCAGGCGAGACGGACTCTGTGAAAAGGATCGTCTGGAAGCGTAACTGGTTTACTTCGCTGGACGCCATGGTAATCGCGAAGAACTCGATTGTTGTCGCTGGCCAGATGGAGGACACGGCTCAGGACCGAAAAGTCGTGCCAGCGATCCTCGCGCTCGACCCGATCGACGGTAGCGTTCAGTGGGCACATCGCCTGCCGGAACGTGTTGTCAGTTGGGGTTTGGCCGTCAACCGGTCGGGCCACGTGCTGGTGTCCATGGCCAATGGCGATGTCGCGTGTCTCGAAGGTAAGTGACCTCCCCACCGGCCTTGTGCCGGTGGATCGTGGGTTTGGCAACTACCTATCGCTCAGCACGACATTAATTGTCGGATTTTCGAATGGACCCGTTCCGCAGCAATCCGGGACTGCGATCGGCCGGATCGTCTTCCAACCATCGGGCGGAGGAACGCGCAGTCAGGTGAATTGCGGCTGCTTTCGGTTGCTGTTTAGATAGTTCGACGTTGACCATCACTGACAACAGCAGAACGAGAGGGTAGGCCAGAAAGAAAAATGCGCCCAATGCTAGGAGGGTTACACGCATGACGCTCTCCAAATAGACGGCTATCGTTGTGGTCGAGATCCGTCTCGAGAGCTGGGCATCCTCAATATCATCAGTCATCGGCTGCGCATGGCTTGGACTTTACTCAGGCGGAAATCAGTTGGTCAGGTAGTAAAAGCGTTACACGCCCACCCGAGAAATGAATGTGACCTTGCTGGTATTGAGCTTTTTTCCAGCGAAAGGCCATGGGGGGCTGCTGTGGAGAAGAGCAACCGCGCTACGATGACAGTTCGTATATCTCCGCATGTTCGGATACCATACGTTAGATGGCCAACCTTGTTTTGGCCGTATCGCAGTGAGGCGCCGGTAAATGCACCTACCATCTCGAACACGGCCCGTTGTACCGCTCGTCTTATTGTCCGTGGTCCTATTCGGCCGTTGCGGTCTATCGCTTGTCGCAGCCGAACGGGACTTTCGCGATGTGGCAGCTACCCTGCTCGAACAATTCTGTTTTGACTGCCACGGAAACCAAGAGCCAGAGGCCAGAGTCAACCTTCAATTACTCGCTTCCGACCCGGACTTTGCAACCAACTTCAAGACTTGGCGCAAGGTCAACGAGATGCTCGAAGAGGGCAAAATGCCGCCGGCCGACGTCGAGCAGCCGGATGACGTTCATCGCGCGCAATTGGTTTCGGTCATACAACGACGATTACGTCAAACGGCCGAGCAACATGCGAAAGATCCGGGAACAGTGACACTGCGACGGCTCACGAGCGCTGAATTCTCTTATTCAATTTCCGATTTGATCGGATTGGAACTCAATGTTGCGAATGATCTTGTTGGTGATGCGGTGGGTGGCGAAGGATTCGCCAATGTAGGCACAGTGCAGTTCATGCAGGATTCGACGTTGGAGCGGTACCTTGACGCGGCGAAAAGAGTTGCCTCGCATGCGGTCCTTGGATCTGGTCCGCTCGGTTTTTATAAAGACCCGGGACAGACTGGGTTCGAACTATCCGCGATTAATCGGATTCAAGAGATCTATCGCAAGCATGGCTTCCGCACCGCCGCCGGAGAAGGCGGTGAAGCGTTCGGGTTGGATCGTTATTCACGCGCATTCTACGTCGCGTGGCAATTCCGTTATCGCAACAAACTTGGCAAAGGCGATGTAACGATTGGCGAACTTGCCATGGAGGCGGGCATCGACACCCGATTCGCTCAGTACATCTGGACGGTTCTAAACAATCGATCAATTTCCTACCCGACAGCGGATATCGCTGAGCGGTGGCGGAAACTGCCACCAAGCAACGCCGTTCGTTTGCAGTGCGAGGAGATCCACCGAGTCGTGCACGATTGGCAAATCCGTTTCGGGCAGAACGCCGACGCGAAAGAAGAAGCTCCAGTACTGGCCGTGGATTCCTTTGACGTGCAGCGTTCTAAACTGTTCGAGATGAATATCAACTGGCCAGTGGGTACGAAAATCGCACACATTCAGCTGAAAGTCGAATCGGCAAACGGTAAAGGCAAGCCAAACGCCGTTATTATCTGGCGAGATCCAAAGATCCAGTTTCGAATCCCCGATCTCCGACTGAAGGACCCCGTGCCGCTGTCGACGATGGTCGCCGCACGAGCTGCAAGGCAGCTAAAATTTGGGGAACATCCCGCTGGTGGATCGATCGAGCTACACGACTTTGTCACGACACGTACAGAGTCGCCAACGTTTGAAATACCGATTGTCGATGGTGCCACCTCGGCGCAACTGATCGTGATGGCTGAATTGGATGTTCAGCACGGTGACGATTGCATCGTACGTTGTACGATCGCTCAGGAGGAGGAAACCGATCAGGGAAAACAAGTTTCAGCACTTCTTGCGAATCCTGAGGGTGCAGCGTTTAGTCAATGGAAGGCGGGTGTGCTCGACTTTGCCATGCTGCTTCCTCAGGTTTCTCACCGCGAGCCGGCACCCTCGGATCGCGACCCGATTCCCGCTCCGTTTGATACTACGTACAACAATCCCGAGCGAAATGACTTTCACTATAAGATCAAGTACTATCGCGACGATCAGTTCCTGGTCGATAATATTCTCGACGACGCCACCCGCGAACAACTCGATCAAGCTTGGATGGACCTATTAGGTTCGTTTGAATACCACGATACGTATTTGAAGTTTGTTGCCAACAAGCTTGGAGTCGATCTGGGCGGTCGTGAGATTGCCGGCCTTGATGTTGATTGGATCAACGGACTTGCGGACAACCCTCGAATGTATGTTCAAAGGCTTGACCGCAGCTATCGTGCCATTCAGAAAGCGTTCGCGTCGGCCGAAGCCGGCCATCTGCTAGATGTGATCCAGTTTGCACATCGTGCCTGGCGGCGTCCCTTACTTGGTGATGAGGAACGGCTGCTGCGTCAATTTTACGAACATCTTAGGGAAACTGAGAAGCTTGGCCATCGCCGCGCAATTCGGGCGCTGCTGACTCGAATCTTATTAGCGCCTGAGTTCTTGTATCGAAGTGAGCGGCCGCATGACGGCAGGGATCTCGATTTCGCAGCGCAAACCAGGGCCGTCAAACTCTCCGATTGGGAGTTAGCCAGTCGTTTGAGCTACTTGCTGTGGTCGTCTCTGCCCGATGAAGAGCTTCGCCGCGTTGCGGCGGCGGGCGAGCTGACGAGGCCGGACCAGCTTAACGCACAAGTCAGGCGGATGTTGCGACATCCGAAAGCTAGGCGATTTGCAACCGAGTTCTTTGGGCAGTGGTTCGGCTTTTATCAGTTCGATCGCTACCGGGGTATCGACTCAAAACGTTTCCCAGAATTCACCGACGGTTTGAAAATCGCGATGCACAGCGAAGCGGTCTCCTTCTTCGAACACATTATTCGCAACGACCGTCCCATTGGCGAGATCCTCTTTGCTGACTATGCCTTTCTGAATGACGAACTGGCCGCACACTACGATATCGAGTTGGAACCGGCCTCGAGCGAACACCAACTTGTCAAAGATGTGCGTCACCACCGAGGTGGTCTGTTAAGCCTAGGTGCCGTGCTGACAATCACGTCGGCGCCGATGAGGACAAGTCCGGTGAAGCGAGGCGATTGGATCTTGCGCCGAGTGCTGGGCACGGCCGTGCCACCGCCCCCGGCGGATGCGGGTTCCATTCCAGCCGATGATCTTGGTGCCGATGGACTCACCGTGCGGGCACGTTTGGCGGCACACCGTCGGGATGTATCGTGTAACACATGTCATTCGCGGATCGATCCG
>LWDU01043944.1_pt1 | contig 16463 bp, 10 predicted proteins | sample 727161 | NCBI WGS metagenome assembly LWDU01 (sample SAMN04566230, study PRJNA314399) | hydrothermal vent metagenome | isolation source: deep sea hydrothermal plume seawater | place: Mexico: Gulf of California, Guaymas Basin | collected 2004-07-11
GTTTCGGTGGTTAAGCCAAAAGCCACTAAAGGCGTGGCGGCCGCGGCCTTGCGGGCGACAGAAAATGAGACGGTCATGGTTTCTCCTAGGAATCTTCGTTATTGAGCGATTGAGCAGTTATCGAGGTGCCTTCTTCGGCGCGAGCCAAAGCCCACAACAAATCAGACAAACGGTTGAGATAAGGCACCACAAAAGAATCTTCCGCAGTGACAGCCAAAGCAGAACGTTCGGCCCGGCGGGTCACCGTGCGGGCAAAATCTAGTCGAGCAGAAATCTCGTTTTCACCGGGCACCACAAACTCGGTGGGCGGTTCAAAACGTGTCGTGGCTTGATCTATCAGGGCCTCTAACTGCGTTACATCTTTTGCCGTGGGGCGGGTGCCGGCTTCAGTAAGGCGATCAAGTTTTTCGGGGAGACAGGCCAACTCGGCCATAACTAGCCAAAGGTCGCCTTCAAGTTTTAACAACACTTCGGCTAATTCTGAGTCAGCAGCAGCCCGAGCCAAACCCAATGCTGCTTGGGTTTCATCCACATCGCCGTAGGCCACCGGCTGCGGGCTGTCTTTGGCCACCCGGCCGCCATAAAGCAGTCCCGTGGTGCCGTCATCGCCTTTGCGGGTGTAGATCTTCACAGCCTCAAACCTTACATTATTTGAGGGAAGAGCAGGACAGCAACTACAGAAAAGATCAACCAGACCCAGCACTCGTCAACACATGGGCCCATATTGCTTCAGGGAATTCTGCCGGACTTGAAGCACGACCAAAGCGGCCAAGAACTGGAGGCTCCACCAATAATTCTCTATTTACTAGATCCATTTTTCCCGCTAATTGAGGAAGAACCTGACCCGATTCAATCAACCCTGACAAACTTTCCAACAGAACCACCGAGGCATCTTCTTCTAAATACTTTGCCCACTCAATCATCGCAGTAGCATCAATCGTTCGAAACGAAATCCAAGCATCACCATAGTCACCCGCATAAGTCGGCATGTTTACCGAAACTTCATCAGTGGCCGACCAGCCCTCACGTGCAGTGCCCCACCAGTAAGGCCAGCGTCCATTTGTCGGAAACCCTCCTCCTTCCGGTATCAAAACTGAAGTATAAAAATAAGAAAGAATAGCCTTTGCCGCTACGAGTACCTCTTCGTTAAGGTCGAATCTCCAGGCAGAATCCAACACCCCTAATGCCCACTCATTCTGATGGTTATACGGGACATTCAAGCCGTCAAATGGGAAGGCACTGCCCTTTGGCCATTTCAAGTAATGCACATTTGGATTTATCCATCCGACTATTCCTTCATCCGTCAACTCCTCAATGTGTCCCTCTAGTCCGGCAGAACTCCTGGCCACTGACTCCATGCAACGGAGCTCTTCGGCCAAAATCGGTCGATAATCAACGACGCGGCCATAGAGAAGCGCTATACGAGAAGTCTGCACCGCAAAAGTTGCTGGCTCTCGGTTAACCGTGAAAGGAAGACTTTCATAACCGTCACGGCAAATGACTTCATTTAACATCCGTACTTCCATGGCAAACCGAACCGTTAAATCGGCCAAAAATCCCGGAGCAATTGCGGAGCCGGCAACTCTCTGAACACTCCCGTCCAGAAGGTCCAAAAATCCCTCCAGATAATAGACTTGACTCCATGCGACTCTTCCTTCTCGGTTATTGGCCCCAAGTTCAAACATCCCGTTAGCCTGTCCAGACAGTATTTCAAAACGAAGAAAAGAAGAAAGAGACTCAGTAGCGGAATCCGACCATTCGTAATCTTGCGTAATCGGATTAAAGCGAAGATCGAACGGAACCCCAATGGAATCAACTTCAATCCATTCCAGGCTTTCTTTTCCAACGATTACTAACCTGAATCCACCCAAGCGATCAGGCCAAGAGTCCTCTAAATAGTCATTCGCTTCGCAAAGAACCCCTGTGGAAGATTCGTACCCTTGGACAACCTCTAGAATTTTACTACAAGAAAGAAGTCTGCCAGATATGAACTGACCGTCTTTCAAAATAGCGTGAAGTGTTCCTGCGAATACCTCTACTTCCCCCATAAGGGTGACTTGCAAAGTGACCGGAGGTTCCATTTCATAAGTGTGACCGGCCTCAGGTTCAAAGGACGCTAACGGTTGATCGCTTACTAAAATAAGATCCAACCATGAGTAGGCCTGCAGGCGATTTTCCAACGTTTTATTGTCATAGACAATTATATAAAGTTTATCTCCAGACCGAAGAAACGACCGGAAACCAAGGCTAAGTTCTTCTTCTTGTCCCGATAATAGCGCAACCACAGGTGGTGATACTCCCGTCCAGTCAACAAACGCCAAAGCGCCAGAAGGACTTTGGCGGACCAAGGCGACTACCCGATCTTCCTCCATCGCCACGGCAACAGGTACACCCATAATAGGCAAAATCATCCGACGTTCTTCAAACTCAATGATGTTCGCTCCTGATTTCGTATCCACCCAAACATCTACTGGGCTATTCTCTGCGTCTCCTAAAGTAGTGAATGGAACAACAACCAAAGACCTCTTTGAGTCTTCCAACTCATACGAGTAACTACAAGGTGCAGATGTCTGACCCAGATAAAAATACGCCATGTATTCAAATATCTCAGGATTAGGGGAACCTTCAAGTTCCGCATATCGTGGATATTTAAGGTATTTGTTCCCGTCCTGACGGTAACTAAGCCCATCAGCACAGGCAGACTGACGAACGCTGGCTAGCTCATCCTTAAAATTTCCCGAAAGAAACAGCACCCACCCAATATCATATAGACGGGCGAATCTCCACTGTTCACGAGTCAACTCATGAAACCTCCACCGAGGCCACCCTAAAATCTCTTGTGCGCTCAAGTTTTTTGACTCAAAAGATGACAAATGCTCAACGATTTCATCAACATTAAATTCTTCTCCAAGCACGCCGCCGAAAGAAACATAGTTTGTAATCCCCTCCACTATGTAGCCAGCATGAGCCAGATCGTTGGGCGTCTCCTCTTGGGACGAATACCCCCAGTACTGCCCCGTATCAACAACCTGAGATGTCTTTAGTATCTCCCCCACCTGCGGAGTATCTTGGCCAAAATATCCATTTAGGCCAGCAAACCATACCGGATCTACATCCAGTTGAGCCGCTAGGTCTTCAAGTCTCTGACCCGGTTCGAGCCTGGTCAGTACTCTCTTTTCGCCGGACCGCCGATACTCCAACAGAGACCGCATGACCTGATCAGCAATATCCGTGTAAGCAGTATTTTTCACTGCGCTCATTGATGCATACCGTTGCATTTGTCCAGCCAACATGGCCGAAGAATTAAACACATCGAACTCACTATCATGGGGGCTCAACGAATAGGCAAGTTGACCAAATGGGGTAGAGGACTCAGGCCTCACCCATTCTTGTAACGCAGTATCCACTGCAGTTAACACCCGTTGGCGTATTCTATAATCGGCTACTTCTGACCAATCCAGTAAAGCTTGAACCGAAAGAGCGGTAGAAATTGAGTAAACGGTGTTCGGGGCATTTTCTGTGCCATCACCGAAGGCATCCCAAGCAAAGGGCAGTCCCCAACCAAATTGATCAGATGGATGAGCAGAGGGCCAAGCAAGAAGGTGTTCGCCTAGTGAATTCATTAGTTGGCGGTCGTGCGAAGGCACCGATTTTAAACATTTAACCTCTGCCATTAGAAGCGCAGCTGTGGCCTTAGGGACATCGGCCAGCACATACCCTTCATAGTCAGCCACCCCAACTTGAGTCACAGAGAGTTTTTCCCTCAAGGAGGCAATGACTCCACCCGAGGCCTCACAAGCGGAAACCGGTACAGCAAGTAACGGAGGATTCGTTACTCCTAGTTGCGTAATTCGCAATACATACTCCCCTCCCTGATCCAAACCGGTCACAAGAATAGCGTGTTCATCTACACGCCCCCTATCCATTTTTTCCCAATTTACGTCCACCCAAGTTTGACCGTTACTCCTTGACGCTTCAATCCTCCATTCCTCGTAGGAAACCACTTCTGTTAGATCTCCTTTCAACCATCGCAATTCAACTTGATCATCGACTTTCACTGCTAGAAGTCCCTCTGTGGTCTTCACATTCAATAATGTTGTAGTGGGCGGTGGCTCTCCTGCGGCAACTGGCAAAGATGAACTTGCTCCTCCGAGGGAGCGCTCATTTTCAACTCCGAACTCACCGCCGGAACAACCCACAATGAACGCAGCGGTCAGAAAAAAGAATAAAGAACAGAAGCATTGACGACGCATATGTGTGATGTTAGCGATAAGAGCCCACTTGGACATCGCATCTAAATGGATTTAAATGCGACAACCACATCAAAAAAACAGACACTGCGTTATCCTTTCTTAATGGCACTAAGAATTAACAAAAGCGCTGATGTTGACCCCCGCTCATCAATCGGTGAAAACACCACTATCTGGCACCTTGCTCAAGTTCGAGAATTTGCAACTATCGGGAGAAATTGTATCATTGGTCGCGGCGCCTACATAGACCAAAGCGTCACTTTAGGCAACAACTGCAAAGTGCAAAACTATGCTTTGCTCTATGCCCCCGCCATCATTGAAGATGGCGTATTCATTGGCCCGGCCGCGATCCTCACCAATGACCGCTACCCAAGAGCAATAAATATAGATGGCTCAACTAAAACCACTGACGATTGGGAAGTAAAAGAAACGAGAATTTGCCATGGCGCTTCCATCGGTGCTCAGAGCGTACTTATTTCTGGAGTGACTGTTGGGCAATGGGCTGTGGTTGCTGCAGGAGCTGTAGTAACCAAAGATGTTCCTGGCCAAGCATTAGTCGGCGGCGTGCCAGCGCGAATACTGGGGTGGGTTGGTCAAGACGGTCACCCTCTCAGCGAAGAAGAAGCAACCAACCTCTCCACCTTTACCCCTAATACTGGTACCTAAATACAGAAAGATTTCACCTCAAAATTATGTTTATTCCAATTTCACGTCCGATCATTGGGGCCGCTGAAGAGACCGCCGTGCTGGAGGTCCTCCGTTCCGGGATGATCGCCGGAGGCGCAAAGGTAACGGCCTTTGAAGAGTCTTTTGCTCAATTCATTGGCGCTGACCACGCTATTGCCGTCAATAGCGGAACCTCCGCTTTGATCATCGGCTTAGCAGCAATAGGTATCGGACCTGGAGATGAAGTAATTGTTCCTTCCTTTACTTTCGCGGCTACTGCCAATGCTGTGGCTTTTCTGGGCGCTCAACCAATTTTCGCCGACGTCGATCCAGAAACGTATGTTATTACTTCAGAAACAGTTGCCCCCTTAATCAACAACCGAACCAAAGCTGTTATGCCCGTCCACTTGTTTGGTCATCCGTCCCCCCTCGAAGAACTCTTAGCGCTAACGGCCGCCCACAACTTGGACCTGCTTGAGGACGCTGCCCAATCCCACGGGGCCACTGACCAAGGATCAATGACCGGCTCCGCAGGAACATTTGCGGCTTTTAGTTTCTACCCAACAAAAAATATGACAACCGGCGAGGGGGGCATGATCACTACTTCAAATTCTGAAGTCAATCGACTATCCCGCCTCCTACGCAACCAGGGAATGGGGCAACGCTACGTCCATGAAGTAGTCGGATTAAACGAGCGTATGACCGACATAGCGGCAGCCATCGGTCTTGTGCAACTTAATCAACTGAGTCAATGGACCGATAAACGACGAGAAAACGCTGCATTTTATGATAAAAATCTTAACCCAATTCTGAACCCGCCAGTAGTAACCGAACGGGTTCACCATGTTTACCACCAATACACCATTCGTCCCCCTGACAGAGAAAGAACCATCGCCGCTTTAGAAGAACAAGGAATCGGTTATGGGATTTACTATCCAATTCCCACTCACCTTCAAGCGCCTTACGTCTCCAATGCCACCCACCTCCCCGTAACCGAAATGTTGGCAGCAGAGGTGCTTTCTATCCCTGTACGCCCCGACCTAGCCTCCGCTGAACGTAAAATCATCGTTGAAGTACTGAACGCGAGTGTGACATGACACCGGTTCGCCTCGCCGTAATAGGCTTGGGGATGATGGGCCGCCACCATGGCCGCATTGCCCAAACTCTTGACGGGGTGGATTTTATCGGGGCCGCCGATCCACAAGGGGATCAACACCGTGTTATCCACCGTGGAAGTGTTTTTTTGAATATTCCCGACTTGCTGTCCGCAGAAATAGATGCAGCCGTACTAGCGGTACCTACCCACCTTCATCATGAGGCGGCCCTGCAACTTGCTGATGCCGGAGTGCATGTACTAATAGAAAAACCTCTTGCTGAGAGTGCTAGCGACGCAGCAGAAATTGTTTCTGCATTTGAAAACACCAATCTCATCGCCGCTGTTGGCCATGTTGAGCGTTGTAACCCTGCGCTCGGAGAAATGCAGAAACGAATTCACTCCGGCCAATTAGGGCCTATCTTTTCCATCTCCACGGTACGTACCGGTCCATTTCCTGCTCGGATTACTGACGTAGGTGTGGTCAAGGATCTCGCTACCCACGATATTGATATTATCCGCTGGCTAGCCGGAGAAATCGAAGAAATCCACTCTGTCACTAAACATAAAATGGGGCGCCAACATGAGGACCTCGTCCTAGCGGTCGGAAAAACCAGTCACGATGTCGCTCTCGTAATGCAAGTTGCCTGGATTTCGCCATTTAAACAACGCTCGGTAACCGTGCTTGGCGAACGTGGTGCACTTCAAGCCGACCTTCTTACTTCGGATCTTACTTTTTTTGAAAATGGACACACTTCGAGCGAGTGGGAAACCATCCAACAGATGCGAGGAGTGACCGAAGGAAACGTAACTAGATACGCCTTTCCGAAAAAAGAACCAATCCTTATTGAACTCGAACGCTTCCGGGATGCCATTAACGGAAAGCCTGTAGACGGCCTCGTTAGTTTAAGCGACGGACTTAAAACTCTTCAGATCGCTGAAAAGTTAATCGGGGGAAACAAATGAAAGCAGCAGTAATAGGGTTGGGAAAAATAGGCCTGCCTATCGCCATTACCATTGCCGATGCAGGCATAAAGGTCACGGGCGGAGATGCGTCGCCTAAGGTAGTGGAAGAAGTAAACAGTGGACGTGCACCATTTCCCGGGGAGCCTGGTTTAGTTGAAGGCATCCAACGTTCCTTAAGTTCTGACCTTCTTCGCGCCACTACCGACAATGCAGAAGCGGCAAAAAACGCTGACATTATCGTTGTTATCGTCCCTATGTATGTTGACGATCAAGGGATTCCCGATTATTCAATACTGGAATCAGTAAGCCGAGATATTGGGTCTGTACTGCACGCTGGGCAGACGGTCATTTATGAAACGACGCTCCCGGTGGGGGCGACTCGTTCTCGCCTCGCTCCTATTCTGACCGAAGTTAGTGGGTTAAAAGCCGGCCATGATTTTCATGTAGTGCACTCGCCAGAACGGGTTTTTTCAGGGCGAGTTTTTGCTGACCTGAAACGGTACCCCAAAATCATCGGTGGCCTTACCCCTTCTTGCGGAGATATCGCCAAAGATTTCTACCAACAAGTACTTGTCTTCGACGATCGGCCTGACCTAGACCGCCTTAACGGAGTATGGGACCTCGGCAGTGTTGAGGCCGCAGAGTTTGCCAAACTGGCTGAAACAACCTATCGAGATGTGAATATTGCTCTTGCTAATGAGTTTGGTGATTTTGCAGAGCGTCTCGGTGTAGATGTTTATCAAATTATCGATGCGGCAAATAGCCAGCCTTTCTCTCATATCCATCGGCCAGGAATTTATGTGGGCGGTCACTGCATACCTGTCTACCCAAGGTTCTATTCATCGGTAGATGAATCGGCTTTACTTCCTCCTCTAGCACGGGAAGTAAACGATGCAGGACCTGAGCGAGCTGTTTCTCGTCTGGAAACACATTTGGGGAGCCTCACAGGGGTGACAGTAGGTGTTCTAGGTTCCACTTATCGAGGCGGAGTGAAGGAAATGGCTTTCTCAGGAGTTTTCCCTCTAGTGAAATCTCTTGAAGCCCGAGGAGCAGTTGTGACCGTACATGACCCGATGCTTTCCGATGCTGAACTTGAAGGCCTTGGATTCAGACCACATGTTCTTGGCGATGAAATAGACGCAGTTATCGTCCAGTCAGATCACCAAGAGTATTCTTCTTTAAGCCCGAATGATCTTGGGAATCCTAAAGCAGTAATAGATGGCAGAAAGATTCTGAACCCAAAGCACTTTGTTGGGTCTTCAACGACTTTGTTGACTATCGGTATTGGGTAGCACCTATTTCAACAAAGTTACCCCTTGACTTAGTCTCTTTCTGATCCTAAGTCGTAAAAAGTGTACGTAGTTTCATGACATTGCCATGTATACGGAAGTACGAGGCTTTGACGTAACGCTGGAGTGTTCATGTGTATCTGTCCACGGAAATGATCAGAATTCGTCATTAGACAATCATCAAAAGGTAGTTCGGCGACTGGATCTAATTCTGGTTGTGGCAAACCTTGTAGAACCCCTAAAAGTAGCCTGCCTCCTCGTTGTTCAGCTATTGAATGTAATTCGTCTATAACTTCTGGTGAAGATTCAATATCTCCTAGGAAAAACACTGATCTTTCAAAAGTCACTCTCATTGGAACCATAAATCGTTGATCCACTATTGAAACAATTAGTACATCTTCTTTGGTGACTTCCTCTACGAAAGCTTCAAGGGTTTGATTGGATTCTCCCTCAGTGTTACCAAGTTGCAGCACCGAGAACAAAGTTGACCAGGCAAGAATTGCTACGACTGCTGTTACTCCGAGCCATTTTCGTGAAGAGTTATAGAGATCTGTTCCTGCCACAGCCACAAAAAACAGAGAAATTGGGAGGATGTCTACTACTAAATACCGTCCGTAGTAATACAAATACGGGGTGTATGGACGTGTAAGAGTCACTATCCAAACCAAAGAAAAGAAAATACAGGCAATAGAAAAAGCAAGAGATTTCTTTTTCCATATCCATGGTCCAAGAATCAAAAGTAAGAAACCTATCGGTGAGATAAATAGTAAAAGTCGATAAAGGATATGGAATCTAAAAATAAGTGCATTTGATCCTGAAGGAACTGGGTAGCCCCATGGATACATGATTCCTGTCTGGTAAAGCTCAACTAACGTCTTTATTGATAGAGCTAGAGCCGCAAGAACTAGCCATGGACCAATTTTAGTGATCAACGGAAGCAGTTTTGAGGGATCACCTATTTTTGAGTGACTTGATGACAAGTACCGATTTGCTGCTAGTGCAACAAGTAATCCGACTGCAGCTATACCTGCTAAAACAGGTAAGGACGGTAACGCGTCTTCAATGGTCTGTTTGAGCGGCAGATACATGCCGGTCTGGTATTCCCGGTAATAAAGGAAACTTCCCGCGAATAATCCGCTGATCAGAACGACGAGCAAAAATATTCTTTGACGTATGTGTTGTTTGGCTATTGGAAGTACGCAAAAGAAAGCAACTGCAGCCAAGAAAGGCAGGTACACCAAGACTTGTAACCGAGTGAAACTGAGACCTGCGAAGCACAGTCCGGTTAGAAGATACAAAAAGTGTCTTTGTCTTTTGTTTTCACTACGAATAGCTCGAATAGCGAAAACAAATCCATTTAGAACAAACGCCATCGCCACTGTTTCGCCTACAGGAAATTTAGCGAAGAACACTAACGCCGGGTTTACCGCTATAAGTGCTGTGAAAAGTGTTGCTACTGACTTGCGGCCATCAATTTCTTTTGCAAGATGGTAGGCCCCAACCATTCCTAGTAGAGAAAACCCTAAAAGTGAGAGATGACGACCATAAGGGCCAAAAACATATTCGTTGATTGCCATCCAAACTGGATGCAAAGGATAAAACTCTATTGTGGTTGCTGAACGAACAGAATCAACGACAGAAACGGAGAGCAGAACTGCTTGATCATAAACTACCTGTGATTCAGCAGAGAGTTCTTCCCTGAAATGGTCAATGAACTCTAAAGAACCGTTTTTCCTCAGTGCTGATGCCATATTCACATAGAGACCTTGGTCTTGACCTCCAGTGAGGTTCGGCCAATGCTCTAAGCGAAGTAAGAGACCGGAAAGAAGAACCGCTGTTATAAGTGGTTTTGGTTGAGAAAGATTTTTCCCCTTGAAGTATTCAAAACGAAAAGCTGTCGCAATAGTTCCTAACGATGCAACCACGAGGACGAATGGAATGGAAAACCTCTCGACTGCTAGTGCGACTATCGCCGTGATACTCGTGATGCCTACAAAAAGGACGACAAGTTCATGTAGCGAGACTACAAATTGATTAGTTGCACTTACCTCGTCTTGTGGTTGTCGTTGAGTAGTGCTTTCTTTGAGTTTCATAATCGATACCCAATCACAGGACGTGCTAGTGACCGAAGGAAAATAATCAGAGACACCTGAGCGATCGCTGTAGCCAAAGCTGCACCGACCATCCCAAACATTGGGATGAGAATCAGATTCAAAACGATGTTGACTCCAGTGATAGCAGCTAATAGAGCTGACTGTCGGCTGGGTTTTCCAGCTTGTTGCAACAAATTAGTAAAGGGAACATAGCCTGCGCTGAAAACTAGACCTATTGAAAGAATCCCGAAAACTTTCCAACTGTCAGTAGCTAAATCACTCCCGAAGAGAACCCCTACAACAAATGGGTAACAAATGTTTGCAATGACGACTGTTGGGATAATCAGGTAATACGTTTTTTTCTTGGCTTCTTGCACTACGTTCTTTAATTCGGTGTAGCGTCCTTCTACTACTAAATGGGTTACGACGGGGTCGTAACTGTAACGAGGGACCATGGTTAGTTGATAAAGACCTTCAGCGAAAAGACTTCCGATGCTATAAATCCCTACGGATTCTGAACCAGCTAAAACCCCTAGCAAGATTATGTCTACTCGGGTGTTTAGATCTAGCAGCATTCCTCCGATGAGGCCGCGCATGCCGAAATGAAAGTGGGATCTAATATTTTCCGCTAATGCCTCCCATCGGGGGTCCCGTATCAATTCATGTCGTACTGTCACCAGTAGCGCTACAAACATGACAACTTCGGTCAACGTAATAGTCCATACGAGATGCTCATCCCCATCGAATAGATGAACCGCGCCCCATGCAAAAAGTGCCAGAAGTACGAAACGGAAGGCAAAAAGAACTGAGAATGAACGGATACGTCGGAGTCCGTTTATATGCGAAAGAAGTACTTTGTTCAACGGGTAAAAGAAGAGTCCGATAGCTACTGCATGCAGCCCATTTAAGTAGTAGTCATTTCCTGCTACACGAAGCAGAATTTCACCTATACCTACGATGAGACCTGAAGTGACTAACGAAGTGACTCCAGTTGCTGCGAGTGCTCCAACAAGAACTTGACCTGTGGGTTTGTTCTCTGATCGAAATTTTGGAGTGTGATAAAGAACAGAACCATGTATTCCTGCAGAACCCATTTGGCCACCAACAATGATGACTGCAAGAAATAAGTTATACCGACCGAGCGGAACCACCCCCAGTTGCGCTGCGATCAGTTGATTCAAGATAATCCCAGCAAGACTTACGATCGCAAAAGCGCCAACCGTCCAATAAATTCCAGAAGAACTTATTGCATGCTCAGATGATGGCTGAATGTGTTCATCCGATTCGCTGGAAGAAGAACTAACCGCCACTAGTAAGAACTCTCAAATGTTGGGGATTTTGGTTCAAGAAAACCATCTCACCATGATACGTCAGCAGCAAACTCTTTGCTGCGCACTGTCTCTAGCCAGGGCAAATGTACCATCCTCTTAATTCACGCGTACAACCGCCATTAAACCACTCCATGAAAGTGCCCAAAAGCGCTGATCCGCCTGCACATTGGTAGATGAGTTGATTGACTCCTGCTTCTGGAACTTTCCCAGCTTGCGGAGACTCCATAACACAATTTGGGCTTGCTTCGCCAAACATTTGTGCTTCCGCCATAGACACTAAAGGATTATTTTTATATCCTAAATCTCTTGCTACTGGAGCAAAGAATAGGCTTGTCCCTTCAATGCGATCCACGTTATTCAAGATATAAACTCTTTGATCTGCTTCTGTACACAATCCATTTCCTGAAGAACAAGCTTGCAAATTTGTTGGCATGGTCAGAACTAGTTCTATATTGCGCGAATCAAAATAAGTAGATTGAGTCCATGAAAGTGCAAACTCTAAAAATTCACCTGATTTGGGAACAACAATCACAGAGTCCTCTTCAGTTTCGTCGAAAAATCCTGATCTAGTTGCGTCTAAGACCAGAAAACTTCCCGTTATAGTGCATTCTTCATCGGATCTCGCTGCTGCAGGGCTTATAACCGAAACAGGTCCAAAGAAACCTACGATCAAATTAGTATCAGATCGTGATAAAAATTGTGAGATATTTTTGGCTTCTATCACTTCGGCAGTAGAAACAACGAGTGCGGATACGCCTGTTTTATCGTCAAATAGTTCCGGATCGTCAATCTCTACGTCAGGTAGTTGTTTCACTTCTCGTTCAAAGTCATTGCCAAACAACAATCCTTGTGGGAATTTATCTCCGTAGGAGATTCCAACTCCTCTTTCTAGGTGAAGACATGTATCGAGGTAGCGCAAACTCTTGATTATCTCATAACGATCTTCAAATCCCATGGAGTGGCCGAAACTCTCATAAACAGATTCGTTCCAACTCGGACTCTCTAAACCTATAGGCCTTTCTTCAGATCTAGTTAACGCAAAAGAGGCTTGTGTGAGCATGCCCAGCGTTACCACAACACTTAATGCCCCAAGGAAAGTCCGAGTTATCTGTTTTCTCGGATTTTTGAGTTTTGAAAAGCCGAGAGCCACCACAGGTAGCAACAGGGCTACTGGGGTTATGAGATAGCGGGAGAAAGATAATGAGAATGAAGGGCGCATGTAATACAAGACTGCGAGGTGTGTAAAAGCAGGAAGTATCGCTAAAAGTGGTAGCCGAGATGGCTTACGTATGAGGTGAAATAACGCGGTAGTCAACCCGGCTAAAAGTACTACAGAAGCCATGAAGCCTAACCAAGGCACTCCCACGCTCACCGCCCGACCCATGCCGATAAAGGGTTCTCTTGTTTGGAAAGCATCTGAAATTTGATCGGTGATTTGGTAAGGGAGGAAATCAAGATCTGCAAAAAAGATATTTACAAGAGTTCTCTCGACATTGTCTACGAACGAACCAATACGTCCGCCGAAAGTGATATCTAGTCCACCGGTAAAGAGGTTGAATGAATCTGGATCGCCTAAAGGGTGTCCGTAATAACGCCAGTTGAGAAGATATCTATCTATACCTATAAATAGAAGAAAAGGCGAGGAAAGAATCGCCCATCTAAGTAGGCGTTTTATTGCAAATCTTCGATCAGATGATCTAAGTAGGGCAAGTACGGGAATTGCGAGCGCTGGCAAGGAAAATAGAGCGGTTTGTTTGGTCCCAAGAAGGAGTGCGAAGGCCAGTGTTGATATTCCGAGTTTCCATGGTCGGTTTTCAGTCCATCCGAGGTATCCGAAAATTAATGCTGATAGGAAAAAGAAAGCAGTAAGAAGGCCCGTGAGTGCTACACCGATTTGCACGCTGATTGTAGGAATCATCAGCCAGATTCCTGCTAAAGCCCATGAGATTCCTTTTTTTGCTTTGAGTAAGTTACCTAAACCAAAAACTCCTACCGCACTAGCGACTGCTGCAGCCCATTGATCAATACCTATGAAATTAAGTCGGTCAGAAAGAACGATGCTTCGCAGTAACGGTATGTGTGCATTCACTGGGTACGAAAACTGAACAGAGTTATACGGAGAGGCAGATGAGTAGCTAAGACTTCCGTCTTGTATCCAGTAGCCAACTCGAGGCAGGTATGCGGTCAAAATGTCGTCCATCGTTTGTGGAATCAACAACGACGCTGCAAGTGAACCAAGAAGAAGGCAAATAACTCCGAAAAATATTACGGCTGTTGCTGGAGTTAAATAAATTGGGATTTTTAGAGCTTTTATTTTTTCAAGAACCCCGCCCTCAGGCCACTTACTCTTCAGGTTTCTGAAAGTTTCTTTTGGTGATCGTAAACCAATCTGTCTAATCACGTACCAAGTTGCTAGAAGAAAAAGGAAGAGCTCGGATAGTAGCCAAGCTAGCGGGTCCCCTATTAGCCCGAAAAGTGAAAGCACGCGGCCAACTATCGTGATCTCCGCATAGTAAAGAACAACCGCCGCTAACAGCCGAAGATGGTGCTTACAGTCATCAAAAAGAAGAGTTATACAGAAAGCCGTTGCTATTACTAAAAGCGTGGATACGAGGTATAGGAACATCACAATGGTCAGGACCTGTCAGGCTTACTTGTTTTCATGAATCAGACTTTGATGAGCAAATTCTTCTATGCGATTTCCTGCCCATTCAAGATCAACTCCAACGGTTACGAAATATGACGCTAATCCCAGTGAATTGAAACGATTATCTGTTTCTAACCGTGTCATCGCTTCAGGCCGATCCATCAACCCAAATCGAATTTGATTTGATCTGAGCGTGTCATGTTCGGTCATGCCAAGACCAATTTGGTACATCAAGTTATAGAAAGGAGCTGTTCCATCACCCATTCTCCATGACGATGACGAACGATCTTCTCCTGAACTCCAGTCATACTGAGATCTTAAAAGCCCTTCCAATTCTTCTTCTTCCCAAGGAATATAAGAAAATGGTCGCACAAAATCATGCTTCCTAAGGTAGTAATCAACAAACCCCGTTAGGCCTTCTTTGAAGAGCGCTGGAAACATTCCTGGAGATTGCGCTGCATGCATCCCGTAGGAGAGAGCCATTTTTACCATTCCGCTTGGGCCAAGACGATATGACACTCCACCAGCCTGATTTGGAGAAAAGTTTGCGCCGGCGAGCATTGCTTTGAATCCAGTGGTTTCCATCGGGTGATCAGCTAGTACAGCGGGTATGTCTCCGCGTTCTCGAGCGATCTGGCTAGCCCATCGAAAATAAGGTTTATCTCCGGCCATGAGAATAGGGATAGTCCCTAACTTGGGTTTCTTCAACCATGCCTGCAACGCCCGGTTGATCCGAATTCTATTCTGACGAATATCTGGTGACACCAATACATGCTCAACGCCAAGATCTCCACACATCCGAGACATATTTTCCCGAGCAGCGGTCGTTACCATTCCCCAGTCGTAAGTGTACGCAACGATTTTGAACCCAAGTTGATGAATGAGATGCATCACATAACAACTATCTCGACCTCCACTTAGGCACACCAAGACCTCACCATTTGGTGTCAACTTCTTACTCAAGTCGTCCTTAAGTTGGTCCAAGCCTGCGTAGTTTGGTGTTTGAAAACTGGCACATATTGAACACCGTCCTGTTGCATCAAAGGAGATCCCCGGAAATGTTTCAGGAAGGACACAGCATGTACATCGTCTCAAACCAGCTGCATGGTCTTGGGCTTGATGAGCTACTTTTTCCATCCGTCGTGAAAACTGCACATTCACTTCACTTGATTGAATGTGCAAACCTTGCGCGCCTTCCATACCTGCCGATTTTCGGCTGGTATCCTTTACCGTCACTTTCATTTCCTCAGTACCGGAACTCCGTAAAGTAATCGTGGTGTCACGAGGAAGTTGTTGACAGATATCGCGCAGTTCTTTCGGGAACTGGCGAGGTTCACTACCAAGAAAAACTTGACCATCTTTTCCACTCGCCGAGTAAAGGTTTCCTACATTAGAACGGCAAATAACTTCTCCCAAATGGGATACCGCTATCACACTGTACTCACCCCTTAAACGCGAGAAGACCTCTTCACTGTCCTCTTGGCGCCCGCCATCATCCCATTCTTGTAAAAGAAGCGCTATAGCCACTGAATCAGTTTCTATCCCACCATCACGATTGTTGATTGACTCTCTTAACTCTTTTGCGTTAGTAATTACCCCATTATGCACAACTACCCAATTGCCGATGACCACAGGTTGGTTATTTTTTGAGTCTCCTGAATAGCCATGCGTCTCTAAGCGACTATGACCAAACAGCCCGAAAGTTGTTCCCGACTTCGCTTTTTGTAGAAGAGCCTTAGCCTCTTCAGATTTGATCATTGTGGTGAATCCCTGATTGGCCTTCACCACCTGAAGCCCCACATCATCACCAATTAGAATCAGACCACTAGCATCTACTCCTCGTCGTTGGGCCAATTCACCGATGTGAAGCAACTGCTTAACGTCAGAAGCATCAACGCACTTTCCTTCTGCTGCTATTACCCCAAGAAGGCCACACATAGTTCTTCCTTAGTGTTCATTTTATCTACTCTCCGCCAAGAATTCTCAATTGAACTATACCGATCTGCTTAGACAAGGGTTGAGCGCATCCAGTATAATCTTAGGCCAAGGTGGCACGGGCTACGAGGTCCATGCCGAAAGCGGTGAGAATAGCCAGGTACAACAAACCAGTAGCGGCCATGACCGCCGA
>LWDU01040014.1_pt1 | contig 16456 bp, 16 predicted proteins | sample 727161 | NCBI WGS metagenome assembly LWDU01 (sample SAMN04566230, study PRJNA314399) | hydrothermal vent metagenome | isolation source: deep sea hydrothermal plume seawater | place: Mexico: Gulf of California, Guaymas Basin | collected 2004-07-11
GGCCTCGGCGAGGACGCAAAACGGGACGGCTGCGGTGAAACATGAGTCAAACCGTCCCTCGACCCTGTCTGCCGACAGGCAGGGAAAAGCACCCGGAGGCTCCGTCAGACTTTTTCAGCAGACCCTAAGTACTTTGAAAATTCATGAGACACACTGAGCCGCACAGCCAGAGACAATGCTCCAACCACAAGGCCTGCGCTCAGCGTGAGGACCAGAAAGAGTTTCCAAAAAAGCGGGAGTCGCATGACGTGGCCGTTGGAGTACCCGGTCAAGATAGCAGGAAAATGTGGAGGGAATGTGTGGAAACCGCACTGCCCGCCAACTTGGGGAGTTGGCTCTCAGCGCAGCGTCAAGACACCGTGCGTGATGGCGAAGTGGCAGGCTTCATCAAGGACGGGGTTGAGGTTCCCCTGAATTTCCTGAATGCGCCGGGACCGCTGGCACTCCCAGAAGGGAGCGGCGCAGTTCGGCACTGATAAAGACAAAGTCCGGATAGACCCGGTCCATGTAGAAGAAGGTGCGGGCGACATCGCCCCGCACGTCGGCACCGGGTTCCAGCACCCCGTTTTGCACCTCAACATCGCAACTGCCAAAGTCACGCTTCTCAAAGGGCAGGGGGCCGGTCGTGGTCCGGAGTCCCACCAGTTCGGCAATCATGGGCTGGAGGTTGTAGAGGTCGGCCTGCAACAGCCGGTAGCGCTTGCTCATTTTTTCCGCACAGCGACGCCCCCGGAAGGGCTGGCCCCGGCTGTTTTTGCACTTGGGGTGGCCCGTTTGCCATGCGGAGAGTTGCGCTCCAAACACCCGGAACGGCACCACGGGTGCCCACACGACCATGTACGCTGCCGTGTCCTGTTTTTTGGGAAGGTAGCCGCAGGAGGCGTGATTCGGAAAACCGCCCTTGTAGGCACATCCACAGAGGAAGGTTTGGGGATGGTTTTTGTGGACACGCTCCAGCAGACGCTGGGCGCTATTCAGCGAGGAAATGCTGCGGTTGCCCTTGTCGGCCTGCGCGAAGGAGGCCGTCAACACGGCGAGCAAGCCGCAAGTGATCGAAAAGAAAGAGAGTCGTCTCAGCATGACTTCCGCAAGTGAGTTTTGAACACGGCTTCTCTTGCAGGATGAGTGCCGATCAGAGCCGCCCTTGCAGGTGCGCCTCCAGCAGGTCCATACGGTCCTGCCCAAAGAACTGCTCCTCGCCCACAAAAAACGCCGGAGCGCCATAAGTTCCGCGCTTTGCCGCTTCTTCGGTCGCTTGAATCAGCGCGTCCTTGATCGGCTGGGTGCCTGCCGCCTCCACTGCCTCCGGTCCCACCAGCCGAGCCACAACCTCCGGATCCGCCACATCCTCGCCGCCCACCCAATACGCCCGGTAGAGCGCATGAGTCGCCTCCGGACGCTGTTCCTCGGCAACGGCGGTCAAAGCCCGTTGTGCCAAAATGGTGCGGGTCGGGAACTGTTTTGGAAATTGGTAAGGGATCTCGTAATACTTGGAGAGCCGCCTCAAATCCTTGCCGAGGTACGGCCTCTTGAAGTCCTGAAGTCCGGGTGGAGTGTTGCCTGTGATTTTGTGCAATCCGCCCAGCAGAAACGGACGCCAGTGGATTTCCACACCGTTGCGCTCGGTCAAAGCTTCGATTCGCTCGGACGCGAGGTAGGAGTACGGACTCACAATGTCGTAAAAGAATTCGATAGTTTTCGGCATGATTTTGCTTCTCACTTCGTTTCGAGAGCAACAATGGCATCCACCAAAAACAGCACTCCGCCGGGCATTGCTGTTTGGACTGGAGTGCGGGCGGGGTAGGGTTCCTGAAGGTGTCGTTTGCAGAGTTCGTTCATCGCCGCAAAGTTCGCCAAATCGGAAACCAGCACCGTGAGTTTGACAATGCCGGACATCAAACCTCCCGCAGCTTCGACAACCTTGCGGAGGTTCTGGAACGCAAGTTCCGCCTGCTCATCAAAGGTTTCTCCAACCACCTGGCCTTCTGTGTCAAACGGTCCCTGTGCTGCAACATAAAGCATGGGTCCACTGGCGACGATTCCGGGAGTGTACGGGCCTTTGGGGGCTGCGGAGTTTGGAGGCTGAATCGCTTGTTTCATACCATCACCCGAGGACTGAAAGCATTTTTTCTCCGATTTCTGCGGGAGTTTGCACCACATGAATTCCTGCGGCCTGCAAGGCGGCCATCTTTTCCGAAGCCGTGCCGTGGCCTCCGGAGATGATTGCCCCGGCATGGCCCATGCGCCGTCCTGGAGGGGCGGTTTGTCCGGCGATGAAACTGACGATGGGCTTGTTCATGTTCGCCTTGGCAAATGCGGCGGCTTGCTCTTCCGCGTCTCCGCCGATTTCCCCGATCATCACCACCGCCTCCGTGTCCGGGTCATTTTGGAAGAGACTGAGGCAATCAATGAAGTTGGTGCCGTTGACGGGATCGCCGCCGATGCCGATGCAGGTGGATTGCCCCAATCCGGCACGGGTGAGTTGGCCGACGGCCTCGTAGGTAAGGGTTCCAGAGCGCGAAACCACGCCGACTTTTCCGTGTTGGTGAATCATGCCTGGCATGATGCCGATCTTGCACTGACCCGGCGTGATGATGCCCGGACAGTTAGGACCGATCAACCGACACCCCTGAGTCCGGACAAAACGCACGGCCCGCACCATGTCCTGCACCGGAATACCCTCCGTGATGGCGACGATGAGTGGGATTTGCGCCTCAGCAGCTTCCATGACTGCATCACCCGCGAAGGACGGCGGCACAAAGATCATGGTCGCGTCGGCCTCGGTTGCAGCCACTGCTTCGGCCACCGTGTTGAAAATGGGAACTCCCTCAAATTCCTGGCCGCCCTTTCCGGGAGTCACGCCGCCGACGATGTTGGTGCCGTAGTCCCGGCAGCCCTTGGTGTGTAGCATCCCTTGAGAGCCAGTGATGCCCTGCACGAGCAGGCGGGTTGAGTTGTTGATCAAAACACTCATGTTGGTTTTGGAAAAAAGGTTGAATCCTCGGTTGAACCTCCGGGAAGTATAGGCACTCTCTGCCGAGCAATCAAGCGGACTCCTGTAGGGACGCCCCGCTTCTCATGCGCAAGAGCAGCCACAGGGCCCCCATACACACTCCCATGCAGACCAAGATCATCCAGCGTCCGCTCTCCCATGAGCCGGTGCCTGCGACCAACCAAGCGAGGGCGGGTGGTCCCAGCACCTGCCCAATATTGGAGCCTTGCACCAGTAGCCCGTTCCCCGTGCCCAGCAATCCAGGATGGGGGACGGATTCCGAGATTTGGGCAAAAAGGGTGGCCGGAATCAATCCGCCCAGGGTGGAAAGCAACAGGGCCGCAAGATACCGCACCATCCCAGGCAGGGCAGAACTGTACATTCCAAGGCCGAAAATCGTGATTCCCAAGGCGGCCACCGTCATCAACAGCACCGCAGAATATCCGCGCTGGAGCAATTGCCCTGCCGCAAGGTTCCCTAGGATATTGACTGCAATCGCAAGGGCGCTGAGCATGACTGCCGTGGTTGCGTCATAGCCCATTTCCTCCGAAATCAGCATGGGTAAAAACCCAAAGACTGCCAAAAAGACCCCTGCGTACATGCAGAAAATCACGGCCAACACCAGCGGTTCTCCAAGCTTGAAGAGAATCTGAATACGTTGGTGCAGCGGCTCCAAATCCAGTTGTTTTGAAACTTCCTTCGTTGGCAGCAACCACGTACCCGTCAACAACACCAGCAACAAAACCCCATCCCCCAACCACAGGGCACGCCAGCCGTAAGCCTTCAAAATTCAGGACATGCAACCATGATTAGCGACATTCCTAACGGCATGTAAGCCCCCCAAAGTCCCATCACCCTGCGGCGATCATGAACGGAGGAATGGGCCAACATGAGGGGAGGGGTGGTGGTCACCACCAAGAGAAAACCGACTCCTTCGAAAAACCGAGCCGTCAGTAGCAACGCGGGTTCCGAGAGTCCAGCGGTCGCAAGGCTTCCTGCGCTGAGGCAGAACAGTCCCATCCGCAGTGCTCGCAGATGCCCAAAGTGATCAGACCAACTTCCGACCACCATGCCGCAGATCATGGCCGTAAGGTTGAGCAGGGAGATCAGCCATCCAGCAACCACGAGAGACAAGCCGAGATCCTCCATCATTACGGGCAGGGCGGCAGGCACCTTGCCAAGTTGCATTGAGGTTCCCACTCCACAGCCGTAGAGGACTAACACGGCCCTCCAGTTCGTGCTTGACTGACCCACCAAGCAGCCTATGATATACGATGTTTGAATTTCAACTGTGAACCTTTTTCAAGGAGAGCAACAATGGCAGCTTATGTGGTGGTGGATGTGGAAATCACCGACATGGAGGAGTACAAGTCGAGTGGATACATTGACAATGTCCCCAAAATCGCAGCGAAGTATGGGGGCCGTTATCTCGCTCGTGGTGGAGAAACCAAGGTTCACGAGGGCACTTGGCAGCCCCGGCGATTGGTGATCATCGAGTTCCCCTCTATGGAGAAGCTAGAAGCCTTTTACAACTCGGCGGAGTACGCGCCCTACCTGGCGATTCGCAAGCGTCTGGGCGATTCCAACCTCGTGGCCACGGAGGGGCTACCCACCTGAACCTTAGCGCAGAATCCGGAAGTCCCGGAACACCTCGCGGGTGTCCAGCGTGGATACCTGCACTTCCTGCACGATTGCTCCCGTCGGTCCCGTTCGGCACCATTCCTCCAGTACCACAACCACAGCCTCCGAACCTTGGGCGACCATGTGCACCGAGCCATCAGGTTCGTTCCGCACCCAACCGGTCACGCCCAGCCGCTGGGCTTCGTGCAGCGCGGTGTAGCGGAAGCCCACGCCCTGCACCCGTCCGGAAATCAGCAAGCTCTTGGTCGGCACTGGAACCTCCCGCCCCTTGGGGAAGGCGATCAAATCAGGAAACTGCGGCCACGGCTTTTTCCGCCGCATCCTTGAGGCCGTCGGCCATTTGCAACTTCTCGCCAAGCCCGGAATCGTTCACCAGTTGATGGGCTTCTTTGGCGTTGGTACCCTCCAGCCGCACGACGACCGGGATTTTCAGACCGACGTTGCGGATCGCGGCAATCACGCCGGACGCCACCATGTCGCAACGCACAATGCCCCCAAAGATGTTGATGAGGATGCACTTGACGTTGGCGTCACGGGTGATGAGCTGGAACGCCTGCTCCACGGTTTCCCGCGTGGCGGTACCGCCCACATCGAGAAAATTCGCCGGGTCCCCGCCATAGGCTTTGATGATGTCCATCGTGCCCATCGCCAACCCCGCGCCGTTGACCATGCAGCCGATGGTGCCATCCAGTTTGATGTAGTTGAGGTTCGATTTCGCGGCCTCGATTTCTAGCGCATCCTCTTCGTCCTCGTCTCGCAGTTCAAGAATGGCCTTGTGCCGGAAAAGGGCGTTGTCGTCAAAGCTCACCTTTGAGTCGAGCGCGATGACACGACTGTCGCCCGTGAGGACAAACGGGTTGATCTCTACAAGCGAACAATCCTCGGCGACAAAGGCATCGTAGAGCGACTGGAACAACGCAGCCGCCGGTCGCACCAGTTTGGGGTTGATCTCGTCAATTTTGAGTCCATACGCCAGCGCCATGGTTTGGAACGGGCGCAGACCGATGGCGGGGTCCACAAACACCTTGAGGATCTTTTCCGGAGTCTTGGCGGCGACTTGCTCGATGTCCATGCCACCCTCGGTCGAGGCCAGGATAACCACGCGCTGCTGCCCGCGATCTACCAGCACAGAACAGTAGAATTCCTTGATAATGTCCATGCCCTCTTCGATCAGCACTTGCTTGACGGGTTGACCTTGTGGTCCAGTCTGGTGCGTGACGAGGTTCATGCCGATGATCTGCTCGGCACTTTCGCGCACAGCACCCAGTCCTTTCGAGACCTTGACCCCGCCGCCCTTGCCGCGTCCTCCGGCATGAATTTGTGCTTTGACAACGCAAACCTCTGTGCCCAACTCCTGAGCGATGACAACCGCCTCGTCCGGGGTCTTCGCCACCCGTCCGCGAGGGATGACCACTCCGTATTTCGCCAGCACTTGCTTGGCCTGGAATTCGTGAATTTTCATGTGCCCCTTCGTGAAGCGTTGCTAAAAATCATCAAACAGCAGCATCCCCTCCGTTTCTTCGGGATTGGGAACAATCCGCTGGTTCTTGCAGTCAACGACGTAATCCATTTGCTCAAAGACTACTTGACGATGACTTTTCCCATTAGCAATTGTTCTTGTCAGCCCAGCATGTCCTTCACGGCCTCGCGCTCCAGTTCCAGCTCTTGCCGGGTGGCTGCGATTTTCTCCTGCGCGAAGTCATTGAGTTCGACCCCTTGGACAAGCGACCACTGGTTGCCACCGGAACTGCGCAGCGGGTAGCTGAAAATCAATCCTTCCGGAATACCGTAGCTGCCATCGCTGGGAACTCCAGTGCTGAACCAGTCACCCTCGGCGGTGGCGTTCTCCATGCGCTGCACGGTGTCGAGTGCCGCATTTGCTGCCGATGCAGCGGAGGAGGCTCCCCGTGCCTTGATGATCGCCGCACCGCGCTGCTGAACGGTGCTGATGAACTCGCCTTTGAGCCAGTCCTGATCGGAAATCACCTCCGGCGCTGCCGCACCGTTGATTTTGGCGTTGTAGAAATCCGGATACTGCGTTGCGCTGTGGTTGCCCCAGATCGTCATGTTGGTGACATTCTTCACGGCGGTGCCAGCTTTTTGGGCGAGTTGACTCTTGGCACGGTTCTCGTCGAGCGCGGTCATGGCAAACCAACGATCCCGTGGGATGCGTGGGGCGTTGCTCATGGCGATAAGGCAGTTGGAATTGCAGGGATTCCCCACTGCGAGGATGCGCACCTTGTCTCCGGCATTGTCGTTGATCGCCTGCCCCTGCCCCACGAAGATGCCACCGTTGACGCGCAGCAAGTCGTTGCGCTCCATTCCCGCTTTGCGTGGGGCCGCGCCCACGAGCAGAATCCAGTCGGTGTCCTTGAAGGCGACATTGGCGTCTGAGGTCGTCACCACCTGATTGAGCAACGGGAAGGCGCAATCGTCGAGTTCCATCTTCACCCCTTCCAAGGCGGGCAGGGCGACTTCCAGTTCCAACAATTGAAGATCAACCGTGGTGTCGGCACCAAACACCGCTCCGGAAGCGAGGCGATAGAGCATGGCATAACCGATTTGTCCGGCGGCTCCAGTGACAGCAACTTTGACGTTTTTCATGGTTCACTCCACAAAAAGATTGGGGTTCAGCCCAGTGCGGCGGTGAGGCCGCGAGCAAGGGCGTTGAGGAAGTCATCGGTTGTGAGGAAGGTCGATGGGTCCGGATTGTTGCCGTGAATTGTCACTGCCAAGTCCTTCGTCATCTCTCCGCCCTCGATGGTGTCCACACAGACACGCTCCAGCGTTTCTGCAAAACGGACCACGTCCGGGGTGTTGTCGAGCTTGCCGCGATGTTTGAGTGCGGTGGTCCATGCGAAAATGCTGGCAACCGGATTGGTGCTGGTCGGCTTGCCCTGCTGGTGCTGGCGGTAGTGGCGGGTCACGGTGCCGTGTGCGGCTTCGGCTTCGATGGTCTTGCCGTCCGGGCAGACGAGAACCGAAGCCATCAGGCCGAGTGAGCCGAAGCCTTGCGCCACCGTGTCGGATTGCACATCACCATCATAGTTCTTGCAGGCCCAGACAATACCGCCCTCCCACTTGAGCACCTGCGCGACCATGTCGTCAATCAGCCGATGTTCGTAGGAAATCCCCTTTTCCTTGAAACGTGTGGTGAATTCCTGCTCAAACACTTCCTGAAAGAGATCCTTGAAACGACCATCGTAGGTTTTGAGGATGGTGTTCTTGGTGCTGAGGTAGAGCGGGTATTTGAGATCAAGCGCATAGCTCATGCACGAGCGAGCGAAATCACGGATCGAGGCGTCGGTGTTGTACATGCCCATCGCGATCCCGGAACTGTCGAACTCGTTGATCACCCATTCTTGCGGGGTTCCACCGTCACTGGGTTCAAACACCATCTTGAGTGTGCCGGGGCCGGGGGTCCGGACATCGGTGGCTTTGTACTGATCTGCGTGTGCGTGACGCCCAACGATGATGGGCTTCTTCCACTGCGGCACTAGTTTCGGAACATTTTTGCAGATGATCGGCGCCCGGAAGACGGTGCCACCAAGGTAGTTGCGAATGGTTCCGTTCGGACTGCGGTACATGCGCTTGAGTCCGAATTCCTCAACCCGCGCTTCGTCCGGAGTGATGGTCGCACATTTCACTCCCACGCTGTGTTCCTTGATCGCCTTGGCTGCATCCAGCGTGATTTGATCGTCCGTGGCGTCCCGGCTCTCGATGGAAAGGTCGTAGTAGCGCAGGTCAAGCTCCAAGAATGGCAATAGCAGTTGCTGCTTGATCTTCTCCCAAATGATGCGTGTCATCTCGTCCCCGTCAATTTCCACGATGGGGTTACTCACCTTGGTCTTTGGCATTCAATCCTCACTCTGGTCAATGATTAAAATAATCAGACTACCGCAACCCCGCAAAATCGCAATCGGAACCCGCACACTTGCTAAAAGCCATTGCTCTCAAGCTTACGTTTCTTTATTTCGGAACGGGTATTCGTGATTAATAATTAGGCATTCCTGCTGAGGGTCCGCCACTCTCTTGGTCAAACCTTAACTTGAGATTCGGCTGATATTTCATGTTTTATTATTTAATTTCAATAGCTTATGCTGATTAATAAAAAGGCACACTCCCTGCTGAAAGACTGCTTGCAGATGTGCGAAACCTGAACATCCAACCCTCACCGCAGCAGCGACATGGAATTCTCCGCAGAAATGAAATACGTCCTCGACACCATTTGGTTGCTCATCAGCGGCAGCTTGGTGATGTGGATGGCCGCAGGCTTTGCGATGCTGGAAGCCGGCATGGTCCGGACCAAGAGCGTGACCGCGATTCTGACCAAGAACATCTCGCTCTACGCCTTGGCCTGCATCGCCTACTTCGCCGTGGGGTACAACTTCATGTACGGCGCAGGCAACGACTTCCTGGGCAGTGGCCTGTTTCTGGACGGCACGTCCGCTGACGGGCACAGCCTGATGTCGGATTTCTTTTTTCAAGTCGTCTTTGTGGCCACGGCGGCCTCGATCGTTTCCGGAACCGTTGCGGAGCGCATCAAGTTCTGGCCGTTCATGATCTTCACGCTGGTGCTGACGGCGGTCATCTACCCGATTCAGGGGCATTGGACCTGGGGCGGCACGGCGCTGGGCGGCTGGATTGACGGTTTCTCTGATTTCGCAGGATCGACGATTGTCCACTCCGTGGGCGGCTGGGCGGCGCTTGCGGGAGCCTTGCTGCTGGGGCCACGACTGGGCAAGTACACTGCCGAAGGCCGGGCGTTGCCGATGCCTGCTTCCAACTTGCCGCTGGCCACGCTTGGCACCTTCATCCTCTGGTTCGGCTGGTTTGGCTTCAACGGCGGCTCACAGCTTGCGCTGGGTTCCAAGGACGACGTCGATGCGATTTCCTCCGTGATCGCCAACACCAACATCGCAGCATGTGGAGGGGCCGTTGCGGCACTCATCCTCACCCAACTGCTCTACGGAAAGGTCGATTTGACGATAGTGCTGAACGGCGCCCTTTCCGGACTCGTTGGCATCACCGCAGGCCCGGACTATCCGAGCCTGGCGGTGGCCCTCTTCATTGGAGTGGTGGCAGGGTTCCTCGTTGTCGGGGCCGTGCCGCTCTTCGACCGGCTCCTCAAGATTGACGATCCGGTTGGAGCGCTTTCGGTGCATTTGGTCAACGGCATCTGGGGAACCCTCGCCGTCGGTCTCTTCAACCCGGGCGTGAGCTTTCTCGCCCAACTCAAGGGCGTGGTCGTGATCGGGTTGTTTGTGTTTGCGGCCAGCCTTGTGGTCTGGGGTGTGCTCAAGGCGACGGTGGGCATCCGCATCTCTGAGGAGGAAGAACGCTCCGGGGTCGATGAGTGCGAGTTCGGCATGCACTCCTACCCGGAGTTCGTGAAAATGCCGCCGGGCTACGAAAGCTCTGCAAGTCGCATCTGACCGACCCAGATTCCAGACGCTTTCCTGCGGCTCCCGACGTCAATGGAGGTCACGCTGTTTGGCGTGACCTCTGCCTCCAGACAATTCCCCCTAACAGCAGCAGGGCGGGCACAAACATCCACTGCTTGGCCGGTCGAGCGGTGGGAACTTGCAGACTGAGGATTTCCCAATCAAAATCGATCCCTGCCTTTTGTGCAAAACTGTCAAAGACGACCATCTCAACAAAAACACGTTGCTTTTCGGTGCGTAATTCCAGCCCCGCCTGTTCCAATCGTGCTTTGCCGGAAGCAGTTTTTCCCATTGGCAGAACAACCATTTTGCTGACAAGATCGCCGTCGAGACTCTCACCTTCAACAAACAAACGCAAATCAGAGTTGGAAGGAAGTTGCTCAACCATTTCAATTATTTGTGTAGGAGGCACTACCTGATTCGAAGGAAATGCCATCTCCCACCAAAATCCCGGACGAAACAATGTAAAAGAAATCAATAACAACAAAACCGTTTCCCACCAGCGATTGTGGACAAAGAAAAATCCCTGCGTTGCAGCTGCAAATAACAGCATGGCTAGAATCGCAGTGATAATTGTGAGTAGTAAATGCCACCAACTGTCAATACCAATCATCAAAAGTTCGGTGTTAAAAATGAAGAGAAAGGGGAGAATTGCCGTGCGAATGTCATAGGTAAAACCTTGAATTCCGGTTTTAATCGGATCGCTTTTCGCAATCGCTGCCGCCGCAAATGCTGCCAAGCCGACGGGTGGTGTGTCGTCCGCTAAAATACCAAAATAAAAGACAAACATGTGAACCGCAATCAACGGTACGATCAAACCGTTTTGCGCACCCAGAGTAACAATCACCGGAGCCATTAGCGTAGAAACCACGATGTAATTTGCAGTGGTTGGCAAACCCATGCCGAGAATTAAACTGATGATAGCTGTAAAAATCAAAATGAGGACTAAGTTTCCTCCGGAAATAAACTCTACGAATTCAGTCATCACCAGCCCGATTCCGGTCAATGTTACCGTGCCGACAATGATTCCCGCCGCCGCAGTGGCCACTCCGATGCCAATCATATTTCGCGCTCCGGCTACCAAACCGTCTGAGAATTCAAAAAATCCTCGCAGGAATGACCGATTCAAATTTTCCTCAGACCGGAACCATGCCATCAAAGGGCGTTGAGTTAGCACGATAAAAATCATGAACATTGTGGCCCAAAATGCAGACAACCCCGGAGAAAATCGCTCAATCGTCAAACACCAAACTAAAACAAAAAGTGGCAATAAATAATGCAATCCGGATTTTATTGTCGGGCCGGGTTCCGGCAAATGAGTGATGGTTTCCTCTGGGTCTTCCGGTTCCAAATCCGGAAAATTGGCAGCAAATCGTAAGAGTAAAATATAGAGAAAAACCGTTAAAAAACCCACAATCCAAATGGCAATTTCCTGAAAAACTTGTTTGATCCAGCCAATTCCATAAAAAATTAAGATGGTCGCCACCATGAGCACAATTATTCCACTAATAAATCCCAATAAAGTTTGTGCAAGAGTGCGTTTGTGTTGGCGCGGAATCCCTTGCATATTTGCTTTCATAGCTTCCAAATGGACAATATAGACCAGTGCAATATATGAAATCAATGCCGGCAAGGCCGCATGAGTGATAACTTCAACATAAGAAATACCGACATATTCCACCATTAAAAAAGCGGCGGCCCCCATGATTGGCGGCGTGAGTTGACCGTTGGTCGATGCGGCCACTTCAATGGCGCCGGCTTTGTAGTCCGGAAAACCGACTTTTTTCATCAACGGAATAGTGAAGGTTCCGGTAGTCACCACATTTGCGATGGACGAACCAGAGATCAAACCCGTCAAGGCGGAAGACACCACTGCCGCTTTTGCCGGGCCGCCCCGCATGTGTCCGAGTAACGAAAAAGCGACTTTGATGAAATAATTTCCTGCTCCGGCTTTTTCCAGCAACGAACCAAACAAAACAAATAAAAATACAAAACTGGTGGAAACTCCCAAAGCCACTCCAAAAACGCCCTCAGTTCCAAGCCATTGATGAGAAACCACTTTGTTCAGACTTTGCCCTTTATGCGCAATCACTTCCGGCATATACGGACCGGCGAATGTGTAAAAAAGAAAAACCATTGCCACTACCATCAACGGGGGTCCCAGTGCGCGCCGTGTCCCTTCCAACAATAAAACCATTCCGGCCACCGCAACAACCATATCAAGATCAGTTGGCAAGCCTGGACGATCCGATAATTCCCGATAAAACATATAAATATATCCGCTACAAAATGCGGCCGCTGTTGCAAAAAACCAATCTTGCCAGGGAATGAAAGTGCGTGGAGAACTTTTTAAGGCCGGAAATGCCAAATAAACCAGAAAAATCGAAAACGCCAAATGAATCGAACGCGCCTCAGTATCGTTCAAAACTCCAAAATTGAAAATAAAAGGCAAGGGCGACGCATACCAAATTTGGAATAATGACCAAAGTAAAGAGACACTTAACAAAACCTTGCTGGGCCAACCTAGAGGAGTGCGTCTCCCTGTTTCAGCTTCGGCAACAATTTCATCAGCTTTTTGAGATGGCGGGAGCTGCGAATCAGAGGGAGCCATTCCGGAAGTAGAATTTGAAGATTGATTTGTGTTCATAAAACCGGATTAAACAAACGGCAGGATGAGAGGAGGCGGAGCCTTTGTAAAGTGTCGTTGCAACACCAAAAGGCTCCGAAATGAAAGGATTTTAAATTACATCAAACTCGCTTCTTTATAGTATTTAATCGCTCCATTGTGGAGTGGAGCGGAAAGTCCATCTTTGATCATTTGCTTTTTATCCAAATTTCTAAAAGCAGGATGGAATTTACGGAAGGTGTCAAAGTTTTCAAAAACTGCTTTAACGACTTCATAAATCACACGATCCGGTGTGTTTGTGGACGTGACAAAGGTTGCGCCCACACCAAAAGTTTTGACATCACTGGAACTGCCGCGATACATTCCTCCCGGAATGGTGGCTGTTCGGTAGAAGTCATTTTTGGCGACCAGTCCATCCACTGCGGAACCTGTGACATTGACGAGAATACTGTCGCAAGAAGTCGTGGCTTCCTTGATGGAGCCACTGGGATGGCCAACGGTAAAGACCATTGCGTCAATTTTATTGTCACAAAGCGCCTTCGACTGCTCGGAAGATTTCAACTCGGAAGCCAATGCGAAATCAGACATTTTCCAGCCCAACGCTTCCATCAAAACTTCCATTGTTCCGCGCTGTCCCGAACCGGGATTGCCGACATTGACCCGCTTTCCTTTGAGGTCACTGAAATTGCGAATTCCGGAATCAGCTCTGGCCACAACGGTAAAGGGTTCCGGATGCACGGAGAAGATCGCCCGCAAGTTTTTGTTTGCACCCTTGTCCTTGAATTTACTCGTTCCATGATAGGCGTGATACTGCCAATCGGATTGAGCGACGCCCATGTCGAGTTCCCCCGCACGGATGGTATTGAGGTTGTACACCGAACCTCCAGTACTTTCCGTCGAACAACGGATACCATGTTGTTTACGGTTTTTGTTGACCAGACGGCAAATTGCTCCGCCAGTTGGATAATAAACTCCCGTCACACCACCGGTTCCGATAGTCACAAAAGTTTGCTCCGCCCAAACGGGCACGCTCATGGTCAAAGCCAGTGCAGACACGGCCAGCCACTTGATTACAGCTTGCATATTGTTCTCTTGCAAAAGGTTCACAAACTCAGAAAGTTGTGCTAGGTGAAGCGGATTCTTCACCCATCCAGACTTCCTTGTCAAACAGAACTACTGCGTCACTCCTCAATGGAATCACACCCAGTTCCAAAGGCAACGGCCACATCTTAACCTGGATCGCGCCGCTTGAGGTTTCGGGAATGCCTTGGCATTCTCGATCCTTCAAAAGCGGTCATCGTAAGGTTTTTCCCCAATCCTGCAAGCCAGTAATGTGAAAGTTTCACGCTCGAAAACTCCATCCAAGGCGTTGCGCAGTTCGTCCCGGCTGGAAACCCAACGGCCCTTCCACCCAAAGCCTCGGCCACTGCGGGAAAGTTAGTTGCGCCAAAATCCACTCCGAGGTTGGGCAATCCAGATTTGCGTTGTTTCAATTCGATCAAAGCCAGCAATTTATCAACGAACACCACGATCACCAGTGGCAACTTCAAATCCCACAACGTTGTCAGTTCCCCCAAAATTATTTCCAGTACAGCGTCGCCGACAAAGACCACCACCGAACGCTCCGGAGCCGTCAAACGGAAACCCATTGCCAACGGCACGGCGCAACCCATCGTGCAAAGCGCGGAGGATTGCAGTAGCCCGCGTGGCTCGTAGCACTCCCACATCTGGCTTAGCAGAATCCGATGCGCCCCACTGTCCGCTGTGGCGACAACGCCTTGTCAATCGCCACATCGACTGCGCCATCGATGGCTTTTATGCTGGCTTTTGTGATTGGTTTCAGCAGTTCACTGTGGTCAAAACTTGATGAGTGGAAGTCAAGGCCTCACACTCATCCACGCAACCCGTGAGAAAAATCAAGGGTACACGATCTAGAAAAGCGTTGGCCGCGACATTCACCGCGTTGGCGACTCCGGGACCAAGCGTGGCCACCAAAATCCCGGGTGCGCCGTCCGCATGGAATCAGCCTTCCGCCATAAATCCGGCGCAGTTTTCGTGTTTGGTCAAGACAAACTCAATGCCGGAGTTTTTCAGTCCTGCCATCAATGTTAAAACTTCGCCCCCCGGAATCCCGAAAGCCCGACGGCATCCGGCCAGGTACAACCGTTTTCCAGTGATTTCAGCAGAATTTTCCATTATCTTTGTTCCTTTTCCGCCAGCTTGAAATGCCCCTCTCGGGTTTGCGGGAGTTTCCGGTCGAGCAATGCGGAAGCCACCACCGTGCGCAAAATCTGCGCCGTCCCGCCGCCGATGGTGAACATGCGGGCATCTCGCGCCATACGCTCCAACGGCAAATTCCGGGAATATCCGGCGGAACCGAAAATTTGCAGTGCGTCATTCGTAACTTTGATTGCCATTTCTGAAGAAAATATCTTGGCCTGCGCCGCTTCCAGCATATCTGGAAAACCTTGCCTCGAAACTCCGACAGCGGCTTTGTGGAGTAATAAACGGGCGGCTGCAAGCTGCGTATGCATATCAACAAGCATCCACTGCAAGCCCTGAAATTCGCAGATCGGACGGCCAAATTGTTCGCGCTGTTTGGAGTGTTCTAAGGCCAGTTCATACGCACCAACGGCAATGCCCAGTGCCACGGTTCCGGCTCCGACACGTTGGCCGTTGTAAGCATTCATCAATCCGGAAAATCCACGCCGCAACCCTTCCGGCGGAATCAGCACCATTGCTTCCGGAACCTCCAAATTCTCGCAAATGATTTGCGTTTCCGGAATGCCGCGCAAGCCCATCGCCGGTTCGCGTGTTCCGACTTCCAATCCCGTTGCGCCGCGCAAGGCAATAAATCCGGCAATGCCTTGCGGCTCGTCATTTTCAAAAACACGTGCAAAAATCAAATGGAACTTGGAAACTCCGCCGCCCGTAATCCAATGTTTTGTACCGTTGAGAATGTAGTGGTCGCCTTTGTGGTCGGCGCGGGTGGTCATTTCTGTGGCCGCGCTTCCGGCTCCGGGTTCGGTGATGCAAATGGCAGGTTTATCCCCACTCAAAACGTGTTCCGCCGCCAATTTTTTCTGTACTTCAGAACCGTATTTCATCACCGCCCCAACCGCGCCCATGTTGGCTTCAACGACAATCCTCGCCGATACTCCGCAGGCTTTGGCAATTTCCTCAATCACCAAAACGGCATCCAAATAAGACCTTCCGGGACCGCCGTATGCCTCTGGAATCGTCATGCCCATAAAGCCCTGTTGGGTCAGTAGCTCCACATTTTTCCACGGATACTGTTCCGTGCGGTCCACTTCCGCAGCGCGAGGCGCGATTTCTGTTTTGGCAAACTCCCGTGCAGATGCTTGCAGTTGTTTTTGTGTTTTTGATAGTTCAAACATGGTACTCCGGATAAGAATGGTTGAGTTTTAGGCTTTTTTTACATGATCGTTCAAATACATTTTCGCCCACCTTCCGGCAACCCTCGATTTGAAATCCGTCTTTTTGGAAAGCGGGGGGGTGAGTTATAATACCGTGGAGCCGGGCTTACAGAATCTGCTCAAACAAAGAACCAAATTCTTTGACTTTTTGCGCAACCCCCATGATCCTGAGACACTCCGCAAAGGTAGCTTGATTAGAAGTCAGAATTATTGTCAAAAGTGGTGTTTGAGTTAAAAATCAAGCGGCAATCCGGATTTCAGGAATCACCTCGATTCCATCAGAGAATTGTACACCTTCAATCACCTTTGCCAGGTA
>LWDU01044250.1_pt1 | contig 16450 bp, 17 predicted proteins | sample 727161 | NCBI WGS metagenome assembly LWDU01 (sample SAMN04566230, study PRJNA314399) | hydrothermal vent metagenome | isolation source: deep sea hydrothermal plume seawater | place: Mexico: Gulf of California, Guaymas Basin | collected 2004-07-11
AGCTATTGCTATAATTTTTTTCATTTTAAATCTCCATTATTTGATTATAATTTTATTAACGTTGCCATTATTGGTTTCGTTTTTTCTCTGAATGTTTTTATTCAGATGAGGCATATTATACATAACTAATATTAGAAATCAATAATATTATTATAATTATTTATTAATTTTTGATAATATATGTAAAAAAGCCTATTACAGCAACCTTTAATTAATATAAAAAAAATTAAAATACTTTCAAATTATTAATTTAATAGCAAATAAATTGCCAAGTTTGGTGACTTTTTGGGTCAGATATGTCTCTATTTGTATCTACACTAAGTCTGTCTGTAGCCAGTTTTCTTTAGGGTAATGACATTTAGAATCTACCAGGTGAACTGAGAAAGCTTGTCTGGATTGTTTTGATTTGTTTGCTGCGCTGTAGTGTGGTAGTTGGCCATGAAGGATGATCATTGTTCCTGCTACGACCTCAAGTACCTTTAGTTCCTGTTCCTGCCATTCACTGTCATCCAGAACTTCAAACTTCATCTCTCCTCCTTTAGACCTCAAGAAGCGCTTCTTGAGTGGGGACTGGTGTCCTCCTGGTATCGCCTGTAGGCAGCCATTCTTTATGGTCGCATCTTCTAGAGCTAGCCAGAACCCAACACAGCTCATAGGTTCTGTATAAAGGAAGGTTGAGTCTTGGTGTAGTCCGACCTCGCCACCTATCATTGGCTGTTTAAATATATGCATGGACTGGATTGCTCTTGGCTTGTTGAGCCCTAACTGTCTCGCTATAACTTCAAACTGCAGACTATCTACAACCTTCTTATATATAGGATCTATTATGTGCTGGGCGTGCCCTATCTTGTTTATAGATTTGCTTTTCTCAACCCTGAAGTTGCCTGAACCATCTATAGCACCCTCCTCAAAGAAGAACCTTACCTTGTCTGCCGAACCGATAAAGTATTCGTTGCTTGTGCGTTCCTGCTCGTTGGTGCTGAATACTGTTGTGTGTGATAAGGAATCGAACTCCTCTATTAGGTGCTCGGCCCTGTGCATTAGAGACTTTATCTTGTCAGCATCGATAAATTTGTCGACAACCAAATAGCCGTCATCTCTGTACATGTCTATTTGCTCTTGTTTTAGCATATTACATATAGTTACGCATTACTAACAATGACTACATAATACCATCAAAGAATTAATAAGCCGGTCGAGCATAACAATACAACTAGGAATAAGGTTTGATAGTTTTGGTTATATATAAATACTAGTTCATCGATTCTATCATAGCGTCACCGAACTCTGAACAAGACAAAAGTGTTGCCCCAGCAGGCATCAACCTCTCTAGGTCATAGGTAACGGTTCGATTTTTGATTGTGTCTGACATTGACTGTAGAATTAAATCTGCCGCCTCTGACCAGCCCATATGCCTTAGCATCATCTCTGCAGAAAGAATCAGTGATCCAGGGTTCACTTTGTTTTGGCCTGCATACTTAGGTGCAGTACCGTGTGTAGCCTCGAACACTGCTACCTTGTCTGAAAGGTTGGCTCCTGGTGCAATACCTATACCCCCAACCTGAGCCGCCAGGGCGTCAGATATATAGTCTCCATTAAGGTTTAGTGTTGCTATCACCGAGAACTCGTCACCCCTAAGAAGGATCTCTTGTAGAAATGCGTCGGCAATTGAATCTTTGATTGTTATCTTGTTTCCGGTGTTCGGGTTAGTCATCTCGCACCATGGACCACCATCAAGCAACTGGGCACCGAACTCTTCTCTGGCTATATGGTATCCCCAGTCCCTAAAAAGTCCCTCAGTAAACTTCATTATGTTGCCCTTATGAACGAAAGTAACAGAGTCCCTGTCATTGTCTATGGCATATTTAAGTGCAGCCCTTACAAGCCTAGCGGTACCCTCTTTAGATACAGGCTTGATACCGATACCGGAGGTGTCCGGGAATCGTATCTTGGTAACACCCATCTCTTTTTGAAAAAAATCAATCACCTTTTTTGCTTCCTCAGTACCTTGCTGATACTCTATTCCTGCATATATGTCTTCAGAGTTCTCCCTAAAGATGACCATGTCTATCTTTTCTGGAGCCCTGACAGGTGAAGGTGTACCGTCAAAGTACTGTACAGGTCTTTGACATATATATAAATCTAGTTGCTGACGTATAGCGACATTGAGTGAGCGCATACCGCCACCGACAGGAGTTGTTAGTGGCCCCTTGATAGTTACGTAGTACTCCTTTATAGCGTCCAGTGTCTCTTCAGGTAAGAACTCGCCATAGATATAGTCGGCCCTTTCTCCAGCAAAGATCTCCATCCATGAAATCTTTTTCGATCCTGAGTACGCCTTGTTGACTGCAGCGTCTATAACCTTAATCATCACCGGGCTAACATCTATACCTATACCGTCACCCTCAATGTAGGCAACTATTGGGTTATCAGGAACATTAATGTCGTCGCCATCGTAAGTAATCTTTTGGCCCGTAGTTGGTACCTTTATGTGTTGATATTTCATTGCCGTTAGCCCTTATTTTTGTCAGATAAATTGACGCATAATTATAGCACTTTCACCATTTTTATAGTACTTATTACGCCTATCTATAGCCTTAAATCCATTTTTTTCATAATACGACAAGGCTGCACTATTTGAATCCCTAACCTCCAACACAACTGAGCTGATACGGTGCATCTTTAGTTTTGCAATTTGGTGACGCCAGAGTAGTGAACCGAGTCCCCCTCTTTGGTGTTCTGGATGGATACAGATGTTCAGTATGTCGGCATAGTCGACGCAAAGATTAGTAATAAGATAGCCAACAACCTCGCCACCAACGAGTACCACACTGGCGAGTGTGTTCTTGTTATCTAGACTGTCTAGAAATTTTTTTTCACTCCAAGGTTCCTGGTAGGCAACCGACTCTATATCGAGTACCCTGGCAAGGTCTATAGTTGTTAGTAGCCTACAGAAAGTATCTGTATGCCTTGTTGTCGGTTTCATTTGAATAGTAGTACCCAAGCTCATCGAACTTAGTCTCAAGTTCGTCCACATCGTCGGCCTGTAGACCTATCAAGACGCGACCGAAGTCTGCCCCATGGTTGCGGTAATGGAAAAGCGAAATGTTCCAGTTAGTGCCAATCTTTTTCAAAAAATTTAACAGCGCGTTTGGCCTTTCAGGAAACTCGAATCGATAAACCACCTCGTTCTGTACATCTGGTCTACCTCCAACCATGTAACGGATATGAGTCTTGGCCATAGAGTTGTCGCTCAAATCAACAATACCAAATGACTTCGCTAGTCGGTCCAAAAGCTCGGTCTTTTCATCGACACCGCCTTCAAGCTCCACACCAACAAAAACGTTTGCATCCTTGCCCTCATAGTAGCGGTAATTAAACTCTGTGATTGAGTGGTTATCGAGGTTATTACAGAACTCCAGAAAGCTTCCTGGTTTCTCATCTATAGTGACAGCGATGATGGCCTCATTGTTTTCACCAAGGTCAGCCCTCTCAGCTATATATCTGAGCCTATCGAAGTTCACATTCGCACCGGACACCAAAGAGACAATATTTTGGCCCTTTATATTGTGACTTTCAAGATACTTTTTGAGCCCTGCAGTTGCAAGCGCACCGGCAGGCTCAGCGATAGATCTCATGTCCTCAAACAGGTCCTTAACGGCAGCACATATCTCGTCATTAGTCACAAGAACCACCTCACTAACTATATCCTTTATTATCGGGAATGTCTTTTCACCTATCTGCTTTACCGCAACTCCATCAGCAAAACGGCCGACATCTGATAGCACTGTACGTTTCCCAGTCTTGAGAGCCTGATAAAGAGTCGGAGAGTCCTCAGGCTCAACACCTATGACCTGAACTTTTGGAGCATAGCTCTTTATATATGAAGCGATACCGGCAATCAAACCTCCCCCACCGACCGGGACAAATATTTTGTCAATGCTTTCTAACTGCTCAAGTAGCTCCTTGGCTACTGTGGCCTGTCCAGCTATCACCTCTATGTCATCAAATGGATGAATGAATACAAGGTCATTATCCTTTTCTAAACTTTTTGCGTACTGATAAGCGTCGTCATACGTGTCCCCATGAAGGACCACCTTTGCGCCTAGCTGCTGGACCGAATTGACTTTAATTTTTGGGGTTGATAGGGGCATAACTATAATGGCCTCGGTACCCATCCTTTTGGCTGCTAGGGCCACTCCCTGGGCATGATTACCAGCCGATGACGCTATAACCCCTTTCACAAGGTCGGACTCGCTTAGTCCGGAAATCTTTTGGTATGCACCACGCAGCTTGAAGGAGTGAACGCTCTGTTCGTCCTCCCTCTTCATATATATGTTGTTGGAAAACCTTTCGCTTAGCTGGTTTGCAAATGACAAAGGGGTAACGTTGGCTACATCGTAGACCCTGGTATTGTTCGCTAATTCAACAATTTTTTGCATTCAGCTCTCTCAAATATTCAACATCAACAAATTTGCTGTGTGTAGTGTCACCCTTAATCAGACTGAAGTTGTTGTTCTCATCGCCTAGATGGTCTAGAACTACCAAGGCTTCATCAAAGTTATGTCCATTAGTATACTCATTAACTGTTATCACTGAATCAATACCTGCAGAAGAGGCAGACAATAATCCGTTGCGCGAATCCTCAAAGGCCAATGCCTGGGCTGGGTCTATTTTCATTTCATTAAGGACATAGTTATAAATGTCGCCAGCCGGCTTCTTTAAAGGTACAACATCTCCAGCACCGATAACTTCGAACAAAGACATATACTTTTTACCTAGAGTGTTAACTATCAATGCCTCCACGTTCTCTGGACTGGTGGTAGTGGCGATGGCCAGCCTGAGCCCTGAGGAGGAGGCCTCATCTATTAGCCTTTTGACTCCAACCCTTAGAGGCACTAGGCCGGTAGAAATTAGTTCAACATAGATGTCAGTCTTTTGTCGGTGAATGTCTGCAATAAAGTTTTCAAGGTCGTCGTGATAAAAGTCATTTTTGTAGGTGTCAAGGTAATACTTAATCCTTTCCTTGCCTCCGGTCACATTTAGCAGTTTGTGGTATAGCTCGTTGGACCAGTACCAGTCCAGTCCAAGCCTCTCAAAAACTATATTGAAGGCCTGCAGATGACCATCCCTTTCAGTGTTTGCGAGGGTACCGTCTACATCAAAAATGAGAGCTTTGAGGTCCATAGTTAACTATATATAGTTTATTTGTTATAAAAAATATTGCTATTTTAAGGCAGATTAGGTATAACCATTGTTTTTTTAACATTTAAGTAATATGTCAGAACCAAATTTTCAAGATATGCCGGCCTATAGCCCAAACAATGATGAAGAGTTTATGAGCTCTGGACAGCTAACACATTTTAAAAACAAGCTTTCAGCTTGGAGGCTACAGTTGGTGTCTGATGCGGAATCTACCATAAACCATATCCAGGAAGACTCAACCCAGGTAGCTGACATTAATGACCGTGCAACGCTAGAGGAGGAGTTCGCTCTAGAGTTAAGGACTAGGGACAGGGAAAGAAAACTTATCAGCAAAATTGATAAGACACTTCACATCATCGAGATTGGTGATTACGGTTACTGCAAAACCTGCGGAGCAGAAATTAATTTGATGCGTCTAGAGGCTCGACCTACTGCAGACGAGTGCATTGATTGTAAAACTATAGCTGAAAAGAAAGAGGTATAGTAGTTGCCACTCAAAAGTGGCTGTAAGATTTGCATTCCCCACTGAACCCATTAACTATGAGGCCCCCTCCGGTGGTAACTCTGCCTATCTCTGTTAGGGGTATATTCAGTTCTCTCTCTATAGACCTTATCTTGTCTTTGTTGGCCTTATTAACACTAAAACATAGCTCATAGTCGTCCCCACCTGCCAGAGCTACGCACCAGTCCCCGGTATTACTTATGTATTCTCTTACTGGTTCTGATAGTGGCAACTTATTGATATCAATTATTGCCCCAACCTTGGAACTTTGAAGTATATGCGATAGGTCCTGCTCGAGGCCATCTGAAATGTCTATACAGGAGTTAGCGATGCCGACCAATCTTTGACCAAGGGCTATCCTCGGTTCTGGCCTGTTCAAGGATTCAGTCAGAGATATCGATGGTTTCTCATTACTTTGTATCTGACTCCATGCATAAGCGGCATCACCAAGAGTTTTAGAAACAAAGATCAGGTCGCCCTTCATTGCACCCGATCGTAGTATCGAGTCGCCCTTATTGATAACTCCAAAAACATTTATAGTTATACTTAGTGGACCCCTTGTGGTGTCTCCGCCAACCAGACTGACGCTATATTTTCGTGCCGCCTCTTTGAGGCCCTGAGAAAACTCGCTAACCCAAGACTCGTCAAAATGTGGCAAAGTGATAGCCAAGGTAAAGTGGCTTGGGGTCGCCCCCATAGCTGCGATGTCGCTAAGATTAACTGCGAGAGACTTGTAAGCTATGTCGGCTGGACTAGTGTCTGAAGTAAAATGAACTCCACCTATCAGAGTATCTACGCTAGTGACTGTCTGCTTGTCAGGGTCATTATCGATGACCGCACAGTCATCGCCAATACCGACTACAACTGAGCTTTGATGCCAATTGAAGTACCTATCTATGATTGAAAATTCGTTCACGAACTGTGCGCCCTATGTTTATTTTTACAACTAGATATAGTATCCCAAATTAATACAAACAATTAAAGGATTGCAATAGAAAATATATCACTACATGTAGGCGTTTTCTTTGTTTGTATGGTCGGTCACGTCTTGGACTGATTTGATTTCTGGGTACTTAGACTTAAGTTGCGATTCGACACCGTTCTTTAGAGTCACCTTAACTGAAGAGCAGCCCTGACATCCGCCACCAAAATTAAGAATCACGTCCTTATCTTCGGTAATCTCTACTAACTCCACAAAGCCGCCATGAGAAGCCAGCTGTGGGCTAACCTCAGTGACTATAGTGTATTGAATCTTTTCTTCTAGTGTTGCGTCTTCCTTTGGAGGCTCTCCTTTAGCGTTTGGAGCGGTTATGGTTAACTTTTTACTTGAACCTTCATCCTTAAGTGCCACCTCAGACTCTTTTAGGTAGTCAAAGTTTGACTCGTCAATGTAGCAGTTGAAGCCTTTGTATTTAAATTTTTTGTAGACCTTTGGTAGGTCCTTTGAGTAACAAAAATTGAAGGTCACAGTTGCAGCAGGTGTTCCTGCCTTCTCAATGTCGACCTTAAGTCCTAGATCCTTTTCGTCCTGCTGAGTAAACAGCTCCGCAACATATGTCTGCGCTTCTTCAGTAATATCGAACATTCTATCTCCAAAAAAATATATTATCAATCAGCCTAGTTGGCCCTAACGATACTGCACATAATATAGCAATTTCGGTTGTATTGTCAGTGATTTGTTTAAGGTTATTCGCGTCTATAATCTCGGCATACTCGAGCTCAAAGTGTTGATTTATTGATTTATGTATGTCTACTCTGAGTGACTCTACAGTTTTTGATGACAAGTATCCCTCTCTGGCCCTTTCTAGTATTCTGAATAGTTCTGGTGCGATCGCCCTCTCTTTACTGCTAAGGTAGTTATTTCTGGTACTCATAGCTAGACCATCGCTCTCCCTAACCGTGCTGTGGCTAAGTATCTGTACACCCAAAGACATGTCCCTCAACATCTTTTTTATAATGAATAGTTGCTGGTAATCCTTCTGCCCAAATACAGCTATTTCTGGCTCAACTATCTCAAGTAAACGGTAAACCGCCTGAGCAACACCTTTAAAGAAGTGTGGCCTAGTTATGCCACACAGTACCTTTCCAATATCCCCAACCTCGTAATCAAAACTCCAGCCCTCGGGATACATCTGCTCTGTTTCTGGAACAAAAACTGCGTCCGCCTGACAATTTTCAAGTGCACCTAGGTCTGCATCAATAGTCCTAGGGTAGCTATCAAAGTCCTCCCCCTTGCCAAACTGTGTTGGATTTAAATATATACTTACCAGGGTTTTGTCTGAATTGTTATTGGCCATCCTGACTAATGATAGGTGGCCCTCGTGTAGCCCTCCCATGGTAGGTACAAGTGATACTGTTTGGTTGTCAGATCTCCAGCCCTTTAACAGCCCTTGTAGTGACTCGATTGTAGTTAATACCTGCATTGTTACCTAATAGGTATGATCCTTGGATGGGAATGATTTATTTTTTACAGACTGTACATAGCTCTCAACGGCGGCACCTATACCTGTACTAGATTCCAGAAAGTTTTTAACAAACTTTGGCTTCTTGTTGGGGTTTATTCCGAGCATATCGTAACTCACAAGTACCTGGCCATCACAATCGACACCTGCACCTATACCTATAGTGGGTATAGATAGGTTATTAGAAACGATGCTCGCTAGATTAGCAGGGATACATTCAAGTACAACAACATCTGCCCCCCAACTTTCAACTAAGATTGCGTCCTCTATTATCCTTTTGGCGCTATCCTCGTCCTTACCTTGCACTTTGAATCCTCCAGGATCTGACACTGACTGCGGCAACAGGCCTAGATGGGCGCACAAAGGTATACCGCTTTCGTGTAGTTTTTTGAATATACTCTCATGCTCTCGTCCGCCCTCAAATTTAACCATGTCAGCTCCGGCATCAATTAAGAGATTAGAGTTTGCTAGCGCCTGTTTTGGGTCTTCGTAGCTTTGGTATGGTAGGTCAGATATTATTAGTGCCTGTTCACAACCTTTGGCTACAATCTTGGTGTGGTAACACATATCATCCATACTCACAGATACAGTGTTCCCTGAGCCATGGATTACGTTGCCTAGAGAATCTCCAACCAGAATCACGTCCACACCGCATCTATCAAATGTCTGAGCAAATGATGCATCATAGGCTGTCAGGCAGGCTATTTTTTCGCCAGACCTTTTAAATGACTTTAATTGTGAAATGTTCATAATTTTATCAACTCTGAGGTATCTATTTTATCAATTAATTTTTTTAGTGGTCCTAATACTGGAACATTTATGTCTGGCTCTATTTCATGCAAAGGTACCAAAACAAATGCCCTATTCATCATTTCTGGGTGCGGCACAACTAGCTTCTTTGAAGCTATAACTTGTGAACCATAAATAATAATATCTAGATCTATTGTCCTTGCCCCCCACTTCTTCTCTCTGACCCGGTGCTGCTTTAGCTCTATACGCTGACATACATGCAGCAGCTCTAGAGCAGTCAGGTGAGTGTTTACCATGCAAACTGCATTTATATAGTCTGGCTGCTGTGAACCGTCGATTGGTTTTGATTTATAGAGACTTGAAAGGGCACTAACTTCTATCTCTTCATCCTCATTTAGTGAGATTAGAGATCTCTTGATTTGTTCTTTAGGATTATTTAAGTTTGATCCTAGTCCGATATATGCTAGCAATGTATCTTGGTTCCAACATGTTCTCCATGGAGGATACGGGTAAGTACATTTTGCTCTCTACCATAAACTATCTGGGTATCGGTTTTTGATTCACTGGCCTGCTTGGCAGCAGTAACCTTAGTGTACATTCCTCCAGAACCAAGTGACCCTCCAGACTTCGATGCTACCTCTGTTAACCTTTCATCGTCCACAGCGATGCTGTGAATTAATTGTGCACTTTTGTCACTCCTAGGGTCTGCATCATAGACCCCATTCTGGTCAGTCAGGATAATTAATTTATCGGCACTTACAAGGTTCGCGACTAGTGCCGCCAAGGTGTCATTGTCACCGAACTTGATTTCGGCAGTCGACACTGTATCGTTCTCATTGACAATAGGGATAACCCCAAGCATCAACAGGTTACCAAGTGTCGCAGAAATATTCTCATATCTATCATCATTGGTTAGATTGTCTCTAGTCAGTAGTATCTGTGCGGTATGCACGTCGTGCTTAGAAAAAAGAATTTCGTATGACTGTACGAGTCCCATCTGCCCTACCGCAGCGGCGGCCTGAAGTTGGTGAATGTCTTTTGGCTTTTTTTCCCAACCGAGCCTCTTCATGCCCTCAACAATTGCCCCACTTGAGACCATAATTACATCAATGTTGTTGTCCCTCAAATGTACAATCTGTTCAGCCCAATTAGCGATAAGTTCCTGGTCTATGCCCTTACCGTTGTTGGTCAATAGTGCAGAACCTACCTTAATTATCCATCTCTGTTTAGACATCATCTTCTTTAGTTAAATTAAATAATCCATACATCAGTTCCTTGCATCCTAAACCGTTAAGGGCTGATATCTTAAAGAAATTTCCCTTGTAATTAATGTTTTCTATAAATTTGTCGACAACGCCATCTACATCTTTATTATCTAGCAGATCTACTTTGTTGATAGCCAAAAGTCTTGGTTTTTCAGACAACTGTTGGTCGTATTTTGTAAGCTCTTTCTCAATAGTATTATAATTATAGACTGGGTCTGATGCGTCAGCCGGCATTATATCGACCACATGCAGTAGTGCCTTTGTCCTCGACAGGTGCTTCAAAAACTCGAAACCAAGACCCGCACCTTCGCTCGCATTTTCAATAAGGCCTGGTATATCTGCCATGACAATGTGTTTATCGTTAAGTGAGACCACACCGAGTGAAGGGTGTAGTGTTGTGAATGGGTAATCTGCCACCTTCGGTCTGGCGCTTGAGATTTGCCTTATAAGGCTCGACTTACCGGCATTAGGCATTCCCAGCAAACCTATATCTGCCATAACACTCATCTCTAAGCCGATCTCCCTTGACTCTCCAGGAGTGCCTGGTGTTGTCTGTCTAGGGGCCCTATTAATGCTCGACTTGAAGCGCGCATTTCCTAACCCATGGAAGCCACCCTTGGCAACCAATACGACCTGGTTATGGGCAGTAATCTCGGCTATCACTTCATCCGTCTCGAGGTCATAAACCTTGGTACCAAGAGGCATTTCAACTGTAAGGTGTTGTGCCGACTTTCCGCGCTTATTTTGACCAGAACCAGGTTGACCATTTTTAGCTCTATAAAGCCTATTGAAACGGAACTCACTCAGAGTGTTTAGGCTCTCCTGACCGCGAAAATATACGTTACCACCGTCCCCACCGTCGCCACCGTCTGGACCACCGTCTGGGATATATTTCTCTCTACGGAAACCTAAACAGCCTGCACCACCCTTGCCTGCCTCAATGCGAATACTTGCAGAATCAACAAATTTCATTGGAACTCTTTTAAAAACCGCTAAAATGTAATCACTAAATTATACCTTTTATCGACACAAATAAATGAACCGAAGTCTATACATCTTATTGGGATATCTGCTACTTCCACTGGCTATTTTGCGTCTACTCATAAAGAGCATAAGGAGTCCTGATTATAGTAAGAGAATTCTAGAGAGGATTGGCATAGTTGTGGATCTTCCGGTCCCAGTCATATGGATACACTGCGTCTCTGTAGGCGAGTTTAGGGCTGCCACAGTGTTGATTGATAGGTTGATTACTAATTACCCAGACCACAGGGTTCTAGTTACCACTACAACTGTTACTGGTTCTAGGGCTGTTGCTGATACATATAATCAAAAGGTCCTGCACTTTTATTTCCCTTTCGACGTTCCGATAATTGTTAACCGTTACATAAAGAAAATAAAGCCTTCAGTCTGTGTCTTATTGGAAACCGAGATTTGGCCAAACCTAATCCACTCACTCCATAAAAAAAATGTTCCCGTTGTTTTGGTTAACGCAAGGATGTCAGAAAGGTCGTTAAAGAGGTATAAAAAGTTTTCCAAAAAACTTAGCCTTCAGACCTTAAATAAGTTGTCACTAATCGCAGCCCAAAACAACAACTCCATGAATCGATTCATTGAGCTAGGAGCAAAGCCCAAAATAGTAATAAATACTGGAAACATAAAGTTTGACCAAAAACACAGCACTAATGAATATATAACTAAACAGATATCTGCCTTCAAATATAAAAGAGATGTGGTTGTTTTTTCAAGCACACGTAAGGGCGAAGAGGCACAAATTATAAAGAGCTATTTAAAGTACCAGGGTTCAATAAATAACGCACTACTAGTGATAATACCGAGGCACCCTGAGCGCTTCGATGAGGTCTACAAGTTGGCAAATAAACACAAACTCGGAATTACTAGGAGATCAAGCAATAACCCTTCACCTAAAAATACAATACTTCTAGGGGACTCTATGGGCGAGATGATGTCTTATTTTGATGTAAGCGATATCGTCTTTGTTGGTGGTAGTTTAAGTAATACTGGTGGCCAAAATATGCTTGAACCTGCCGCACTTTCTAAGCCAATTATTTTTGGTCCAAGCGTATTCAACTTTGCTGAAATATCTTCATCACTGTTATCAATAGGTGGGGCCGTCCAGGTGCAGAACTCAGACGAACTTTTTGAAACTGTAATAAGGCTACTTGAAAACAAAAAAGAAAGACAAGAATTAGGTAAAAACGCTTACCAGTTTTTATTAGACCAGCAAGGCGCTACAGACAGAATACAAGAACAATTAAGGGGCCTATTTTAAGTTCTCACGAATAAAAGCTGCTGCCCTCTGATTTGAATCTTTTGTTGCCAGGTCGTCGGCAAATGTTCTTACATGAGCGGGCCTAAAGTCAAAACCTCTTCCTACCCCAGGATAGATTATTAGTTCTGCATCTATACCCCTATCTTTCAAGACATCGATACCAGCCATGATCGGTCTGATTCTTTGGTATTGGTCATTTTCACCCAAAAAAATTAGTGTAGGCACGTTAAGCTCATTAATTTCATTGGCGTATTGATATATCTGCATTACCTCTGGAGCATTAGGGTCTTGCCAATGAGGGTAATATGAGACATAGCATGCCACCTTTTCGTTCTGCCTCTTGTGTTCTATGGGAGACTGTGCAAACCTTCTCCCCCAGAATGTCACCTCTCTGCAACAAAAAATCAATACCCTTAGCTACGTGCGAATCAAATATATAGTTATGCTCAATAGGGTACGGCGGTTGCATATATGTTTCGAACATGTCTGGCGCCAAAACAATGAAACCCCTAGCTGCAAGCCTTTTGATAGAAGGAAGCGTCCAACTATCTAACCCTCTGCGTCCATGCTGAAATAGTACTGGCAAATATTTGCCTGGTGCTTTTGGTTTAAACAGGTAGGCCTCTACCTCTACAGCGTCGTCCATATAAGTTACGTTGTGCATAGATATGTCATGGTTTTGAGGGATTGTTAAACTGCCCTCCTGCCACCAGTCATCGTCCCACCATCTCTTGTCTTTATCTTGTGGGTAGTTAACCTCAATCCACGGCTTGGATGGATGCACCCCAGCATAAGAGGTGCCAACAAACATTAGCAATAAAATAAATTTAGTTAAGTTTCGCATGACTTATACAGAGAAAGGAATTCGCTAGATTATACATCCAATGCAGATTTCATATTTTCACCTTTCAAAATTACTATCTATCTATAATAAGGTTTTTTACTACAAAAACTGTCGATATGGATTGCTGCGAACAAAGCCACAATGACGAGTTAATTTGCTATTGCTTTAACATAACCAAGGATGCCTTTTTACATGCATTGAGTGAGAATAAAGGCAAAACATTGATGGACTTTGTTATATATCAAACAAAAAATAACTATTGCAATTGTGAGCAACTAAACCCTTCAAAAAGTTGCTGTCTGAAGGACTTTAAAAGGCTAATAAAGGTGTCTGAAAATAACTAAACATTAAAGTCTTATACGATTGCTTTGCTTAGCTCTCTCTTCCATTTCAATTTTTTCTCGATGGAGGTAATCATAAGTCCAGCTATGTCTTTCTGGGTAGCGGTTTCTATACCCTCAAGGCCTGGTGATGAGTTAACCTCTAACAGTAGTGGCCCATCGTTAGAACGAATAATGTCTACTCCTGCAACCTTTAGACCTAAGATCTTTGCAGCTGCGACCGCAAGTTTTCTCTCTGTAGGAGTAATCTTGACTATAGACGCAACACCACCCAAATGTATATTTGCACGGAACTCGCCAGGAGCAGCATCCCTCTGAATCGAGGCAACCACCTTACCATCAATTACAAAGCACCTGAGATCCTTGCCGTTAGCCTCTTTAATAAATTTTTGCACCAAAAGGTTAGCGTTAAGAGACTTAAAGGCATTAATAACACTTTCTGCTGCCTTCTTAGTTTCAGCCATAACAACTCCCCTACCCTGTGTACCTTCTAATAGCTTAACTATGAGCGGTGCACCCTCAACCATCTCTATTAAATCGTTGGTATCCATTGGGGAGCTAGCAAAGCCGGTTGTCGGTATACTTATGCCATTCTTTAGCATTAACTGTAGTGAGAATAATTTGTCTCTAGATTGTGTAATAGCTGTGGATGAGTTTGTAGTGAACACCCCCATACTTTCAAACTGCCTTGCTAGTGCACAGCCATAAAAAGTCATGCTCGGTCTTATTCGCGTAATCACCGCATCCAGATCATCCAATATCCTTCCACCCCGGTAATGAACTTCTGGGTCCAAAGCGTCAAGCTTCATGTAGCACTGTTTTAAATTTAAAAACAGCATCTCATGCCCTCGCTCTTCTCCAGCTTCCATTATGCGTTGATTACTGTAGAGCTCCTTGTTGCTAGCCAATAACCCTATCTTTAGGCCGCTCTTAGGTTTTTGGCTTTTTATATATAATTTATTTATTTCGGAAGAACCAACATTCCCAAAACAAAAACTTTCGGACGGGTCTACCAGCATTTTCTTCTTCATTGCCTCGCGACCCAAAAGCATCCTATATCCCATTGTGTCACGGTTGGCCAGTGTTATCTCTATATCCCAAATATCACCGTCAATCTTTATTGGGCTAGAAATTACATAACGAGACTCAGATATACCGCTTGAACTTTTAACTGACCTCTTTGCAATTATAGGACTCTCGCAACGTATAACTGCGCGCCTGTTGTCTTGTAATGGTAACACCTCAAAGCTAACCCAGAGCCTCCCATCACGACGAAATCTTTGAATATTAAATGCATTGATTGATGATGTTTTGGCTCCTGAATCTATCCTAGCCTTGATAACAGGAACACCTAATTCTGGCAAAGAGCACCACTCCTCACAACCAATAATTTTCTTAGCTTGACCGATATCCAATTTATTGACCTGAATGAAAATTAAATAACATTAAACACGAATTAAGCTTACTGCTGCTTAATATAAATTTCGCTATCATTATCAATAAATTGTTTAGACTTTCTATCCATCTCTATCTGAATTTCATTGATCTTGGATATAGTTTCTTCGTCCATTTCTTTTATATCTTGGGAAATCTTCATTGAGCAAAACTTTGGTCCACACATAGAACAAAAGTGGGCAGTTTTTGCCGCCTGCTTTGGTAAAGTTTCGTCATGGTATGAGCGTGCAGTGTCTGGATCAAGTGACAGATTGAATTGATCCTCCCACCTAAACTCAAATCTGGCCTTAGAGAGGGCATTGTCACGAATCTGAGCACCCGGATGACCCTTAGCAAGATCGGCAGCGTGTGCAGCAATTTTATAGGCAATAATACCATCCTTAACGTCATCCTGGTTGGGCAGACCTAGATGTTCTTTTGGAGTTACATAGCAAAGCATAGCACAACCATACCAACCAATCTGTGCAGCACCGATTGCTGAAGTTATATGGTCGTAGCCAGGGGCTATATCAGTTGTCAATGGACCTAAGGTATAAAATGGCGCCTCTCCACACTCTTTGAGTTGTTTATCCATGTTATCTTTAATCATTTGCATAGGTACATGCCCTGGGCCCTCAATAAAGGTCTGAACGTCATTCTTCCATGCTATTTTTGTAAGCTCTCCTAGTGTCTCCAGTTCCCCATACTGTGCAGCATCGTTAGCGTCAGCTATGCACCCAGGTCGCAACCCGTCACCTAACGAGAAGGTTACATCGTAGGCCTTCATTATTTGACATATATCTTCGAAGTGGGTATATAAAAAGCTCTCTTTGTGGTGAGCCAAACACCATTTCGCCATAATTGAACCGCCACGAGAAACTATCCCTGTGACTCTGTTAATTGTTAACTGCATGGATAGTGAAATAATCAATACCCTGTTCGGCCTGCTCTATTAATGTGTCTCTGTATATTTCCCAAGTCAGATCTTCTGCCACACCCTGAACTTTTTCTAGGGCCTGGTACATTGGCACTGTTCCGACTGGTACAGGAGAGTTTCTTATAATCCACTCACGAGTCTCATGTATATTTTTACCAGTTGATAGGTCCATAATAGTGTCAGCACCCCAACGTATACCCCAAACCATCTTTCCGACTTCCTCATCTATTGAAGAGCCTAGGGCGGAGTTCCCTATGTTGCCATTAATTTTAACCAAAAAATTACGACCAATAATCATTGGCTCGGTTTCAGGATGATTTATATTGCAAGGTATAACCGCTCTACCACGGGCAACCTCATCACGAACAAACTCAGGGGTTATATTTTTTGGTATTGATGCACCAAAACTCTCACCTACCT
>LWDU01032050.1_pt1 | contig 16446 bp, 12 predicted proteins | sample 727161 | NCBI WGS metagenome assembly LWDU01 (sample SAMN04566230, study PRJNA314399) | hydrothermal vent metagenome | isolation source: deep sea hydrothermal plume seawater | place: Mexico: Gulf of California, Guaymas Basin | collected 2004-07-11
CATTGAGCAGTAATTAGCAAAGAGATTGAAAACCAACTCTGCATCGCCCTCCTTACATGGGTCTACAGGAACGCCTTGGCCTTGACTTCGGTGTCTTCAAACAAAAGCAGACTTGGCAAGCATTTGGCATTAGCATAGTGCTATTTGGCATCATTGCCACGGCAGCCTTGACTTTGTTTGATTCTGCCGCCAAAGGATTCGGCACCTCTGATGAGGCTGAATTGGCGACTGATTTTGTCGTTGAGACAGCAAATCGCAGCGGTATTGAAAATACGGCTGAAAATCCTACCGGCATATTTCGATTATACGACCATCGTGGAAAGGTTGTCATCATTGATTTCATGGCCATTTCCTGTACCGGATGTGAATGGGTTACTTTTCATATCGATGAAGAGTTGTCAGGTTGGCAATCCATGGATGGATACGATGTAGTTGTTGTTAGTATTGGGGTATACTATTCAGGAAGTTATATCGAAAGTATTGAAGATTTAGATGATTGTTTTGGCGATAACGATACAGATGGAGAAGCCGGTTCTTGTCATTATACCCCTTGGACTATAGCAACCGGCGCTGTCGATGCTGCTATTTTAGACGAAAATGATTCACTTAATGGTACACGTGAAGACTTGATGAAACACTATTCAGTAACTGCACCTCCTGTTGTCTATGTTATCGACCATGAAGGCTATCCTGTTGCAAAGGAAGTTGGTGGTTCTTCTGCTAAGGATTGGTCTGATTTTGACGAAAAGGTTGAGAGAGCAATCAAGGGTGAAGCAGATGATGATAGGTTTGGAATTGAGGCTCTTCAGGTTGGCTTTTGGCCGGTTTTCGTGTTGGGACTTTTTGTTGGTTTGTTAGTTTACTTCTCACCATGCGCATTCCCAGTATTACCCTCGTACATCTCCTATTACCTCAATCTTGGATTACGTGAAGAAGAGATGAAAGAATCTGGTAAGTTGAAGGGTTCAATGCCTAGTAGTATGTCTATTGGTTTATTGGCTGGAGCTGGCATGCTAACTTTTTTCTTAGTAATTGGAGTGGCAGTAGTAACTTTGAATCAATTCATTAATTTTGCTTCTATCTTCCTTTACATCGCTTACTTTATTGCAGTTTTATTGACTGTTTTAGGGGCTTTCATGTTGATGGGTGGTACTGCAAAGTTGATGAGTTTTGTTCAGCGTTTAGTCGACCGTTGGTCAACTACTGAAGCAGATGAGAAATTCACCCCACGCCGCAATATGTATCTCTATGGAATTGGTTATGCTGCTGCTTCAATCGATTGTACTGCTGCTGCCGTTCTGCCGTTCATTGCATACACTACAGTTGCCGGAGATGGCGCAACTATTGCTGGTTTGGCTGGATTGATGTTATCTGTAGTATTTTTGATGACTGCCGTAACGATGATGGTTGGCTTGGGGCGTACAATGTTTATTGATTTCTTACGCCGTGCAACTGGTATTATCAAGATGGTTGGAGCATGGATGATGACATTCGCAGGACTTGGTTTGATCTATTATTTGTCGGCAGCAGGCCTTCAATTTTGATGCTTTTAGTCTATATTCGGCAAAGTTTGATTTACCGCCTCACCTCATAAGGTGCCGGAGGGTATCATGGTATTAACAGCAAAGATGAGTGAGCTAGCGATGAAAGTAAGCGGAAGTGCAATGCACGAAAGGGGACTAATTCGCCTTGATGTGAAAGTAAGTAATGATGGAGAGGTGCCATTAGAGGCATTGAGATTAAAGGCGCGATATAACAAAAGCGATTTGGCATCAAAGGATTCTGACAAGGCGAAACTTCACCATCTTTTACCAGGAGATTATTTTTCTCAGACTTTCTTACTTCGTCCTCGGGTTAGCATCGATGAGACAATTCTTGGAATCAAAGTTAGGGCAGAAAAAGCAGGTGTGCGTCTGGCAGTTGATTTAGACTTGGGGTCGATGAGTATCAATGTCAAGGGTCTTCCTTACGAGGGCGGAGACCCTATTCCTCGAATGTAAAATCAGTAGCGGCTTCAGACTCGCTCCATTTTACCGCTGGCTTTAGTAGCCATTGCCAGCATAATAATGCGACAATTATTCCTGTAACTAGGTCAAAGGCGAAGTGTTGTTTGGTTGTTAGGACAGATATTGCCAACATCACCCAGCCAAACCATAATGCAAGAATTGTTTTTTTCCTTTGTTGTGGCTTCAGCCAATGGCCTAGCATCAGTACGATGAGCAGACTTTGTACGATATGTAAACTTGGCCAAGCATTCCATGGCTGGTCTGTATTGTGCATGATATCACCATAGAAGAAACCCCAGAAACCTTCTCCAGCCCTGATGTCCTCTGGAATATGATTGCGGATGTGAATCTTGGTTGGAATGAGAATAAAAATGATGCTTATTGCCCATGAACTAAGGAATAAAACTTGATGCAACATCAGCATTTGGATTCTACTTATATCGTCTTTTGGAGACATCAACGCACCCGCAGGGTAGTAGAAGTACAAACTGACATAGGGAATAAATGACCACGCGATGAATGGAATTGCATCATCCAATGGCGTGACTGGGTCAAGCCTTGAAATGTCCATCCAACTAATAATTTGGTTGATTATTCCATAGGGTATTGCGAGTAAGAATATCGTAGAGAAAAAGGCAATGTATTGCAGCCTTCTACCATTTTGTTGTTGCCTTTTTTGCCAATGACTCTTCCACATCGGCCATGGTTTCAGAATTGAGTGGATATCCTTCATCCTTCTTCACCTCCTTTGAGGGAATCGATGTAGAGAACTCTATCGCAGATACTTTCTGCCACTGATGGTTGGTGGGTAACTATCAGTGCAGCAACTCCGCGTTGTTTGAGCAGGTCTCTGATTTCCTCGCCTAATTTCTTCTTATTGTGAATATCTTGGTTTACCAATGGCTCATCCATGAGCAAGAATTTAGGTTCTGCTAATAATGCTCTCATCAAAGATATCCTCTGGGCTTCCCCACCAGAAAGAGTCGATACTTTCCTCCTTTGGAATCCAGAAAGGCCGATGTCCTCCAATGCCTTTTCTATGATTGGCGGAATTTCTTTTTTGGTTATGCTTCGAGGTATGCCGATGGCAAGATTGCCGGCTACATCAAGTTGGGGCATCAGCAAAGTTTGCTGAAAGACAAGTCCAATCCCTCTTTTGTAAACTGATTGCCCTGAAATTTCTTTGTCATTGAGTAGGATACTTCCTTTACTGATGTCTTGTAAACCACAAATTGCGCGAAGTAAGGTCGTCTTTCCTGACCCATTTCCTCCCACTAGGGCAATGATTTCATTTTCTTCAACTGCGAAATTAATGTCCTCAAGGAATGTTTCCCCATCAAAAGAAACCGATAGGCCACGGACTTGCAGTGCAGTTGCCATTAGAAGCCACTCCCTTGACTTGAGCCCCTGAATCTTTCTGCGGCAAGATGTAGGATTGCACAGCATGTAAGAAGTATAGTTGAAGCAACCATTGCACTCGGTCTGGCTAGAGAATCAAATGGTCGGCTGATTGCTGAATCTATGAACATCGGCAAGGTTGCATGACTGGTGGCTCTAATGACGACCCAACTGGCACCAAATTCACCTAATGAAATCGCAATGACTAATGAGGAGGCCACAATTATTGGCGACTTCAATAATCTCAATCGTATTTTGAGCCAATTTTCAAACGGCGTTAAGCCAAGGGTTGCAGCGATTTCTTGGTGCTCTGGCTGAAGATTTCTCATCGCCTGTAAAATACATTTTATTGCAAAAGGTAGGGCAACCATACAATGCCCAATAAGCGGAATCCACCATTCTTGAATGAGGCTCGGTGAAATCCGTATGATGCCAATAAGAACTCCTAATCCAATCATCACACTTGAAAGTGCCAATGGAGTTAATGCAAGATTTTCATTGAAAGCAGACCAGAATTGATTGAGTCGGGGATTAATCCCCCTACTTGCTCTTTTTTCAGCAAGAATACATATTTCACAACATAGGATGGAGAATGGGATGATGATTAATGCCGTCATGCCCGCATAGAATAATGAGTTCTCTAAGTGTGAAAACATTTCACCTTCAAAGGAAGCAGACCATGCACGTAAAGAAAAATCACCCTTCACTTTGAAGCTGGCAACAAAAATTGAAATTAATGGAGCAGCCAAGAATATCATCAGCAAGGCCATTGGTACCCACAATACTTTCGGGGCCTGTTTTTTCTTGTTTTGAGATATCGGCCATGGCACTTGTTTTTTTCTTGCCAGAAATGATTGAAGCCAAAGTGCAGAGAGAATTATGAGAAGTTGAATCGAAGAGAGAGCCATAACCACCGCGCTGGCATCTGCGCCATAGCACCTGCTTGCCCCTTTTGCGCAGATGCCAGCAGAGCCACCAAGTTCTGCCATAGCCCTCTCCATTGTGTAAAATTCAAATCCTCCGAAGTGGAGAATAATAGCGAAAGAGGTGGCACAGAAAACGAAGGTCAAAACCATCGCAGAAGCAGCATGAGCCCAAGTCAAAGGCAACCATAGAATACGAATTCTCCCCAATCTACTTCGTCCAGCGGGTAAGACCATTGCTTGTTCTAGCATTTTTTCATCCAATCTCGAAATGACTGGTTCAACCAATCTTACAAATAGGGCAATATTGAACCAAATATGAGCCATAAGAATTGCAATCAACCACCCCAAGTGTTGGATTCCGAGGATTTCCCCTACATCAGAAATAACCCCTTTTTCAGATATCAAATCAAGCCCGCTTAGGGTGTGAAATATCCCTCCATTTCGCAATAATTCAAGAAAACCCAAGGTAGCAACGATACTCGGTACAATGAAGGGGAGGGTCGCAAGGAGTTTGAGAAGTGGATGCCCTCTCCACTTCCATCGACCGAGCATGAACGAAAGTGGAAGTCCAATCAAAGCAGTCGCTAGGGCAGAAACTAAACCTATGAGGATAGAAAATGATACAGCATTTTTTGTTTGTCTGCGGGAATCAAGGTTGAATAATGATTGCCAAAAACTGAGTTCGCTGGTATCTGCTAAGCGCTGCCATGCCAACAGGATGGGTACAACCATAATAATGATTAGAAGTAAGGCAGGGATTCCCTGCCAAAGACCTCTGATTCTTAGGCCATTACCAAATCCCATTCAGTCAACCATCCATGCATTTCTGTAGCGATTCTTTGCATGCTAATACTTGCATCAACTGGTTCAGCAGTGTGATCCGAGTATGCACCTTCTGGAATGCTTAGGTGCGATAGCACTGGATACATGACATTGGTATCAGGGATCGTACTCTGAATGGAATTGCTTAGAAGCAATTCGAGGAATACTTTTGCTCCCTCAATATTGACACCAGGGCCTGAAGCGATTCCAGCATATTCCACCTGCAGGAAAGATGCGCCACTGATATTTAGGGCGACGCTATTTGTTGCCCCACTCCCCCAGTAGGCCTCTGCCCCTGGAGAATGACAGTATGACACCGTAGCATGAGCGCCACCAATGAAGGAATCATCCCATACCCCATAGCCTGCTTCGTAGTATTGTAGGTAGGACTCGGACCAGCCATTTGTGATGATGATATCATTATCATTCATCGCACTCCACCAATCTGAATAATCTGTTGAATTGTCTGCATCGTTTTCAAAATAATCCACAGTGGCAGCGAGGAAGGCCCTTCCTGGGGTGCTTGTTCTAGGGTTCTGCACGGCAACTTTTCCTTTCCAATCCTCGCCTGTTAAGTCCCAAAGGTCGGTTGGCATCGGGACATTTTCTTCATCTGCATATCCACTATCTATGTTGAAGCATACTTTCCCCCAATCATAAGGGATTGCCAAATCACCCGAATATGGAGCACTCGCTTGAGGATGAATCGAGGGTAATGTAATCCCTGATTCTTGATATAATTCATGGTCGAGGGCGATTTGAAGAAAACTATTGTCAATGCCGATTATTAGGTCCGCAATTGGTGAATCAATTGTCTGAAGTGCTGTTTCTAGAACTGCACCTCCATCTTCTTGTTTGATGAAAATAACTTCGTACCCAGTTTCTTTTTCAAAATCAGAAATCACGCTATCAGAGAGGGCATAAATATCGTAAGTGAGGATTCTAATTTTACTTCTATCCGCTTCTATTTCAACTGTTCCTAAGCAACCAGGCAGAGTTATTGCACTACTCATGAGGATTATCATTAGTAGATTTTTACTCATTCATACCGCTACTCCATCGAATGCATCAATGAAAGCATGTGTCTTCGTGACAACCTCTCCAGGATTATCGCCAAGAATGAAAATATGAGGTTCCCAGCCAATTTCGCCGTTCTCAATGATGATATCAATTTCTCCGACAGTGGAGGATATTTTCCCTTTCACACTGCTCGATATTTTCCAGCCCATCTTTTGACAGCATTGAGTGATTTTAGTTTCATCTATACGGTTACTCTTCATAGGGGCTTTGATGTTGATGATTGAGCATTTATTTTGGTCGATTTTCTTTGCTTGAAGTAATATTTTTGAGAGGCTTGAACTGGCCCCAAGACTTGCTTTTTCATGGTGCCGGATACGTCCACCAAGAATGGAGAGGCGGCCAGGGAATGCTGCTACTTCTTCGCTGGATTCCGCCTCGGGTAAACATGCTGCCAAGTTCATACCAACTGCAGATGCCCAATTGCTCATTCTTTCAACGCTCAAGCGCGAACAAGACCATTCCAATTGACGTAGTAGGCTTGCCATCACAGCACCTCCTTCAAGTTCAATACCCGTTAATGTTCGATTTGATTGGAAAGTTTGACCGCCTTCAAATTGGATTTCCATAATCATCCGTTGACGGAGTACTTTCGTAGTGGGTCCAAACACTATCAAGTGCTTCGAAAGGTCAGCCGACCATGCATCTATGGTGTCTACATCGGCACTCGCCAAGTTGGGTAAAGTTCTGCTTAATTGCCGAGATACAGTACTCTGTGTTGAGCCCAAAATCCTAGCAATTTGGTTCTGGCTCCAACCTGCACCATTGAGGTCTCGGGCCAATTGCATGTGCAATCGCAACAACCATCTATCTCCACTTTCCCCTAACATGGATGGGCGACTGCAAAGTAGTTATTCAACATTACTCAATAACAATTCAACTTGCATCATTCCTTTTTCTTATAAAAATCAACAAAGGGTTGTTGTACTCTCTTCATCCGGATAGGAATATGGAGGGTGAGCGAGTAGAGCGTATCCTCGATGCTTTAGTTCAGCATATTAGAGTGTGGTTGGCTGATGCAGATTCAGAATTTACTACTTCATCTCCAACCTCTGAAGAAATTCGCCGCAGAAGTCGCCTGACCCCACCATTAGAAGGTGAAGGAATTGAAGGGGTCTTAGAAGGAATGGATGATTTTCTAAAGCATAGTGTCAAAACACACCACGCTGGATTCATGAATTCGCTTTGGGGTGGTTTCAATGCAAGTGCTTTTGCAGGAGAGGTCCTAACAGCTTTGGCTCAAACTTCGATGTACACATTTGAGACTGCACCTTTTGCTTCAATGGTGGAACAGGCTATCATCAAGAGGATGTCGGAGTTAGTAGGATTTGCAGATGGAAATGGAGTATTGACCACGGGAGGCTCAAATGGAAACCTTCTGGGTCTTCTATGCGCAAGGCACAACTTTGACCCCCTTTCAGTTCAAATGGGATTTGATGGTAGAAATAAAGTGGTGATGGTATCAGAAGAATCTCACTATTCAGTATCAATGGCAGCAAATGTATTGGGGCTTGGAATCTCTAATGTAATAAAAGTTAGATGTGATGAAAATGGTTGCTTACGGACTGATTCCCTACAAGAAGAAATTGAAATTGCTAAGCGAAGTAATTTGGATGTTATTTGTATCATCGCAACTTCAGGAACAACGGTTCGTGGCGCATTTGATCCGTTAAGAGAAATTGCTACAATTGCCCATTCCAATGACATCTGGCTGCATGTGGATGCTGCTTGGGGTGGGTCATGCCTGTTTAGCGCCAAACATGCGAATCTAATGGATGGAGTTGAGTTGGCAGATTCAGTTTGTTGGGATGCCCACAAAATGATGGGCGCACCGCTAATTTGCTCAGCCTTTTTGATTAAAAATGCAAATATTTTGAAGGCCGTATGCACCCATACTTCGGATGCCCCGTATTTATTACACAACCAAAGTGAGGGACTTGATTTGGGAAGACTCTCTCTCCAATGTGGACGTAGAAATGATGCCTTCAAACTTTGGTTGGCTTGGAGGGAAATAGGCGATGCAGGGTGGGCTAGAAGATGCGAAGAATTCATTGTATTGGCAGACTATTTCCAATCTTTAATTGAGCAGCAACCAGAGATGGAAATGATGTCAACGCGCAAATGGACTAATGTTTGTTTCCGAATTAAGTCAGCAAATATTGACCTTAATGTTCTGAATACCCAAATTAGAGATAAAATAATGAAACGGGGCAAATGGATGACCAGCAAAGCATTGATAGATGGTCAAGTAATTCTGAGGCCAGTTATCGCCAACTCCTCGGTTTCAAAGAAATCTTTGCAGGGCTTCATTGAAGAATGTCTGACTTGCCTAAAAATTGTTCAAGACGGCGAAATGCTCATTCAGTGAACCGGCCCATGAGTGGTCATGAAGTTGGATAGTGCTGCTGTTGCTAAACTGGCCGGACTTGTGATATCCCCTACAGATGGGGAAGGAATAACGCGAAAAAAAAAGCGTTCAAAGAAAATAAACTGGAACTATTTTGATATTGCTGGTGAACAAATAATAGAAGAGGATGAACTTCAGAGAATTAACTCCCTCGCTATACCTCCAGCGTGGACAAAAGTTTGGATTAGCCCTGATAAAAAAGGTACATTACAAGCACATGGCCTCGATAGTAAAGGTAGGAAACAGTATCGCTATCACAACGATTGGATAGCCACAGTTTCGCGCTTAAAATTCGATGCAATTCTAGAATTTGCTGAAGCATTACCCCTAATTAGAAAAGCCTACAATCGTGATATTAATTTAGATGGAATGCCCAAGGATAAAGTCGTAGCCTGCATCGTTTGGTTGATGAACCTATATTGTATACGGGTTGGAAGCGATGAATATGCGAGACAAAACGAGACCTACGGTTTGTCAACCCTAACAGAAGGCCATATGACCAAAGTAACTGGCAGTGAAGCTGATGGAGACCTTGATATTAAGATTAAGTTCATTGGAAAATCAGGAAAAGAGTGGAAGAGAACAATAGAAGATGATGATATTTGCCGTCTGATAATTGCCTCAAAAAAAATCGGCGGAGAAGACGACGACTCTCAGGACCTATTCATGTACGAAGATGATAATGGCAAGGCAAGAGATATCAAGGCTGAACACATCAACGAATATCTAAATCGAGTTAGTGGAACCTCCTTCACGGCCAAAGATTTCAGGACATGGACTGCTACTTGGATGGCTGCACAAGGATTTGCAGTATTCGATGACCCTGGTACAATCAAGGAGCGCAAAAAAATGGAGCAAGGAGTAGTCGGTGCTGTAGCAACACACTTGGGAAATACCCCTGCAGTCTGTCGCTCATCCTACATTCATCCAACTATTTTGAGTGATTGGATGGATGGAACATTTACGGATAAATGGATTAAGGCTACAATGGAAAAAAAGCAAATTAGCGGGCTGAATAAAGCAGAGTATACTACGCTGGGCTATCTAAAGTAGGGTTGAAACCCTGAACCCATCAGGCCGCCTCATGACTGGACAGCCAGTGCGAACCGCTTGTTTTGATGAGCATCTTGTTTGTGGGGGGAAGATAGTTGATTTCCATGGCTTTGAGTTACCGATTTGGTATTCAAGTATAGCCGAAGAACATCTTGCAACTCGTACAACTGCAGGCTTATTTGATGTATCCCACATGGGTTCTTTTCGTTTTTCTGGTCCAAATGTTCTGCAATGGTTAGAAAGTATTTCTACTCAAAAAGTAAGTCAAACTCCAGTTGGTCGTTGTGCATATACCCATTTCCTTGACCATCAAGGACATATCATTGATGACATGATTTTTGCAGTAGTTTCTGAATCTGAAGTGCTCGGAGTTCCCAATGCCAGTATGATTCCAATTATGTGGCAGTGGTTCACTGATTTATTACCTGATGATGGCTCTGTGCTGCTTGAAGACCTTTCTCCAAACACCTCAATTCTTGCCCTTCAAGGCCCTAACTCTCCAAGCATATGTGCTGAAGTTTTTGGCCAATCGAATGTTCCAGGTCGCTTTAAGTGGCAACGATTCGATGATGCTAATGGCTTTGAAGGCTGGATTCAAGGTACGGGTTATACCGGTGAAAGAGGATTTGAAATTTTCATTAATAATCAACAAGCCTCCCTTCTGTGGCGAACATTACTTGAAAAAGGAGAGTCACATGGACTAGTTCCAGTTGGCTTAGGTGCAAGAGATACTTTGAGGCTTGAAAAAGGATATTTACTATCAGGTCAAGATTTCCTAACTACTAACTTATCAGATAGCGACAGTAATTTGCCAACAGGATTTCTTAGCAGAAACAGTATCGAGACCAACGTTCCATTTGGCCTAGATTTGGAACATCAATTCGTCGGTAAGGAAGCAATGCAAAACCAAGACAATGAGTACAAATGGTGGGGGATAAAATACACCGAACGCGGACCGATGCCAAGACCAGGAAAAGCCATTGCATGCAAGGCTGAAGGAGATGTTATTGGCTACTTAACATCAGGCGGCCCTAGCCCAAGTCTCGGAAATCTTGGAATTGGCATGGCTTATCTCAAAGAAGTTGAGGAGGGGGACACAGTTGTAGTCATCGCAAGCCCTCGAAAATCAGTGCAAGCAATCATTTTCAGACCTCCATTTGTGTGAGCAAGCAATGCGATTAGTTGATGAATAAGCGGTCATAGGGAACATCATGCGCACGCGGGGCATCTGCATCTTCCTCAGCCTGCTGATGCTGGGGTCTGTCCTCATCTTCACTCCATCATCTGAACAATCAAATGCCACACTCGAGGAACCATTTATTCCTGCCTTTGAATTGAATGAGGCTCAGGAAACTGCCTTAGCAGACACAGGCTTTGGCCGTGGGGCAACTGCTAATTGGTCGGCATCTGGGGGTTCTGAAGGCAGAGATTTCATTTATGAAATAGTTGAAGATTCAGGTGGAAATATTATCATCGCAGGCAGTGTTTACGTCGATTGTTGGTTAGGAAGTGTTGTAGTTCATACAGAAGGACTTGGAGATATTATCGTTGCAAAGTTAGATCCTGATGGAAATTGGTTATGGGCAAAATCTGCTGGTACAGCGATTGCATATGATGAGGCGCGTGGAGTTGCTTTGGATGATGATGATGATATCTACATAACAGGTTATCTAAATGGCACAGTCACCTTTGGCAGTACTCAACTTGTTTCAGATAAATTCGATGGCTATATTGCCAAATTAAATGGCACTAATGGAAATTGGGAATATGCCATTAAATACGGCGGATTCGATGTTGATGTAGGATGGGATATTGTTGTTGACTCAGCTGAAAATGTCTATGTAACCGGCTATTACCAAAACTTTTCTTCATTTGGAATCCATAACCTGAACGGGGGAACACCTTCGGATGATTATAGATTTTTTATTGCTAAATACAATCATAGTACACCTGATTGGGAATGGGCATTCACAGCCATTGGAGATGCACTTTCAGTAGGTTTCCAGTTGGTTTTAGATGCCTCCGAAAATGTTTACATAGTTGGCTACAATACAGGTAGCGTAACTTGGAATAACAATTTCACATCAAGTACCAGTGGGACATATAACGGCTTTTTAGTGAAATATTCCAGCAGTGGTAGTTTCCAGTGGGGAAGGGCGATTGGTGCGGCATCAGGCTGTTTTGGCACAAATTGTGGAGTTTATTTCAATAACGTAGTTATCGATAGTCAACAAAGAGTAGTGGTTGGAGGAAATCAACTCGGAGATGTTACTTATGCCGGAAAATCCTACACTGGATTGGGTAATTGGGATATTGTTGTTAGCCGCTGGCAAGCCGATGGAATCCACGATTGGTATTCGATGACGGGAAGTGGTGGTGATGACCGAGTTCAAGCCTTGGCAGTCAATCCAGATGACCGACCAGTAGTCGGGGGTTGGCTAGGTGGTTCAAGCCAATTTGGAAGTACAATCCTAAGCAATATTAGTGGAGACACAGATTTTTTCATGGCTCAATTATATGCAAATGGACAATGGGATTGGGCCCATAAAATGGGTGGTTCAGGCGATGATACTACCCACGCATTGCACGTCTTATCTGATGGCACATACGTGGCTGGAGGATCTTTTTCAGGGGTTATCGATTTTGACGGCATTCCTCGCTCTGCTACAGATGAAGATATCTGGATTTGGAAATTCCGTTGGGATACAGATGATGACGGAGTTCATGATTTTACTGATAATTGCGTTAAGATTACCAATCTCAATCAATCTAATCACGATGGAGACGTCGAGGGAGATGCTTGCGAAACTGATGATGATAATGATGGCAAACACGACGCCATCGATAATTGTCAATATGGGGAAATAGGGTGGAATAGTTCTGACACTGCATTAGATTATGATTCGGATGGGTGCCGCGACGATAGTGAAGATTTGGACGATGACGGTGACGGTATTCTTGACATTGATGATGATTGTCCAAAAGGTATGACTTCTTGGATATCTGACAACCAGACTGATATTGACAATGATGGTTGCAGAGACTTGGATGAGGACTTGGATGATGACCAAGACTTGGTTGACGATGATGTGGATAATTGCCCAACTGATTATAATCCTCAACAGGAGAATTGGGATGGCGATAACTTTGGAGATAAATGCGACTTTGATGATGATGGTGATTCTGTCAATGATGATGTCGATGATTGTCCGATGAATGAAACAGGTTGGACGTCCAATTCCCAAAGCGATAATGATGGCGATGGTTGTAAGGACGATATCGAGGATGATGATGACGATAATGATGGCATGCTAGATGATGTTGACCAATGCCCTTCAGGAGTAACTGGCTGGACAGCAGGCCCGACCTTAGACCATGATGCCGATGGCTGCCAGAACGACGGCGAAGATTCCGACAACGATAATGACGGAGTTCTGAATGAATTCGATACTTGTCCTAATGGGGAATTAAATTGGATTAGAGATGGTAGTTCTGACCAAGATAGTGATGGCTGCAGAGATGCTACTGAAGACCCAAATGATGACAACGATTTCTACATGGATATCGAGGATGATTGTCCTACAGTCGAAGGTACTGCTTACCTTGGAGGATTACGAGGTTGTCCTGACTTTGATGAAGATGGTTGGGGAGATACAGCAGATGCATTCCCTCAGGATTCATCACAATGGGAAGATGGAGACCAAGATGGCTACGGAGACAACCCAACGGGTAGCAATGCAGATGATTGCCCACTAGTCGCTGGAAATTCAACCTCCGATAGACTTGGTTGCATAGATAGTGATGAAGATACTTATTCCGACCCAGATGCTGGATGGACAGTCGATGATGGAGCGGATGCTCTTCCAGATGAGCCCAGTCAATGGATAGATGGTGATAAAGATGGATATGGGGATGACCCATTTGGTTTCCAAGGAGATCTGTGCCCAGGTTACAAGGGGTTCTCCCATGCTGATAGAATGGGTTGTCCAGATAGCGATGGGGATGGTTATAGCGACTCAGGAAGTTTTGGCGGATTATCATGGGGTATTGAAAATGGTGCCGATAACTTCCCTAGTATTCCCAGCCAATGGAACGATAGCGACTTGGATGGATACGGTGATAACTGGGCCAATGTATTGTGGAATGATTCTCGCAACAAGGAATGGCCCGGAATGTGGGTCAAGGATGCCAAAAAAGTCGATGAATGCCCAGTGCATGAAGGATTTGCGGGTCAACATCAGGGATGCCCTGAAGGAATGATTGGCATCGACATCCCAGAGGAAGAAGACAATCAATCAATGATTCAGGAAAGCAACAAAGGTGGCGGAAGTACCCTTCTCTACGTTGCCGGAGGAATAGCAGCATTGGTGGCTATAGGATTAATCGTAGCAGTAGTTATTCTGATGAAGAAACCTGAGCCAAAGAATCGAAGACCGACACTCAATGAAGAAGCAGCAGTCGAAGAGGCAGTAGAAGAAAATGCAATCGAAGAAGGACCCAAAACTGTGTCATCATGGGAAAATTTACCAGGCGGGGGAGAATACCTCCCAGTCGACGAAAATGGAACAAATTGGTACCGTGAAGCCAATGGGGCCAATTGGTATCAGTCAGAAGATGGTTCTTGGACACAATACCAGTAAGCAATCAAAACGAGGCATTTGCCATCGCTTCTTGAATAATATCTTCCATCCCGACCATCGGTTCATACTCGAGTCTCTCTTTTAGATAACCGACTTCAACAACACCCCATAATTCATCTTTTTCAGGTGCCCACATTTGGACGTCAGCGCCCATTTTGGAAGCCATTGCCTCAGCAAGTTCAGAAATTGGCGTAGCCCAACCATTGCCCATGGCGAGAGCTTCTCGAGTAGGGGGCGGTGAGTGAGCAACTTCAGCAATAATGCTACAAACATCTGCGACATGAATTATTTCCTTCATCCCTTGACCATCACCAGGCACACCAATCCAGCCAGTTAGTGCTTCTCCAGCAAAGGAATGCAAGTAACCGCGACCTTTTCCACCACCAACGGGCAAGCCGTGAACATTACTTACTCGTAAAATGGAAACGGGGCTATCCTCGGTTGCATTCTCCAAGGCTCTTTCTTCGACCCATAGTTGGCCTTCTGCAGTTGCATCGCGCGGTGAAAGAGTAGTTTCACCACTGAAGCGTTCATCAACATATTCAGGGTGTACGCGCAAAGAGCCAACTAAAATCAAGTGTAAGCCCTGATGGCGCTTCTTGGCATCAAGAATCCCCCGTGCCCATTCTTTCATCAACCGAGGTGCATCTGGATCATTTCGCTCAATCTCAGAATTAGGTGGATGGCCGTTAAAATGAATCAAACAAGTACATGATGCCAAGGCACCATCGAGTAATCTTGGATTATCAAGAGCCTCTGAAGGTATCTCTGAAGCAACATCTCCAAGCATCTCTAAGAGATGTGGGGCGATGAAGCCGTCGTTGCCGGATACTGCTATTCGCATCTTCCTCGGCACCTTGACTGACGCCGTGGGTTTAGAATGATTCCCTTCATCAGGGCTTCTTCAAGGACTCATAAATAGGGACATATCGTTGCACGATTGAAGGCCAAAGGCGGTTTTCTTGGATCCATTCTTTTGCATTAATGCCTAGTTCTTTCCTTTTTTCGTCATCTTCACTTAGTTCATTGATTATTTGTGAAAGGTGCAGAGAGTTTTCTGCTTCAAATATTCTCCCAGTATTGCCATCGCTGACTAATTCTTTGAGTGCTGGCAAATCAGAAACAATAGTAGCACAACCAGCCATCATAGATTCCATCGGCTTCAGAGGAGTCACCAACTCAGCAACACGAATACGGGGCCGAGGTACACAGAAAATGTCAATCATTGAATAATAATTAGAAATCCTATCTCTTTCAATGGGTCCAATTACCATCGCTTGAGAAGTAAGTCCCTTTGCTTCGATATAATCCACCAACCCAGTTTTATCTGAAGCACTGACAATCAATAAGCGATGAAGTTCTCCCTTCTCTTTTAGAATCGATAAAGCATCAACAAGATATTCCAAACCCTCCAAGGCTTGGATACTACCAATATATCCAACTGTGGTTTCCCCATCAATGGAATGCAGTTGCTTCCTATGTGCTGCTATTTGTTCATCTTGTATGGGATTGAGCATAGTTTCTTCGGAAGCCCCATTTGGTACAACTGTTATCTTGTTTTTACTTATTCCACGACTCACCGCATCTTCTTTGAGTGAATCACCTATGCAAACTACAGCATCTGCCGCACGCAATACTTCAGTCTCTTTTCTTTTGAAGCGGCGATGGGCCAAGCCATCACTCTTCCAGCGACCATTTGCAACAGCAGTCTCTTCCCATGCACCGCGCATCTCATAGACAAATGGAATGCTGAGTTTGCGAGCCGCGATTAGAGCAGGGGCTCCGACGCGGTATGGAGTGTGGGCGTGGATAATGTCAGGTTTGCATTCCTCTGCAATATCGAGGATTCTTTGGGTAAAATGTTTCATCACTACCTTTTCTTCTGTTAGCAGGGCGAATGGTTCAAGCATGGCCTTGAAAATCCAAATCCCTCTTACATTGGAATTGAATCTCTCTCTCTTTTTTCGACCTCTTCTCGCTGCTAATCGCCTAAAAATCCCCCCAGAAGAAGGTAATAAAGCAGGGTGGAGGCAACGATGATAAGTGATCCCATCTAATTCAAGAGTATTGTCAAGAGTTTTCCTTTCAGGGTACCAAGGAGAGGTTAAGGCGTGGAC
>LWDU01031781.1_pt1 | contig 16445 bp, 15 predicted proteins | sample 727161 | NCBI WGS metagenome assembly LWDU01 (sample SAMN04566230, study PRJNA314399) | hydrothermal vent metagenome | isolation source: deep sea hydrothermal plume seawater | place: Mexico: Gulf of California, Guaymas Basin | collected 2004-07-11
CGGGAAGCCTCCGAGCGTCTCGGCTGCTGCGATCACAGCCTCGATCGAATCGCAGGCCAGCGCCTTGCAGACCGGCAGGTCAATCTCTTCGCAGACCTGCTTGAAGAGGTCGCGGTCTTCTGCCTCGTCGATCGCTACGAGATCGCAGCCGATGAGCTCGACTCCCAATTCATCAAGGGAGCCGTCATGGGCCAGTGCTGAGGCGATATTGAGGGCTGTCTGGCCGCCCATGCCGGCTAGCAAGGCATCGGGTTTCTCTATTTCCAAAATGCGTTTGACGACTTCTGGAAGCAGTGGTTCGATGTAGATCCTGTCGGCCATTTCGGGGTCGTTCTGGATTGTTGCTGGATTGGAATTGATGAGGATGATTTCGTAGCCGTCGGCGCGCAGGGCGCGGCAGGCCTGGCTGCCTGAGAAGTCGAATTCGGCAGCTTGGCCAATGCGAATCGGGCCGCTGCCGAGAATGACGATTCGTTCGAGATCATTACGACGAGGCATCAGGCATCACCTCTTGCTGCTGGTATGGGCTTACCCTCGAGGTGGTTGGCAACCATCTCTTGGAATCTGTCGAAGAGAGGGGCTGCATCGTGTGGGCCAGGGCAGGCCTCTGGATGGAATTGGATGGTGAATGCGCGCCTGCCGATGAGGTCGAGACCCTCGACTGTGCGGTCATTGGCGTTGACATGGCGCACCTCGAATGGGGCTTCCAATTCGTTGCGCCCGCGGGCTGAGCAAACGCCGCTCGGGTGCGGTGCGAGCATGCCTTTCTCAGGGTCTTCTACGGCAAAGCCGTGATTCTGGCTGGTGATGCTTACTCGGCCGCTCTGCAGGTCGACGACTGGCTGGTTGGCGCCTCTATGGCCGTAGCGCAACTTGTAGGTGCGTAGGCCAGCGGCCAATCCCATCAATTGGTGGCCAAGGCAGATTCCCATCACCGGAAGGCCGGCGCGCACGGCTGCTGCGAGGCTGTCGCGCGCCGTTGTCGCAGCTCCGGTATGAGCCGGATCGCCCGGTCCATTGGAAGCGAAGAAGGCATCCGGATGCCATTCGAGAATCTCATCGTATGTCGTAGTCGCAGGACACCAGACGACCTCGAATCTCTTGCATAATTCACGCAGAATATTGTACTTGATGCCGCAATCAATCACCGCCAGCCGCGGCAATTTCTCGCCATTTTCGGCAACCGCACCCTCGTTCAGCAACACCGCCTGCTCGCAGGTCACCTCGGCGACGAGGTCTGTCTCGTCGGGCGGCGTCATCTCATCGAGCCGGACCAGCATCTCGCGTTCGTGTTCGGCCGGTCCGAAGATGCACAGAACCGTGCCGTGTTCGCGAACTCGGCACGTCAACTCACGCGTATCGATACTCTGGATTCCCGGGACTCCATGGGCGGAGAGCAGGTCATGGACGCTTCCAATCGAATCTCGGTGGTCTGGTAATTCGATCAATTCGCGACAGACCACGCCACGCGGCCACACTGCAGCGGATTCGGACGTGCCCGCGTGAACACCATAATTCCCCAACAATGGCCAAGTGAAAGTAAGCACTTGTCCGGCGAAGGAGGGGTCGGTGAGACTCTCCTGATAGCCGGTCATTCCGGTGGTGAAGACCAACTCTCCCTCGGCGATGACCGGTGCGCCGAAGAGAAGACCGCGGTATCGAGTGCCGTCGGCGAGAAGCAGCAGGCCATCCTCACCAGAGGCCGGTTCATCGGCTTGTGCATCGAGTAGCAGGTCCGCCGCATCTGCAAAAAAAGGTGGGTTCGTGACGCCGGAAACAGAGGCCCCCGGAGTGAAGCCCCTGCAGGGACTGCTCCCCGACATCGGCTACGCTCCCTGAATACGCCTCTTAATCATTGAGCGCGATTCGACTGCTCTGGTCGCATCAAAGTTTGAACCACAGAGAAGACAGAGTCACAGAGTTTGATTGTATGGGGAGTTGAACCGGCTGCCTCCTCAGCGAACTCTACCGGAGGTTCCCTTTGTCCTCTGTTCCTCTGTGGTTTCTATTCATCACCGGAAGTAATGACACGTTTGTTCTCAGCGCTGGCAACCACTCTTTATTCCCTGTCGAAGATTGGATAATGATTAAATCGTAAACTAGTCATTGGCATATTCTCAATCTCAATGGTCATCATGCTTCTGGGAATGACCTTGTCATTCGCCATCGATGCCGATGAGAACGCTGAACTGCCCGAGATCGAGGAGGAGATGGACTCACATTGGAATCGAAATTACCCAGGTTCCACCGCCGGCTCCATCTATTCCTTGACGACGATGACGGCATCGTGGGGACACACCTGTGTGGTACTCCACAGTGGCACTGCAAAATGCTGGGGCGAGGCGGGTAGACTGGGCACTGGGAACAACGCAGGTTCATCGACCCCGGTCACAGTCAGCGGACTGAATAACGCAAGAGAATTGGTCTCGTTCGGCCATCACTCCTGCGCAATGGTCACCAATGGATCCCTTGAGTGCTGGGGCGAGAATGGTGAAGGACAACTCGGTAATAGCGATGGCTTTTGGTTCAATGTGGAGTTGGCCCCTTCGCCGACGACTATGCCCCCAGGACGAACTGCAGTCACAATCTCACCAGGAGGACATCATTCATGCGGAATAATGGATGACCTGTCTCTTTGGTGCTGGGGATGGAATGAATATGGACAGATCGGGAACGGCAGCGGGTGGGACTCAGACGAACCGGTCAATATTTCCGGCAATCTCCCTGCCGGACGCTCTGTGGTGGCAGTGAATGCTGGATGGGACTCATCCTGCGCCATTCTGGACGACGGCAGTGGAGTCTGTTGGGGTGCCAATGACCACGGCCAGTTGGGTGATGGAACCTATGTCAATCGAAGTACACCCACACCGATATCGGCCCTTCCAGCGAACCGCGCCATAACAGCAATCTCGATTGGTGTCCGTTCGGCCTGTTCGATTCTCGATGATGGGAATGTGGTCTGTTGGGGCAATAATGAATACGGACTGCTCGGAGACAACACAACGACGAACGCCACTACCGAAGCGACGTATGTCGACCTACCCCTAGGGCGAACCGCGATCTCGGTCGATGTCGGATTCAAACACGCCTGCGCTCTACTGGATGACAAAAGCACCGTTTGTTGGGGGAATAACGAGGAAGGTCAGATTGGCGATAACACCACCACCAACCGTTACAAGCCCACCGAAATATCAATGCCCACGGGTCTGGGGGTCTCCTCGATCTCCGCGGGCCGAGATCACACCTGCGTAGTAGCGGCCAATGCTTCGGTGTGGTGCTGGGGTGCTCACGAAGAAGGTCAGCTCGGATTAGGAACGAATGTTGACAGCGATGTTCCAGCTTGGGTCAATATCGGATCTGGAATGCACGCTTTCTTGGGAGAGAGGGATCACGACAATGATGGTATTCTGTCCATCTTCGATGCCACTCCCTATCCTCCACCCATCTGCCCTGCTGGGCAGTATCTGGTGGGATACGATTGCGTAGATACATCGGCTGGAAACTATACTCCGACCTCGGGAATGACTGAGCAGATACCATGTCCTGCAGGATCCTTCCAACCAAATTCTGGTCAGTCTTTTTGCTTCGACGCAGTCCCAGGATATTACACGGATTCAAACGGTTCCATAAGCATGAGTCCATGCCTCGCTGGAACCTTCCAGAACCAGAGTGGACAGACCACCTGTATCGACACCCCTCCCGGTTTCTTCACCGTCGACGACGCTGCAGCAAACCCGACACCGTGCAGCATCGGCAGATACCAACCGAACATCGGTCAGACATCATGCCTGACACCCGAGGCTGGTAATTATGTTGCAACAGTAGGACAAGCGATCCAGACACCGTGTGAACCCGGTACCTATCAACCAGGGTTCGGTCGCACAATTTGTTACCTAGCAGATTTGGGTCACCACGTCAGTCAAGAGGGTTCGATCGATCAAGTGGAATGTCAAATCGGAACCTATGCTGACGTACCCGGATTGAGTGATTGCAAGGGAGCTTCTCCTGGATATTTCGTCGATACAGGGGCAGCAACGACCCAGACACCTTGCTCACCAGGAGAGTACCAGCCGATGGAGGGTCAGAGTTCTTGCCCATTGGTCGAAGCGGGACACTTCACCGATGAGTCGGGAGCCTCGACGATGAATCCTTGCGAGGTCGGCCAATATCAGGAGAATATTGGTAGCACATCATGTGTCGAGGCCGATCCTGGCAATTACGTCCCAGCCGAAGGCGCTTCTTCACAGACCCCATGTCCATCTGGTACGTTCACAGACCAGACAGGTACGGTCACATGCACCGATGCCCCACCTGGCAGCCATGTTCCTGCAGTGGGTTCGACTACATCGACCCCGTGCAGTGGGGGGACCTTCCAATCCGAGTCGGGAGAGGAATCCTGCGATGATGCCCCCCCTGGTCATTACGCGGCTTCCGAGGGCATGATCGACTCGCAGCCCTGCGGACCTGGAACCTACCAAACCGAGGCTGGGATGACAGGCTGTCTGTCGACCAACCCCGGACATTATACCGATTCTGACGGGAATCACGAAGAGATTCCCTGCCCACCAGGTCAGTATCAAGATGACGCGGGATCAACATCATGCAAACCAGCACCAGCTGGCAGGTACGTTGAGGAACAGGGCTCCACGGAATACGCGGAATGTTCTGCAGGCACCTATCAACCGGATTCTGGGCAATCGACTTGCATCGAAGCAGACCCTGGCTATCATGTTGAATCGGAGAGAGCGACGGAACAAGTCGAATGCCGAGCCGGAACCTATCAGCCGAATGCTGGCCAATCCTCGTGTCTGCCCGCCGAAGCCGGTTATTTCGTCGAGAGTACCGGTGCGGCAGCGCAGATTGCATGTTCACCCGGAACCTACCAGTCTCGAACGGAGATGGATAACTGTGTTGAGGCTGGTATAGACAAATACGTAGCCTCTTCAGGCGCCATTTCCCAGACGGAATGCGGCTCAGATACCCATCAACCGCTCAGAGGTCAGACAGAATGCATCGCTCTTACAGATGAGTCATCACTTCCGATCGTTCCAATCGTCGGCGCGTTGATACTCGTAGCGGCGGGGGCCTACTTCATCATGAACAAAGGCGGTCCGAAAGGTGGTCCGAAGGGTGGTTCGGACGGCAAAAAGAAGCGACGGCGGCCTCCGCCAGCTGGAGCGAAACAGCTCAAGCGGAAGAAGAGAAATTGAGCTGAAGCACCACTCTCCCCACGAGCCGCTTTCGGACCTCCGTGACCCCTGTGGTGAGTTCAGGATTCACTCATCTGCAGCGGTGACGACTCGTTTCCTATCAGCACTGGGCACGACTCTGATTTCACCGCCCGCGAAATGCTCTGCATCATCGAGTGGGCCTACGAAAGAGTCGAGGAAGACCGCCAAAGCCGCCACCTCGGAATGCGGTTGATTTCCGATTGAGATATTGTGGGTTGCAAGACCACCGACCACGACGAGGATCGGTTTCGAGGTATCAATCTTGATGATCGCCTTACGCAGAGGCTCGCCGTACATCGTCAGATGGACCAGAGTACCAGCCTCACCGTCACCCGAATCCTGAACGAAGCGACGCAACCAACTCAGAGGCTTGGCCTCGTATCGGCACTCGAAGTCGCCCCCGAAGCGCGAGGTCACGGAATTCCATGTCTCGAGGGCGCCAGGATCCTCCTCACCGGCGAGAATCACCTCGTCTGCACCGAAGGCACGGGCTGTCAACCCGAGGTGCGAGGTGATGCGCTTGTCACGCTCGCGCCGATGACCCAGCCGCAAGACAGAGAGGCGCGGTGGCTTGTCGTTCACGCACTCACGCGGCCGGCCCGACTTCATCAGCCTGACCCTCGTCAACCGCACCCGGCATGACCGGAATCAACTCGACGGGCATGTGTATCATCTGGGTACGAACCCATTGCAGCAGAATCGCATCGATGAACAATCGGGCCGAATAATGAATCATCACCGCCAGCGCCAGCAATCGCGCTGTCGCGAAGAAAGCAGTCTGCATCTCGATATCACCCGTCAGAACAGCGAAGCCCATCGGCTCGGCGGTGTAGTAAAGGGCCAGAATCGCGAACAAGCCGCCGATGTTAGACATCGTTGCATGTCCTCGCTCACGTCCCAACGACCAGACGACCGTGGTCAGGAATACCAGTCCGGGGACGACCAGGGCGAGGGTGGCGTAGTCGAATTCTCCCATCATCGAGAGCGGAATGTCAGCATCTCCCAGCGAAGCACCACCCTTCTCGACGGCAATCCACCAGAACAGTACGGACATCATCAGCAAGGCGCCCGAAAGCCAGCCTCGATTGGTGATCATGTCACGGATCTCATGTCTGTCTGCTGGCTGTAATCGTTGCAGAATCGACTCCATCAACTCAAGCGCATCATTGGTCGGCATCTCCTCTTTCGCAGACGCAGCGAGACCATGCGAAGTGCCGCTTGACGCTTCTTCGAGCGAGTCCTCTGCCAAAACCATCGTCGGATTGCCGCTCCGTCACATCATAAAGCATGCGTCGAATCGAATGGACGAAATGGCCGACTGGGGACGAATCCTGAATCGCCGAGATGACGGATTTCCACGCATGATGGGTATTCTGAATGTCACACCAGACTCATTTCATGCTGATTCTCGACTGAATTCGGTCGATGAGGCTCTGGCTCTTGCGGGTCGTATGGTGGAGAATGGCGCTGATTGGCTCGATATCGGAGGTGAATCGACTCGGCCGGGGGCTGAATCTGTTGCAGCGGCCGAAGAGGCGGCGCGCGTGCTGCCTGTCGTCGAGGCGGTGCGCGCCGCGCATCCTGATGTCGGAATCTCGATCGATACTCGACGTGCAAGGGTCGCGAGGGCGGCGCTCGATGCGGGTGCTGATCTAGTCAACGATGTCTCGGCTCTGGGTGATTCTGGGATGCTCGAGGTGATCGTCGAATACGGCTGCCCGGTCTGTCTGATGCATATGCAGGGGCTGCCGGAGAATATGCAGAATGACCCTGATTATGGCGACGTCGTCGCCGAGGTCCGGCAAAGGCTTGGCGAGGTGGCGAAGCGATTGTTCGATGCCGGGATCGACCCACGACGAGTGGTTGCGGATCCGGGCATCGGATTCGGCAAGATGCTCGACCACAACACCGACCTTCTGTCGGCTGGTCGCGGCATTCTTCCGGATGAGAGAATGCCACTGATGTGGGGCGTCAGTCGCAAGCGGATGTTCGCAGACCTGCTCGGCAGGGAAGACAGCAGTGAGCGGCTGGCAGGTTCGCTGGGCATCGCAGCAAAGGCGCCTTCGAAGGGGGTCGACATCATCAGGGTGCACGATGTCGAAGCGCACGCAGACCTGTACGCATCGATGCGTGCGGTCGAATGAATCGAGGTGAGAAGGATGGGTCAGACTATCATCGATGTCGACGATAACTTACGTCTCGTCGGTACCGCTCACGTCAGTTCAGCTTCGGTCACTCTGGTGCGCGAGCAGATTGATGAATACGGGCCGGACCTAGTCGCGGTTGAGTTATGCGAGTCGCGACTGAAGTCCCTCAAGAGGCCTGACGACCTTGCAAACTCCGACCTTCTGAATATCATAAATGAGGGCCGCTCCTCGATGATTCTCCTGCAATCAGCCCTCGCCGCCCAACAGCGACGGATGGGCATCGAGACTGGAGAGAAGCCGGGTGCGGAGTTGCTCGCCGCCATCGAGGCTGCTGATGCAGCCGAGATCCCGTACGAACTCATCGACCGCGATGTCGTCATCACTTTGCGCAGAGCCTGGCGCAAGATGGGTCTGCGCGAGAAATGGCGAGTCCTCAATGCCCTGCTCTGGGATGAGGACGATGATGAAGTGGTCGACTTTGATGAGATGCTCGAGGATACCGACCTTCTCAGCGCCATGATGGAGGAAGCGAAGGCCGTGGCGCCGCGCGCAGGGGAAGTGCTCATCGATGAGCGCGACGCTTACCTCGCAGGCAGAATCCAGCAGATTCGAGGCAAGGGCCGCATCCTCGCAGTGGTCGGCGCAGGCCATCTGAGCGGCATCGTCGACAACCTGCAGAAGCCACCGCAGGAGACCACCTCGAATCTCGCCAACCTGCGCGAGGAGCCATCAAAACCTCGCTGGCCAAAGGTCATCATGTGGGCGATTCCACTCTTCCTCGCCTCAGTAGTAGGCTGGCTGGTCTACAATGGCGAGACAGATGCACTGAAGGAAACGCTGTGGTATTGGTTGGCGGCCAACGCAGCCCTAGCAGGAATCGGAGTCGCGCTGGCTCGAGGACACCCACTCTCGATTCTCGTCGGCGCAGCCGCCTCCCCGATCACCAGTCTCAACCCAACTCTGGCGGCAGGCTGGTTCGCCGGCTATACCCAGTTGAAGGTCGCAGCGCCGACAGGAAAAGACGCAGCAGAATTCCTCGCGCTGCAGGATTTTGACGTCTTCTGGAACAATCGGGTCGGCAGAGTCCTGCTCGTCACCGCATTCGGCAACATCGGCTCTGCCCTCGGTGCTTGGTTGGCCGGCGGAGCGATAATCGGTATTCTCCTCTAGACAATCTGCAATGCGCAGCATGCACTCTAATCGAGCAGGCATTCCTAATCCGGATACGGGATGAGGAGAAGTCGGCTACCATCTGTGAACATTACGATTTCTCTATATAACAAAATCATTATATTCCGGCCGACCTCTTGTCAGCACGAGATTGAGATGACGATGACAGAGCCAGTATCCGAGCTAGACGCTGATTTCCTTCAGGAAGTATCGACGATGATCAAGACCATGGGTCACCCTGATCGCTTGCGAATCGTAGAGTTGGTCAGAGTGAACGAACACAGTGTCAAGGATATCCAACAAGCCCTCGGTCTCAGTCAACCAGTCACCTCTCAGCATCTCCGTCGGATGTACCACCAGGGAATTCTGACCAGTCGGCGCGAGGGGCACCGTGTCCTCTATGCGGTGGACAGTCCGCTGATCGAGAAGATGCTGGAATGCCTGAAGGAGACGCAGGCAGAGGTCAGAGGGAGGATGTGAGAAAATGAATCATGATGATGAGATCGACTGCAGCGGGATGAATTGCCCTCTGCCTGTTCTGAAGACTAAAATGAAGATTGACACGATGGCGGCAGGAACGGTCCTGCGCGTCACCACAACAGATCCCGGGTCGTGCAAGGACATGCCTGCGTGGGCGGGTCGAGTCGGCCATCTCATACTCGAATCATCCGAGGCTGATGGCAAGTACCATTTCTATGTCCAGAAGGGTGAGTGAAATGGCTGACGATGAGCCGAAGAAAATGGCGATTATCGCATCACAAGGATCTCTGGATTGGGCTTACCCACCATTCATTCTCGCTTCCACCGCAGCAGCGATGGGGATTGAAACCAAGGTCTTCTTCACCTTCTACGGGCTTCCTCTTCTCATACCCGACATCAAGGCGAAAGTCACACCTGCTGCTAACCCGGCGATGCCGATGAAGATGCCATTCGGTCCGAAGGGGTTCCAGAGCATCAACTGGCCGATTCCACACGCTGTCAGCGGCGTTGTTCCGGGCTTCGACACAGTCGCGACTGCCCTGATGAAGAAGACATTCGCCAACAAGGGCGTCGCGACAATCACCGAACTGCGAGAGATGTGTCTGATGCTGGATGTCGAACTCATCGCTTGCCAGATGACGATGGATGTGTTCGGCTTCGAAAAGAAGGATTTCATCGACGGCATCTCTTATGCCGGCGCTGCCGCTTTCCTCGATTTCGCCATCGATGCCGACATCCAACTATTCGTCTGAGGTGAACGAGGTGGCAATCACGAGCTACTCGGCGGATGAACTCTACGATTCGATCGAAAGCAAGGACGACGTCATCTACCTCGATGTTCGCAATCAGGAGAATCACCGACGATTCATGGTCGAGGGACCCAATGACGTCGAAATGTACAACATCCCGTACTTCGACTTCATGGAAGATCCTACGGGTTGTACGGCGAAGTTACCGGAGGGTAGACCGGTGAAGGTCATCTGTGCCCAGGAAGGTTCGGCTCAATTCGTCGCCGACATCCTCGATTCACAGGGCCGCGAAGAGATCAGTTGGCTGGAAGGTGGAATCGTGACTTGGGGAAACCTCCTGATTCCGAAACGGATCAATTCGGCTGACGAAGACTACGAGATATGGCAGTTCAATCGACCGGGCAAGGCCTCCTGCTCCTATGGCCTCATCCACGGCGAAGAGATGATGCTCTTCGATGCCTCGCGCGCGGTCGAATTCTATGTCGAATTCGCCGCCTCCCGCGGCGCTGATATACGCCATGTTCTCGAGACTCATCTACAAGCAGATTACATCTCGGGCAGCCCCAGAATCGCTGCGGCGACCGGGGCCGAATTTCACGCTCATGACGGAGATTATGCTGTATCTGTCTTCGATTACACTTCTATCGTCGATGGAGAACTCATTCAATTCAAGCGAGATGGTGGTCCTTCGGTTCTGTGCACTCACGCACCGGGGCACACTCCCGGTTCGACGGCTTATGTCGTCGATGAGAAATACCTGATATCAGGAGATACGGTCTTCATCGTCAGCGTCGGCAGACCCGATCTCGGCAAACGAGTCGTCGAATGGGCGAGGCAACTCTATGCGACGCTGAAACAGCGAATCACTGTCCTGCCCGATGAATTAATCGTTCTGCCAGGACATTATTCGGATTGGCGCAGAGAATCCAACGAGGATTATCTCATCCTCAACGATTTCGGCACGGTGAAGAAACTCAATGAAGACATATATGGCATCGAGGATGAGGATGAATTCGTAGAATACATGAAGGAGAACATGCGCGAACAACCCGATATCTACAATCAGATTCGAAAGGTGAATGCCGGCGCACTCAGCCTTCGCGAAGAAGAACAGGATATCATGGACCTGGGAAAGAATGAATGTGCCGCATCAAGCAACCGAGGGACGCAGCACATCTGAACTCGTGATGATATTCAGAAGCGAGGTGATGGAATGGTGAATTACGGCTTCGTGATAGACAACAGGAAGTGCATCGGCTGCCATGCCTGCACCGTCGCCTGCAAGTCTGAACACGACGTCCCGATCGGAGTCAACCGCACCCACGTGAAGTACATCGAGAAGGGCACGTACCCCGACGTCACGAGGGAGTTCAGCGTCCATCGCTGCAATCATTGTGAGGATGCTCCTTGTACGACGATCTGTCCAACGACCGCGCTGTTCACGCGCGATGACGGCATCGTCGACTTCGATGACGATCGCTGCATCGGTTGCAGATCCTGCATGCAAGCTTGTCCCTATGACGCGCTTTACATCGACCCGAACAAGGGCACTGCGGCGAAGTGCAATTATTGTGCGCACCGCATCGAGCATTCTTACGAGCCGGCTTGTGTCATCGTCTGTCCGACCGAGGCCATCATCTCGGGAGATCTGGACGATGCGAATTCTTCAATTTCGGGTTACTTGAGGGACCATGTGACCACCGTTCGCAAGCCCGAGTCTGGGGCTAGGCCGAACGTCTTCTATGTCGAGACCAGCGAGGAGATGTTGGATCCTCATGCAACCGAGCGTTCTGGAGAATACCTCTGGACGGATCAGGCGGCTGGGGTTGGGCATTTCGCGAAATATGCCGAACAGCGCCGCGGGGCTGCCGATACGAATTCGATGATTGTTCAATTGGCGCTGGAGAAGAAGGCGCGGGCAGCGAATCCGCGCGACCGCGCCATCATTCGAGATGTGATGGAGCGCTTGGACGAGCAGGCGGGTAAGCCCAAGCGCTCGTACGACCAACCTTCGAAGGGAATCCTCTGGGGTTGGGAAGTCTCGGCTTACCTCACCACCAAGGCTATCGCCGCTGGAACATATCTGCTGGCGATGCTGATGATGTTCACCGGTTTGTTGCAGATGACCGATGAATTGTGGTGGCAGTTGGTCATCGGCTGCACCATCTTCCTCGGCCTGACTGGATTCCTGCTGGTCAAGGACCTCGATCGGCCCGATCGCTTCCTCTACGTCCTGCTCAGGCCGAACTGGGATTCATGGCTGGTCAAAGGTGCTTACATCCTCGGCGGTTTCGCTGGCATTCTGGCTTGCAGTGGCGCGGTTCTCTACTTCGACCTCGACCGTACCTATCTCGAATATCTCGCCATCGCAGGAATTCCTCTGGCGACTCTCACGGGTGTTTACACCGCTTGGCTGTTCGGCCAAGCACGTGGGCGCTCTTGGTCGGAAGACCGCTTCCTGACGGCGAAGATGTTCGTCGAGATGTTGGTGGCTGGAATTGCCTCGCTTATTCTCCTGGTCTCTTCGAATCTCTTCTCTCTGGTTCTCGCAGTTGCTTGTCTGGCCGCGGTGAGCATGCATGCTCACCGCATGGTGCTCGAACCGCAGATGGAGACTCTGCATTGAGGTGAAGAAGATGGCGAAGACATTCATAGAGGGGATCGCACAGAAACTGCGCATCATTCCGAACCTCGACCGCGAACATGGTTCGGGCAATTATGGACCGCTGCGGAAGTACCCTGCAGCAGAGGAATGGAACGAGCATATCGAGCTCGACGCCAATGCTTGGCCCGAACGCGTCGAGCGAAAGTATTCGTTGGTGCCAACGACCTGCTTCAATTGCGAATCAGCATGCGGATTACTCGCTTACGTTGACAAAGAAACCGGTCAAGTAAGCAAATTCGAAGGAAACCCTCACCACCCAGGAAGTCGCGGGCGCAATTGCGCAAAGGGTCCAGCGACCATCAATCAGATCCAGGACACCGAGCGTATCATGCACCCGATGCGGCGCGTCGGCGCACGCGGGAACGGTGGTTGGGAACGGATTTCGTGGGACGAGGCGCTCGATGAGATCTCAGCCAAGATCCGCGCCTCGTTGAAGACAGGTGCAGTCGACAGAGTCGTCTATCATGTGGGCAGGCCCGGCCACGAGGGTTTCATGAATCGAGTCCTCAGAGCTTGGGGGGTTGACGGCCATAATTCTCATACGAACATCTGTTCGGCCGGCGCACGTACCGGATATGCGCTATGGCATAAATTCGACAGACCAAGCCCCGACCACACCAATGCAAAGGTCATTCTCCTGACCTCCTCGCACCTTGAAACCGGGCATTATTTCAATCCTCACGCACAACGAATCCTCGAGGGGATGATGGACGGAGCGAAGCTCATCGTCATCGACCCTCGACTCTCCAATACTGCAGCTATGGCAGACCATTGGCTGCCGACTTGGCCGGGCTCGGAGCCGGCGCTCTTCCTCGCTTGGGCGAAGATGATTCTCGAGCGCGGCCTGTATGATCGAGAGTTCATGGAGACGCAAGTCAATTGGGATGCTTGGATGAAGGCGGTTCATCCTGACGAGGCTTGCGAATTTGAACGATTCATCGAGTTGTTAGTCGAGGAATATGCAGAATACACACCGGAATTCGCTGCCGAAGAATGCCGGATTCCAGTCGAACAGGTCATCGAAGCTGGCGAAGTCGTCGCTGGCGCTGGCTCACGATTGTGCACACATGTGTGGCGCAGTGCAGCGATCGGCAACCTCGGTGGCTGGCAGGTCAGCCGCACACTCCACTTCCTCAATGTCTTGACTGGATCAGTAGGGACTGAGGGAGGAACCGCTCCCAATTCATGGTCGAAATTCAAGCCAGAACTCTTCGATGAACCACCCGATCCAGACGGCTGGAACGAACTTCACTTCCCACCCGAATACACGCTCGCTCACTATGAGATGAGCCATATCCTACCCCATATGATCAAGGAGGGTCGTGGCAGCATGGACGTCTATTTCACTCGAGTTTTCAATCCGGTATGGACCTATCCTGACGGCTTCTCCTGGATGGAGATGCTGCAGAATGAGGAATCGGTCGGCTGCCACATTGCGCTGACGCCGACCTGGAACGAGACCGCGTTCTTCGCCGATTACGTCCTGCCGATGGGGCACGCCAGCGAGCGCCACGATGTCAACTCCTACGCGACGAGTTCGGGCAAATGGGTGGCTTTCCGGCAACCGGTTCTGCGCGAATACGCGAGGCGCGAGGGGCGCGAGGTCGAGTTCACTCACGAGGTCAATCCGGGCGAAGTGTGGGAGGAGGATGAATTCTGGAACGAGTTGTCATGGCGAATCGATGATGGGACAATGGGCATCCGCGAGCACTTCATGAGTCCATACCGCGAAGGTGAGAAAATCACCATCGACGAGTATTACCAATATCTCTTCGAGCGCGTTCCTGGACTACCAGATGCGGCGGCGGCAGAAGGCACGGATGCCTTGGGTTACATGCGCAAACACGGCGCTTTCCTGATCGAGGAATCGACTTACAAGAAATACGAGAAGGACGGCTGGCCAACCCCTTCAGGCAAGCAGGAATTCTACTCAGAGACGATGATCGAATTCGGCCACCCAGAGCATTCAATCCCTCATTATCGACAGAAATCGCATGTTCATCCCGACAACCTCACGGGCGAAGACGAGTACTGCCTACTCCCTAACTTCCGCCTACCTCAACACATCCATTCTCGCTCGGCAAACGCGAAATGGCTGGTTGAGATCGCTCATAGAAATCCTATCTGGATTCACCCGAAGGACGCAAGGAGACTAGGCGTCGCTGAGGGTGACCTGCTCAAGATTGAGACTGAAATCGGCTGGTTCGTCGACAAGGTCTGGGTCACAGAGGGCATCAAGCCAGGCGTTGTCGGCTGCTCACACCATATCGGGCGTTGGCGGCGAAGTCAGGATGCTGGCAACCGCTTCCTGACCAATACGGTGAGCATCGAGGATACCGGCAACGGCAAGATGCGAATGAGAACGGTGAGCGGAATCGAACCGTGGAAATCCGATGACCCCGACACCAACAGAATCTGGTGGAGAGACGGCGGGGTTCACCAGAACATCACCCACGCCGTACAACCCGACCCGATATCCGGAGCCCATTGCTGGCTCCAGAAGGTCCGGTTATCCCGACCGAGTGAGGGTGAGGAGTACGGCGATATCGAGGTTGACCGGCAGAAGTCCTTCGAGTATTACAAACGCTGGAACAAGTGGGCCAAAGACCGTGAGACTCATCCCCGAGGCGAGCGGCGACCCCTCTGGATGAAGCGGCCGCTGGCGCCGAAAAAAGAGCATTTCATAATCGGAGAAAGAGATTGATGGAACTGTATTTCGCTCTGGCTGTGATTCTCATCACCTCATTCATGTTCGCGCCGCTGGGTCTGGGTGGAGGCGTCCTTTTCGTGCCTACCCTCTACTACATCCTCGGTTGGGATCTTCGTCTCTCCATCGTCTCCTCACTGCTGCTGGTCTGGTTCGTCAGCGTCGGTTCTCGCAGAGCCCACGACCAGGGGGGCTACACGGTCACCCATGTCGGGCGCAAGGGTCGTATTCTGGCTCTTTTCGGAGCGGCGCTGGGAGCGCTGCTGGCTCAGATGCTGCTTGCTGAGTTCGAGGATGATGCTCTCAAACTGGTCGCGATATGTCTTCTGGCTTGGGTGATCTATCGCGGGCTGTCGAAATTGAAAGAGGAGCAGCACACCGATGTCTCGAGCGAGGATTGTGATCCATTCATCGATGGCGAGACCCTGTTCAAGTACCGAGTCGGTTGTCTGGCTGGCGGCATATCGGTGGGTCTGATCGGTTTTGGTGGCGGCATGATCTTCACCATGCTGAATCGTACGATTCTGCGCTTCGAGCCGCATCGTGCAGCTGGAACATCATATCTGATCGTCATGCGGGTGGTACCGATTGCTGTCATCTGTCACCTGCTGATAGAACCGGAATTGGTCGATCAGTTGCTGGCTCTGGATAGTTTGGCGATATTCCTACCATTCGTCGTCTTGTTGGCTGCTTGGACGGGGGCGAAGACGGCGATCAAGATGTTACCTCAGCGAGTCTTGACCTATCCTTACCTGTTTGCTGTGGCTGTGAGTCTGGTTCGATATCTGATGGATATCGTCGAATTAATCGAGATTTGAACTGACCGAAACTGATTTTCAGTCGGTGGCGATGGCGCCCCATTCGATCATTTCCCAGCCTCTCTCGTGCAGGTAATAGAAGACCATCTTGAGCGATATGTCAGCCGCAGCGAAAATCGCACCGTATTCGAATTCACCAGTTATGGCGAGGATTATCGCCACACCGGTAAGGGTTGCTATGGCCCTCCAACTAACCGCCTTCATGAATATCCGCGAACTACTCTGCCCCATGGTTAACGGGCGAACCGGGATTGCTCAATCAATTAACCTGAACGGTCGGAAAATCGCCTGTAACCCGATTTCGAGACCTTCGGAAATAAGCCACAAAAAATCGAACGGGACGAGGCCGGTTGAATTCCATTGCCTTCGATTCAGAGGTTGGAACATCACTTCAACTTCCTCAGATTCCGTCTGTTAGCATCAGCTACAGTCGGCTCTCATCGTAGCCCAGATAGGCCGCTTGTGACATCTCAATGAA
>LWDU01037616.1_pt1 | contig 16442 bp, 24 predicted proteins | sample 727161 | NCBI WGS metagenome assembly LWDU01 (sample SAMN04566230, study PRJNA314399) | hydrothermal vent metagenome | isolation source: deep sea hydrothermal plume seawater | place: Mexico: Gulf of California, Guaymas Basin | collected 2004-07-11
CAGGCGGAAGTCCCTCAGGCGGAAGTCCCTCAGGCGGAAATCCCTCAGGCGGAAATCCCTCAGGCGGAAATCCCCCAGGCGGTCGCCCCCTTGGACACTCCCCCCGAGGCGGAAGAGACCCCCTCCCCTGATTCCCCGACCCCCGGAGGCCTTGAAACCGGGTCCTGACCTCTTTCCAACGGGGAAGCTGGCCGTTGGCACTTGACGGCTGGCCCCTGCTCCCTAGAATCTTTGCCCCCAGGTCTGGCAGCCAAGAGCCCAGATCACCCAAGGCCACCGTCAGGTTGGCCCGCTGGCCCAACGGTCAGTTTGACTCATCCATGCCCACGATCAACCAACTCATCCGCAAGGGACGCAAGAAGCCGGTCAACCGGTCCAAGTCCCCTGTTCTCGAAACTTGTCCCCACAAGCGTGGGGTCTGTCTGCAGGTCAAGACCCAGACTCCCAAGAAGCCCAACTCGGCCCTGCGCAAGACCGCTCGCGTGCGTCTTTCGAATGGCAAGGAGGTCACGGCCTACATTCCCGGCGAAGGCCACAATCTGCAGGAGCACAGCGTGGTGCTGATTCGCGGAGGTCGTGTGCGCGACCTTCCTGGTGTCCGCTATCACATTGTTCGCGGCACCCTCGACACTTCGGGCGTCGACGACCGTAAGGCCGGGCGTTCCAAGTACGGCTGCAAGCGTCCCAAGTCCTGATTTCGTGAGCACCCTGAACTGATCCAGCGAGAGCCTTCAAGTCATGCCCCGTAACTACAAATCAACTGCTGTCCTACAGCGCCCCGACCCCAAGTTCAACTCCATGTTGGCCACCAAGATCATCAACAAGATCATGTTGTCCGGCAAGAAGAGTGTCGCTCAAAAGGTGTTCTACGAAGCTCTTGATCTAGCGTCCAAGAAGCTTCCAGATGTGGAGCAGGAGGAGATTTTTACCACGGCTATCGAGAACGCCAAGCCCGCGGTGGAGGTGCGCTCTAAGCGCGTGGGTGGTGCGAACTATCAGATTCCGCGCGAGGTCAAGCGTGCCCGTCAACAGGCATTGGCCATCCGCTGGGTGATCGACAACAGCCGCAAGAAAAAGGGCAAGCCCATGTGCGAACGCCTGGCAGAAGAGTTGGTCGACGCCTACAACGGCACCGGCGCTTCGGTGCAGTGGAAGGAAAATGTGCACAAGATGGCGGACGCCAACAAGGCCTACGCGCACTTCGGTCGCTAGGTCGCCTGAGCAGCCTTGAGGTCAAGGCCTTGGCGAGTGGCGCCTTGCGTCCAACGCCCAAACGCAGCAAGCCCCACAGTGTGGGGCTTGCTGCGTTTGGGCTCTGAGCAGGTCCTGGGGACCTGAGGCTCTGTGTCTCAAATTGGGAAGGTGTACCGAAGTGGGACACATCGCAGGCGACTTGTGATCAAGGGGATTCCAAGAGGGTGAGAGCTGGAATCTGCCGCTCACGCTAGTGTTTCTCCTCAGCTTCTACCGTTCGTTCAGTAGGCATGTCGGGTGTCCGAGTGCCTCATATTGAGAAGGTGTATCGGAGTGGGACACACCTTCAGAGGTATGACATAGGGTGTCGTTTGGAGCCTGCCGCTTACGTCGGTGTCATCTTCTCAGCTTCTACCGTTCGTTCACTAGGTGTATCGGTTGGTCCCATTATGAGAAGAACTACTCAAATTCACGTCCTCTTGGCTGCTTTTGTCCTGGCCCCCCCAAGCCTCGCCCAGGACCCCAATGACCCTGGCATTCTGGATCCCATGTTCTCTGCCATGGTCGGCAGCGATGTGCGCATTCCCCACACCGATCAGGCTGCTGGTGGCCAGCAACTGAATCTGATCGGGCCTGTCGTCGAGCATGATGCAGAGGGCCAACTCAGTCTGATGGGCCATCCGATTGTCCTGGTGGAAAGCCCCAATGAGGGCCTCTGCAACGCAGTGAGGGAACTACAGGAGTTTGCGGAGGGAGGCGATCCTGCAGGGATGCTGCTTGCAGCCGAGGAGTTGGAAGCGATCTTGCTCGGCACCACCCAGGGCCGCATCTACGACGGCTTTCCCATGCTGAATTACAACCAGGGTGGTGTGGCCCCCGGTCAGGTTCCCTGCGAATACAAAATGAAGGTCCTGACCAACACCGGTCTGACTGAGCCCGGCATGGACGGACGGCCGCGAGTGATCTGGGAGGTGGATGTGAACTTCCTTTGGTATGACAGCCAATTCGATAGCGACACATTCCTGCTGCGGGTTCCCGTTGATGCCCATGCACTCGACACCCTGCGCGTCAACTTCCGCATCTATTCCCTGGTGCGCGAGGACTTTTCGCCCACGGGTGTCGTAGTGGATCATCGTAACCCGGGCAGTGTCCAGTTTCCCTTCAAAGGCCTCGACTCGGTCTGGACACCAGTGGGGACCGATTCGGTCACAGAGTTGACCGTGGCGTTTCCCCCCCTCTCCCTGCAACGGGGGGTCTACACCTGGGGCTGGCGCGAGCATCCACCGCGCATTCAGTTCCTTCAGCCGATCTTTGAAATGATCAATGCCCATACGGGCAGGGTGCAACTGGATCCCCAGGGGGAGAGCTTCGCCACCCGCAATCGGGGCCTGTCCATCGCGGGCATAGGTGCCGCAGCGCCCGAAATGAAGCTCCACATGGTGGCCCAGGCTGTGCTTGCGGGAGCAAGCCCGCAGCAGGTGCTGGGGATGCTGGAGGACGAGCAAGTCGCTCCGCGGGGCGTTTTTGAGGACTGGTGCGAATTGCTGGAGGACCAGACCGCATTGCCCCCGGAAGCGTGGGATGTACTGTCCGCCGAGGGCATCGATCAGGACTCATTCGGTCCCTATGACTTCGTCAGCGTCTACCTCAACAACGAGATGTATGGGGAAGGCCCCAGAGGCAACCGCATCCGGGGATGGGACCAGGGCGATCCCCTCCGGGTCAAGCTGATCAACCTCGATGAGCACAGCCACTACTACCGCCTGGTGGACTTCGGCCCGAAGCTGCACGATGACATCCGTTCGAACTTCGCAGCTGGCTCCCACAGTTTCGAGATCATGAGCATCAAGCCCGCTTACGGGGCACCCAAGGTGGCCGAGATGCAGTGGCGCGCGGGATGGGGTTTTCGGCCCCACTACGATGTAATTCAGCAGCCAGATGTCTTTCCCCGTCCGGTAGATGAAGAACGCCTGAGTCCCTACTTGGACGGTCACGACCATGTGCGCCTTGGCTACCAGTACTCAATTGCCGCACGCGGGGGCGACTTTCGATTCAATCCTCCACCATTCATTATCGGTAGCACGGCTCATCCGAGTCCTTCGCGATTGAGGGAAGGCGATGGCACACAGGGTCTCGTGATCGGTCAGATGACCGAGGGCTATGGCGTGGCCAAAATGTGTTCCCACCGGCAGCACCCGCTTGGGTCGTTCTGTGAGAGCGATATCTCCGCTTTCAATCCGTACGGGGCCAAGAATGTCGACACGGATGGGGACGGCATGCCCGACGTGCTTTGGTTTCCGCCCTTCCTGCGCAATCCGAACCCTGCCGGAGGTGACATCATCCCGCCAACCGGTGCCTGGAAGACGTTCCTTTGGATCAATCCGGCCAATGGCACCCTGTTCATTGATCCGGCCAATCCTGGCGCGGGCTATTGGTCCGATTTGACCTATGCCCACGGGCGCCTGGTTCCAGCCATGGGGGATATCAGTGCTGAGGTCGAAGCCCCGCGGGCCTCGGGTCAGGTTTTCTACCAGTTCGACGATTTGTTCCACGACAACGCTATTTTCTCGCCCCACCCGACTTCGTCCGAACCTGTGCGCGATCGTTAGGACGCGCATCGGGGGCGAGTTAGGAGATGCGTTGGGATCGGTGTATCCTGATCCGTTCTTCTGGAACCTGCCCCCATGCGCCGTCCCCATGTCCTCATCCTGCGTGATCCACGCGAGAGCGCGGCCAAGTGCAGCCTGACGCCTCTGAGGGGGATGCCCGGGATCGAGTTCCGTCGCTTCGATCCCCATGCAAGAGTGCCAGCAAAGGATCGTGTGCTGTTGCATCCCGACGGGGAAGAGATCTCTCCAGCGGACAAGGGCCGCGATCTGCTCGTGATCGACAGCAACTGGCGGCGGCTGCCCAAGCTGGTGGCAAGCCTTGAGGGCCAGCCCCTGTTGCGTCGCCTGCCTTCCCTGCGCACTGCCTATCCCCGGCGCAGTCGCTTCCAAACCGACCCGCAAGACGGCCTGGCTTCGGTGGAGGCTCTCTGGGCGGCCCTTGCTCTGTTGGGTGACTCCCGTCCGGAGTTGCTCGCGGGCTATCATTTTCGCGAGGCTTTCCTGGACCTGAATCCTGGCCTGCGAGCACTGCTGGAATCCCCAGCGGGAGGGACCTGGCCATGGGAACCGAACTGATCCGCAACATCGGCATCGCCGCGCACATTGATGCGGGCAAGACCACCGTGGCCGAGCGCATCCTGGTGGAGACCGGCATCGAAAGGCACATGGGCCGGGTGGAGGATGGCACCACCACCCTGGACTTTTTGGCGCCCGAGCGTGAGCGGGGCATCACGATTGTCTCTGCCTGCACTCATGTGCCCTGGGGCGACCATGGGATCAACTTGATCGATACCCCAGGCCATGTGGACTTCACCCTGGAAGTTCAGCGTTGCATGCGCGTGCTCGATGGGGGAGTGCTGGTCCTTGACGCTGGCAGCGGTGTGCAGGCCCAGACCGAAACCGTTTGGCGTCAGATGCAGCGTCAGGGAGTGGCGGCTTTAGCAATGATCAACAAGTGTGATCTGCCCGGGGTTGATCCGCTCGCTGCCGTGCGTTCTTTGGAGCAGCGCCTGGGCGCGCGAACGCTCTTGCTTCAATACCCCCAGATGGGGCCTGGAGGCCTGACTTCATTGCTGGATCTGGTCAACCGCCAGCACCTGACCTGGGATGGACACAAGGGAACATGCGGCCCTGTTCCCAAGGACCTCCATGATGAGACGGAGGTCCTGCGCAGCGAACTGGTGGATCAGATCGTTGATCTGGACGAGGAGTTCATGGAGCAGATCCTGGCTGACGAGCGAGCCGACCCCGAACAATTGCATGCGGCCATTGCCCGGGTGACCCGCGCAGGGAAGGGGCTGCCCGTGGTCTTTGGGTCGGGTTTGAGCGGTGCGGGCATCGGCTGGCTGCTGGACGGAATCTGTGCCTACCTGCCCAGTCCCGGAGAGCGCGTGCATTGGACCTCGACCCTGGGGGAGCACTCTATGTTCCCCGCCCCTGATCCCGAGGCCCCCCTGAGTGCCATGCTCTTCAAGTTCCAGGACCATGGCTCTGACGAACTGGCTTTCCTGCGCATCTACGGAGGCACCCTGCATCCCGGGGATCTCGTGCTCAACTCCCGCACCGGCGAGCACGAGCAGGTTCAGACCCTGGCCCGCATCCACGCGGAGCACGGGGAGGACCTGGATTCCGCCGGGCCCGGCCAGATCGTGGGGGTCACCGGACTCAAGGCTAGCGCCACCGGTGACACCCTTTGCGACCCGACTCAGTCCCTCAAGATGCAGGTCCTGCCGCCCCCCGCAGCAGTCATCCAGTGCATTCTGGAGCCAAGGCAGGATGCTGACCGAGAGGCCCTGGTCACAGCTCTTGCGCGCTTGGTGCACCAGGATGCCTCCTTGTTTGCCCACGAGGGTCCCAGTCCCGGCCAATGGACTCTGGAAGGCATGGGGGAACTGCATCTGGAGATCTTGGTGGGTCGTCTGACCCAGGCCAGCGGGGTCAAGCCCCTGGTGGGCAAGCCCCGGGTTACCTACTTGGAGACTGTCGAGGGAAGGGCAGCGGGGACAGGCAAGATCGAGCGCACTCTGACGGGGGAACTCAATTTCGGGGCAGTGGAACTGGCGGTCATGCCCCGTCCCCGTACCTGGGCCATGACCAGCTTGTTGGAAGGAGCGGGTCCCGAGGAGGTGACTCTGCAGCCCGAAACCCCCATGCCAGCGCCTAGCCAGGACGCCTGCAAGAGTCCACCAGGCACGGTTGGGCCCGATCCTGTCCCCGAGATTCTATTCAGTCCGTCCTGCTCGATTCCCACCCAGATGAGGTCTGCGGTGGAAGCCGCCCTCGAGGGGGAGGTCCAGAGTGGCCCCCGCTGCGGCATGCCCCTGGCGGGCCTCGCGATCACGGTGGTGGGGGGGGATTCGCGCCCTGGTGCGGATTCGGAAGCCGCCTTCGCACAGGCAGCCATTGTCGCCCTGCGGGATGCCCTGAGTCAGCTTGATGTCTTGGTCTTGGAGCCCACCATGTCCTTTGAAGTAGAGGTTCGGAAGGAGTTCGCATCTGCGGTGACGGCGGACCTGAGGGGCCGTGGAGCCTGTCTGGAAGGGTTTCGAGAGGAGGGGGCCTTGCGCGTGCTCTGGGGCATGGTGCCCCTGCACTCCATGCTGGGCTACGCTACAGGGGTGCGCTCGATTTCCAAGGGCAATGCAACCTGCTCCCTGCGCCCCAGGGGCCAGCGGGTCCTGAGCGCTGAGGATCTTGAGGTTCGGGGACTGCTCTTCGGCTGAGGGTCCCCTGGGAGGGGCCGGCTGGGGGGGGGCAGGGCTAGCCCCGGGGAGGGCTTGCGTCCGTCATTCCTGCGACCCAAGAATCTGCCCAGAATGTGCCCCTGTGGCGTTGACGGTGCCCCATCCCGGGCGTACTCTCTTCGGCCCTTTCAATCCTGAGGCCTGTCCCCAGGTGCGTGAGTCATACCGGAACCCCAGTTCCGGACCCCAGTCAGAACCCCATCCCCAAGGTGGAGCGCAGAATGTGCGCCCCACCCAGCAGAACGCATGAGCGAGAAGATCCAGATCCGTATGGAAGCCTACGATCACGAGGCGCTTGACCAGTCAGGCCTCGAGATCGTCGACACAGCCAAGCGCACCGGCGCACGGGTGACGGGTCCTATTCCGCTGCCCACGAGAATCGAGCGCTACACCGTTCTGCGTTCACCGTTCATCGACAAGAAGTCCCGCGAGCAGTTTGAGATCCGCACGCATAAGCGTCTGATCTACATCTCCGAGCCCACACCTCAAACCATCGATTCCCTCTCCAGTCTGAATTTGCCCGCGGGTGTCGATATCCGCATCAAAGCCTGACCTGGACGGGCTGCGCTGCGGCCCTCCAACTCAATTCCAATCAACCCCGGCACATTGCCGGTGGTTATTGCTGCGCTCCCCAGCGTGGCACCAAATGGCCTCCTGGCCACCCCAACTGTTCCCTCCTTTTTTTCTTTACGGTTTTTCGACTCTTGTGGTCAGCCGTGCGGAGAATTCAATCGAGGGGGACAATTTTCACAACCATCAACGACCGCCGCGTGGCCAGACGTCAACCCTTCGGGGTAGCCCTGGTCGAACCGGCCCTTCCTAGAGGACTCAAGGATCATGACGCTGATTCTAGGGCGTAAAAAAGGCATGACACAACTGTTCGCTGAGGACGGTACAGCCACCGGCTGCACCGTCGTCGAAGCGGGCCCCTGCACAGTCATGCAACTGCGCACGCAAGAGAAGAACGGCTACTCAGCCGTTCAGCTTGGATTTGAGGATGTTCGCGACAAAGTTGCCAGCAAGCCCCGTCGTGGGCAGGCGGCCCAAGTCGGCACGGCTCCCAAGCGCTTCCTTCGCGAGGACCGTCTCGCCGGTGACTCCGACCTGGAAGTGGGGGCCGCCATCACGGTGGAAGCCTTCGACTGTGGCCAGCTCGTTGACGTAATCGGGACCTCCCGCGGCCGGGGCTTCTCCGGAACCATCCGGCGTCACGGCTTCGCCCGGGGACCAAAGACCCACGGTTCAAGGAACTACCGCAAGCCGGGCTCGATTGGCTGCTCTGCCTATCCCTCGCGTGTGTTCAAGGGCAAGCGCAGTTCGGGCCACTTCGGTGCCAAGCGCATCACGACCAAGAACCTTGAGATCTTGCGCATCGACACCGGGCGCAACCTCTTGTTCATCAAGGGCGCTGTGCCGGGACCCCGGAACGGGTTCGTACAGGTGCAAACCGCCAAGACCGGAGTCCAGAAGGTCTAATCCCATGCAGGTCAAAAGCTATCAAGCAGGCAACGTCGGCACCGTCGAGTTTGACGAAGGCCCCTTCGGAGGCAAGGTCCTCTATCGCACCCTCAAGGATGCGGTGCTGATGTATCAGGCCAACAAGCGACAGGGCAACGCCAGCACCAAAGGGCGCTCCCAGGTCCAGGGCACCAACAAGAAGCCCTACAAGCAAAAGCATACGGGCCGCGCCCGGGCGGGTGATGTGAAGTCGCCCATCTGGCGTGGTGGTGGAACTGTCTTCGGCCCCAAGCGCCGGGACTTCAGCTATCACATGCCCACAAAGGCCCGTCGGGTCGCCCTGCGCTCGGCGCTTGCCGGCAAGTTGGCCGACGACGAAGTTGTGGTCGCTGACCTTGGTGGGTTCGACAATCCCTCTTCCAAGGCCGCCCGCAAGGTGCTGGCGGATCTGGGCAGTCCGCGCCGCGCCTGCGTTGTGATCGGACAGGCCAATGACGCTCTCTACCGTTCTTTCAGGAACTTCCCTGGGGTCAATGTGCGGGTTTCAAGTGATCTGTGTGCCTTGGATGTGATCAACGGCGGCTTGATCATCGCCGAGGGTTCCGCTCTCGAGCAACTCGCCCAACGGGTGGGCACCCCAGGAGGTGGCGCATGACTTCAATGGAACGTTTCTACCGTCTCACCAGCCGCCCGATCTTGACCGAGAAGGGCAGCGACGACATGGGTCGCCGTAACGCTTATCACTTCCGTGTCCCTACTGATGCCGGCAAGGTGGAGATCCGCCAAGCCGTGGAGAAGGTTTTCGACGTGAAGGTGAGAGCAGTCAACACCTCCAGCGTGCGCGGCAAGGAGCGTCGCCGTGGATGGGCCCGGGGCAAACGCCCCGACTGGAAAAAGGCGATGGTCGTCTTGCATCCCGATCACACTTTGGACCTCTTCTAGCAGCCCCCTACAGCAAGGCAATCTTCAGCACCTAGAGCAAATCCCATGGGCATCCGCAAATACAAGCCGACATCACCGGGCCGTCGAGACGGCACCGTGCTGGACTATGCAGAGATCACCTGCACCAAGCCGGAGAAATCACTTCTTCGTCCACTCAGCAAGACCGGTGGTCGCAACAACCGCGGCCGGATCACGGTTCGCTTCCGTGGCGGTGGCAACAAGCGCCGCTATCGTCTGATCGATTGGAAACGCAACAAGGACGGTATTTCCGCTCGCGTGGCCACCATCGAGTACGATCCCAACCGCTCCTGCTTCATCGCCAAGCTGCACTACGCTGATGGCGAGAAGAGGTACATCCTCTGTCCATTGGGCATGGAGGTTGGGCAGACCGTCACCAACGGTCCTGGATCCGACCCTCTGCCTGGCAATGCCATGGCTCTGGAGGACATTCCCCTGGGCGTGACAATTCACAACATCGAGATGACCCCCGGTCGCGGTGGCCAGATTTGCCGTTCAGCGGGCTGCGGTGCTCAGTTGCAGGCTCGGGAGGGCAAGTACGCATTGATCCTGATGCCCTCCGGCGAGCTGCGCAAGGTCCACGCCACCTGTCGTGCCACCATTGGCCGCTTAGGCAACACCGACCACCAGAACGTCAAGCTCGGCAAAGCGGGGCGCAATCGCCATCGGGGTCGTCGTCCCCACGTGCGCGGTACTGCCATGAACCCGGTTGATCACCCCATGGGCGGTGGTGAAGGGCGTACTGCTGGCGGGCGGCATCCCTGCTCTCCCACGGCGGTTCTGGCCAAGGGCGGTCGCACCCGTAGTCGGAGCAATCCCAGCAACCCATTCATTATTCGAGGCCGTAAGAAGCGCTGACCTGACCGGTCACTCGAACTCTTCAACAGACATACAGCGAGCACACGAACAAACCTGAACAATATGGGACGCAGCATCAAAAAGGGACCGTTCATAGATCCCAGCGTGGCCAGGAAGGTCGCCGCCATGGAGGCTTCGGGCAAGAAGGGTCCGATCACCACCTGGGCCCGGGCCAGCACGATCTTGCCCGAATACGTGGGCTTCGAGTTCATGGTTCACGACGGCCGCAGGCATGTGAAGGTTGCAATAACCGAGGACATGGTTGGGCATCGCCTGGGCGAGTTTGCAGTGACACGCACCTTTCGTGGACACACCAACAAGAAGGAGGGCATGAAGGTCGGCCATTAGGCCCGAACTTCTAGAAGGATGATCTCATGAGCGAAGCAACCACCGAAGCAATCACTGAAGCAACCAGCTTCCGAGCCAAGCACCGCTATGCGCGCATCACCCAGCGCAAGGCACGCTTTGTAGCGGACCTGATCCGAGGTCGGGACTGCAACGAGGTCCTGGACCTCTTGGAGTTCTCCCCCCTGCGCGCGGCTTCCTTCTACAAGAGGGTCGTGACTTCCGCCATGTCCAACGCCGCCCAGGACGAACAGGTCAATGTGAATCGCCTCTATATCTGTGATGTGCGAGCCGATGACGGCCCCATGTTGCAAAACCGTCTGCGCTGGCGTCCCGGCCCCCAGGGTCGCGCCATGCCTTTTGCCAAGAAGACCAGCCATCTGACCGTGATCGTCAAGGAGCGCCCCCTCGAGGGCTAATACCCCTCACCGGGCACATAAAGTATGGGACAAAAAATCCACCCCACTGGTTACCGCATCGGCATCATCGAGCCGTGGTCATCCCGTTGGCTCTGCCGTAAGGAAGACTTTGCCAAGAACCTGCTACAGGACCGCAAGGTTCGCGCGCACGTGCTCAAAGAGTATGGCTCCGCGGGCATCCCGCGCATCGAAGTCGAGCGCACCCCCGAAGCGGTCAATGTGGTGATCTACACTGCCCGTCCCGGCGTGCTCGTTGGTCGCAAGGGCATCAAGATCGACCAGCTCAAGGCCGAGCTGCAAGTGATCGTGGGCTTGACGGTGCACCTGACGATCCACGAGATCAAGCGTCCGGAACTCTCCGCGGGCCTGGTGGCTGATGTGGTCGCCGACCAGTTGCGCCGCCGCATGGCATTTCGGCGTGCAGTCAAGAAAGCGGTTCAGACCTCCATGCAGGCCGGAGCCCAGGGCATAAAGGTCGAGATCAATGGCCGCTTGGGGGGCGCTGAAATGGCGCGTACCCTGACCGAGCGCGAAGGTCGCGTGCCCCTTTCAACCCTTCAGGCCAACGTGGAGTACGGCACCGCTGCTGCCAAGACCACCTATGGCATCGTCGGGGTCAAGGTCTGGATCTACAAAGGTGACATTGACCGTGGCCAGAAGATCAACCACCGCACTGTATCTGCCGCCGCTGGCCGTGCGGAGCGGGGAGGGCCTCGCCGTCGTCGTCGTCGCTCGAGTTCCCCTCGCTGAATTACTTCCAAGAGTATTACCCAGCGTTTCTGAACCAACCAACTTTCACGAGTAGCCAACAAAATCACCATGGCCTATCTGCCCAACAAAGTGAAGCATCGCAAGGTGCACCGTGGTCGCCTCAAGGGTTTTGCCACCCGTGGCAACCGCGTGGTCTTCGGCGAGTGGGGACTGCAGTCCCTGGACGCTGCCTGGATCACCGGACGCCAACTGGAGGCCAGCCGTGTCGCGGCCAACCGGGTCTTGAAAGGCGCCACCAAGATCTGGATCCGAATTTTCCCGGACAAGCCAATCTCCTCCAAGCCTGCTGAGACCCGCATGGGCAAGGGCAAGGGCGACGTGGAGTACTGGGCAGCCGCAGTTCGACCTGGTCAGATCCTGTTCGAAGTGGGCAACATTCCCGAGGTCAAGGCGAAGCTTGCCTTCAAGCGAGTAGCACACAAGCTGCCCATCAAAGTGCGCATGGTGCGTCGTCTGCACACGGTCTGAGTATCCCCGAGCAAGTCACATTCAAGTAAGCCCCCCAATATCATGAAGATTGAAGAAGTGCGCAGCAAGAAGGACGCCGAGCTTGAGTTCGACCTGGCAAGTCTGAACAAAGAACTCCACGACCTGCGCTTCAAGTCAGCCACGGGCAACATGCAGAGCCCTTCCAGCATCCGTATGGTCCGCCGCTCCGTTGCGCGAATCAAGACGGTCATGGCCGAGCGAGTCCAAGGCATTCGAGATCAGGAGCCCCAGCAATGACAGATTCCCGCAATAGCCGTCGCACCCTGCAAGGGGTTGTGGTCGGTGCATCCGCCAGCAAGACGCTGACCGTGCGCATCGAGCGCCTCGTGCGACACCCCAAGTACGGCAAGTACATCCGCAAGCACAGTCAAGTGCATGCTCACGACGAGAACAGCGAAGCCCAGCAAGGTGACATCGTTGAGTTGATGGGCTGCCGCCCCATGTCCAAGCTCAAGCGCTGGCGCCTGGTGCGTGTGGTTCGTCGTCCGGACACAGCTGATTTGGTCGAGGCCATCGGCGAGCAATTGCCTCCCCCGGCTCCCGAAGCCCCCGAGAGCAGTACCTCCAGTATTGAGGAAGTTTCGTCATGATTCAAATGCAAACCTACCTGGACGTGGCAGACAACACCGGTGCCAAGGAAGTTCAGTGCATCAAAGTCCTCGGCGGAACCCACCGCCGCTATGCCAGCCTGGGCGATGTCATCGTCGGCTCGGTCAAGAAAGCGATCCCCGGCTCCGAGGTGCGTACCGGCACTGTGGTCAAGGGCGTGATCGTGCGGGTCAAGCACAACATCCGTCGTAACGACGGGTCCTATGTGCGCTTTGACCGCAATGCCCTGGTGCTGGTCGATGCCGAAGGGAACCCAAGAGGCACCCGTATTTTCGGTGCCGTGGCCCGCGAACTGCGCGAGCGCAGCTTCATGAAGATTGTTTCCCTGGCCGAGGAGGTCATCTGATGAAACTACGCAAAGGAGACGATGTCATCGTCATTGCTGGTAACGACAAGGGGCATACAGGTGAGGTTGTCAGTGTGGACCGCCAGCGCAACCGCGTGCTGATCTCGGGCGTAAACCTGCGTACCAAGCACAAAAAACCCACTCAGCAGACGCCCCAGGGCGAGCGCATCCAAGAAGAAGTTCCCATCCATGCTAGCAATGTAATGCTGGTTGATCCCTCTACCGGCAAGGGAACCCGTAAGCGTCCCGCCCAGGGCTGAATAGCTGTTTGGAAATGCAGCTGCCCGGAAAGCGGCAAAGGAGTAACCGATGACCCAACGTCTCAAAGAAAAGTACAACAGCGAGATCCTGCCTTCCTTGAAGGAGCGCTTCTCAATTGGCAATGACCTCGCCGTTCCCAAGCTAGAGAAGATCGTGATCAACATGGGGGTAAACGGCGCCGCAGAGAACAAGTCTCGTGTGGATGCTGCTGCCCGCAACATGTCTCAGATCGCTGGTCAAAAGCCTACTGTGCGGCTTGCTAAGCACGCCATCGCTGGTTTCAAGTTGCGTGAGGGCATGCCCATCGGCTGTGCCGTGACCCTGCGTCGTGAGCGCATGTGGGAATTTGCCGACCGCTTGATTTCCGTGGTACTGCCCCGTATCCGTGACTTCCGTGGGGTCAAACCCAAGCTCGACGGCCGTGGAAACTACACCCTTGGCTTGGGTGAGCAGTCGGTCTTCCCCGAGATCAACTTTGATCAGATCGAGTTCGTCCAGGGCATGGATGTGACCTTCGTGACCAGCGCCCCGAATGACGAGCAGGGTTACGCCCTACTCCAGCAGATGGGCATGCCTTTCACTGACAAGGATGCCGACAGCAACAAGTAAGTCCTGCCCCGTACCTCCAACATCCCCCTGACCAAGCCAGCCCAATTCTGAATTTCCATGGCTAAGACCTCACTGATCAACAAGAGCAAGCGCACCCCCAAGTACAAGGTACGAGGCTACACGCGTTGCAACTTCTGCGGCAGATCGCGTGCCGTCTACCGCAAGTTCGGAATTTGCCGGATTTGCCTGCGTGAATCTGCTCACAAGGGCGAAATCCCTGGAATGCGGAAAGCCTCTTGGTAAACGGAGAATTTCAATCATGATGACCGACCCTATTGCTGACATGTTGACTCGCATTCGAAATGCGAATCGTATCGGCCAATCCACAGTCCAGATGCCCGGTTCGAGAATGCGCGTCGGGATTGCACAGGTCCTCAAGGACGAAGGCTTCGTGCACGGCTACACGGTTGAGCCCGCTAGCCCCGGAAGCACTTTGAAGATCAAACTGAAGTACGGCATTGATGGAGAGATAGTCATTCGTTCCATTGACCGCATTAGTAAGCCTGGCTGTCGGGTTTACGCAGGAGTCGCTGAACTCAAGCCGGTCCTGCGGGGTCAAGGCATCCGAGTTCTGTCCACTCCCCGTGGAATCCTTTCGGACCGTAAGGCCCGCGAAGAAAATGTTGGAGGCGAAGTCCTCGCCGAGGTGTGTTGAGCCATGTCTAGAGTCGGTAAAGTCCCTATTTCCATTCCCAGCGGAGTCTCGGTCGACCTCAAAGCGACTCAGGTTTCGGTCAAGGGCCCCAAAGGCAACCTCTCCATGCCCCTGCGCAGCGAGATAAAAGTGAGTGTCGAAGGGGAGACCGTTCAGGTCTCCGTCTCTGGCGTCGGTAGCGATCGTTTTGCTCGGGCCATGCACGGCACCACCCGCGCCCTGATTGCCAACATGTTCATCGGCGTGACCACTGGCTTCGAGAAGAAGCTCGACATCATAGGTGTGGGCTGGAATGCAAAGACTCAGGGCAAGAACTTGACCCTCAATATCGGCTTCTGCCATCCGGTGGAGTTCACCATGCCCGACGGCGTCGAGGTCGAGACCCCCGGCCCCAATCAGATCGTCTTGAGAGGTGCAGACCGCCAGGCCGTTGGTCAGATGGCGGCTATCATTCGCAAGGTTCGTCCCCCCGAGCCCTACAAGGGCAAAGGCATTCGTTACAACGGCGAATACGTTCGTCGCAAAGCCGGCAAGAGCTTCGGTACCTGATCATGTTGAAGTCCCAAACAATCGCCGCCAACCGGCGCACCAAACGCCGCGCTCACCATGTGCGCAATCGAATTCGCCGCGAGTCCGATCGTCTGCGCCTGTCCGTGCATCGCACCGACAAGCATATCTCCGCCCAGGTGATCGATGACAAGCAGGGCCGAACGCTCTGCGCTGTCACCAGCACCGCCAAGACCATGGGGGATTCCCTTGCGGGCAAGACCAAGCTTGAGCGTGCCGCCATCATGGGTGCGGAGCTTGCTCGTCTGGCCAAAGATGCTGGCGTTGAGCTGGTCATCTTCGATCGCGGGTCCTTCACCTATCACGGCCGCATCCAGGCCTTTGCTGAAGCCGCCAGGGAGGGTGGTCTCAAGTTCTAATCATGAAACCTCGTACTGAATACATCGACCACAGCACTGTGGAAGAGTTGCAGAACATCAACGAACAGTTGCTCAGCGTCAACCGTTGCGCAGCCACCATGAAGGGTGGTCGACGTTTTTCCTTCGCCGCTCTGGTGGTGGTGGGGGACCGTGCTGGTCATGTGGGCTACGGCTTCTCAAAGGCGCGGCAAGTCCCAAATGCCATCGAGAAGGCAGGCAAGGACGGTCGAAAGCACATTCAGATCGTGCCCGTCACCAAGGATGGGTCTATTCCCCACGAGGTGGTTGGCGAGTTCTGCGCTGCGCGCGTCAAGCTGATCCCTGCTTCCACCGGTACGGGCATTATCGCTGGTGCTTCTGTGCGCGCCGTCGCCGAGATGGCCGGCATCCACAATCTACTTACCAAGTCCCTGGGGTCCACCAACCCTGTCAACCTCGTCAAGGCCACCTTGCACGCACTCTCCCAACTGCGGACACCCGAAGAGGTGGCTGAGTTGCGTGGTGTTGAACTTTAGAGCGCAGGATTTTTCAGCACAGGATCGGAGTCAATATCATGGATCTCAAGACAGTTCTCTCGAAGGGTAATCCTTACACCAAGCGCAAGCGCATCGGTCGGGGCATCGGTTCCGGTAGTGGCAAGACCTCTGGTCGTGGTCACAAGGGACGTGGTGCCCGTTCTGGCGCCAGCCGTCGACCCGGGTACGAGGGTGGTCAGATGCCGATCTATCGGCGTGTGCCCAAGCGTGGCTTTACCAACGCCCGCTTCCGCACGGAGTACACCATCATCAACGTGGATCTCTTGAACCACTTCGATGATGGAGCCATGGTTGACTTGTCCGCTGTGCTTGAGGCCGGCCTGGTCAGCATCAATACGCCGCTCTTCAAGGTATTGGGCAATGGGGAATTGACTACCAAGTTGACCGTGCAGGCAGACAAGTGTTCAGCGAGTGCCCAGGCCAAGATCGAGGCCGCGGGAGGAACCGTGGTCTTGCCTGCCGGCGCCAATGCCCCCACTAGTTCTGCTGCCGGCAAGCCCAAGGCCGACGAGCCCAAGGCCGTGAAGCCCAAAGCCGAGAAGCCCAAGGCCGAGAAGCCCAAAGCCGAGAAGCCCAAGGCCGAGAAGCCCAAGGCCGAGAAGCCCAAGGCCGAGAAGCCCAAGGCCGAGAAGCCCAAGGCCGAGAAGCCCAAG
>LWDU01043947.1_pt1 | contig 16441 bp, 16 predicted proteins | sample 727161 | NCBI WGS metagenome assembly LWDU01 (sample SAMN04566230, study PRJNA314399) | hydrothermal vent metagenome | isolation source: deep sea hydrothermal plume seawater | place: Mexico: Gulf of California, Guaymas Basin | collected 2004-07-11
AATCCTCGAAAACATAAATCTGGATTTGAAAAATTTAGTCAACTCTATTTGCTCAGAAGAAGGACTTGAGAATGAGTTCTCAATTATCTGGGAAGCCCCAACCATCAATTTTCATGAAGAGTGTGTTAAAAAAGTCAGGAATGCTGCAGAATCCCTTAGATACAGTCATCGCGATATCGTTTCCGGAGCAGGTCACGATGCCTGTCAGATGAGCCATATTGCCCCTACAGGGATGATATTTATTCCATGCGAAGGAGGACTCAGCCACGATGAAGCCGAAAACACCACGCCCGAACAAGTAGTTGCAGGAGCAGATGTGCTGCTAAACGCCGTGGTCGCAAGCGCGGGTTATTTACAAACATAATGTTTAACCTGAACTTTTTCAGGTCGTTTTCGCATTCCAAAATTCCTAGACTTACATATGTCAGTCAACAAACTTGAAACACTTGAAGTTTACGGAACTCAGGAAGAAATCGGTTTTGCGATTGGACAAGCCGATGCCGATTCTATTCAAAAACAAGTACTTCAGCTTGCAGAATTTCGTGAAACGGAGAGAACATGGCAGGACAGCATCTATTTGAAAATGCTTGACGCGGAGGCATAAAGTGTTTTTCTAGAATACGTTTTGGGAGAGGGAACCACATTTATAACTTTAATCATTGATAATAAAGGATAAATATTTTCTAATCATAAATATACCCCCATTTATACCCCCAAATAGCTTGATCAATAGCATTCCCATATAATGAATTTTGAGACCTACTATTTCGGCAAATCCCGTCCTAAATGTTTTTGATGACGGACATATCGGGTTTTCCCGACCATTAATGCATTAGGTCTCTTCGGAGGGTGTAACTCTTTTATAGAGGCAAAGAACAGTCAATACAGCAAACACTGTGGTTCCGATAATAAGTTCCCCGGCTTGGGTGACTGTCATTGTTCCAAGTGTGATACACATAACGGCAAATCCCAGAATGCATCCGTTGAGAACCGATTGCTGTGACTTTGTACCATCTACCCTTCCTGCAAAAAAGGTAATAGAGGCTATTACGAAGAGTAGTGAAGCGATGAGATGCCGGATTGTGACTGCTACATCAAATGCGTCACCCTGAGCGTAAGGAAATTCATTTTCAGTGACACCACAACAGCACAAATAGTTAAAATTATTTTGTATGATAATATTTTCTTCATAGCTTAAATCTCCTGAGTATCATTACAGATTGTCTTTCAGATTATAGTCCTGTTCGTTCTGCTTGTCAGGCATATAATATATTTATACCCCAAAATGATCGGCTTAGACAAGCTGATTTATAGTTATGATTAAATATATATATAATCAAATCTATTATTTACAAGAATGTGTGATTTTACTTGGGGGATGCCTGATTTCATACTCGACGCCACTTGGCAACTTCATCAGCTTCAACAACCAACGCGGATCGAACAATTGTCTCGGTTAGTCTGGCAGCGCTAACAAGTTCATCTGTCTTCACATGACCGCGAACGTCCCTATCAGTTAACACGAGCCTTGTTGCCGCCGTTGGATCCGCAAAACCTGCCACCAAACGGAAGGCTGGGATACCTGCAGCCGCAAAGTTTGCGTGATCAGAATTCATCTGCAGTGGCCTGAACAATTTGAGATCAATACTTGCATCTGCGGCACAGCAAGACAGAAACGGTTCAACCCCTGAAAATCCAGACGTTAAGGCGGTCAATCGATCACCACCCGCGACGGAATCTAGGTTTACATTGAGTGCAATGTCAGCCTTCTCCTTGTCAGTCAAACCGGCAACGTGGTGCGCTGATCCAGTCAGAGCCCATTCCTCGACATTAAAGAACGCAAGTCTTAGTCCCCGTTTCCAACAGCCAGCATTCGGTGCCAGACGTCGTGCGACATCGAGAGCTACTGCCAGGCCTGTTGCATTGTCGATAGCGCTTTCTGCAAGGTCATGCCCGTCGATATGGGCGGACAGAACAACTGATCCGGGTCCTCTGCCTGGTAAATCAAAAAACAAGTTTTCAGCTACCCGACCTGTTTCGCTGGTTTCGATACAAAGTTGCACCAAAGGCATGCCGTTGTTGTCTCGATTTAATTGCTCGGCTGTCTCAGGGGCAATGCCACCGGCGGGTATCCCATTTTCATTACCCCACCCCACTGATCCAGATACTAACGACCCGGCAACCGGCCCAACAATCAGAAAACCCACAGCCCCGGCCTTAACAGCCGCATCATATTTTTTCTGGCGATGAATGGTATTAGGGTCAAACATAAGCTCGTGACGGACCATAACGATCCGACCGGGAATCTCTGTTCTGAGGGCCTTAAAATCGTCTGGACTACCACGACCAAGGTCGATGACTTCTGCATTTAGTCCTCCCTTCGGAGTTGCTACGCTCCGAACCAGAGAATTGACCGGATATGATCTGTCGTCCGGGCCGATCAGATTGGAAGTAAGCGCCTGCCAACCTTGATAAAAAACTGACTCGACGACAGGCGTAACACCCATAGCATTGCTCCCCAGAACTTTGAGCAAATCTAAGGCTTTGCCCTCTGACGTCGTGCCAGAAAGTCGACCGCCGCAATCACAGATTGCCTCGAAATCAGACCATAAGCGTGCGATATTATTTTGATCTGTCATGTCGGTTTGCCAAAATTTTGTGTTGGTGCCATCTGCTAACAAAGAGCTTGCAGCTTTAATGGTTTTCTCAAGTTGACTTCCTCTTGTTTCACCACTATCCGTTCGAAAATATCAACGAACGCAGACATCGGTTGAATGCGAGACTTGATCAGCCAAACGGTCAGATGAATCGCATTCACAACAAATGCAGGTCTTATTACAGGTCCTATTAAGCTAGTCACATAGATATCACCACACATGCACTAGTGTGGTTACCTGTTTAAGTTCAAGCAGAAATCAAATGTACCCCAGATGAATAATACGCATCCGTTACTACAACGGAAGGCAGATCAGTATATGGATCTGTGTAACTTGGTTTACACGGAGATAGAAATATGAACTCAGTTGATTACAATAATCGATAGAAATTCAAAAGTATAGACATTAAAATTTTACTATGAGGGAAAGTGCTCACAAACTTTGCAAGCAACTGAATCGTGAAAAATAACACCAAAAGTTTATTTACCAAAACCTCAAATACTCTCAGCATCACTCTGAATGTCGTAGAATATTCTCAAGCTTCAAACTGAGATAGTATGCAAAAAACTTAGTCAAACTTGCCCAAAAAATCTAAATTTAACTTCTTACGAGTGAAATCCAAGTGACACAGACGTTTTTTTAAAATATTTTTATAAAAATTAGTCCTATTATAAATTTTCTGGAGTATTTTACCAGAACGTGATTTGAATTTACGGAAACCAAGTTAAACAAGCCACATCATCTCCTGTGAGCAACTCCCACTAATTCTTCACAAGTCAGAGATCTTGCACAATCTTCCCAATTTTTGTAAGATACGCCAATTGATGATATTTCGTAGGAACAACTAGACCAATCTTGTCAGTTAAACTCAGATAAGGAAAACATTAAACTTCGTTTATCAAAGAGATAAATTAAATTTATTTATTAGCTGGACATATAAGTAAGTGAAAAACTATTCAACAACCTTATGATTTGATATGGCTGAAAATCTTGTGATTGGAGGAGGTGTTTTTGGAACTGGTGTCGCTTTAGAAATTGCTAAGAGTGGACGCGGTGTACGCCTATTAGAGAAAAAGAAGATAGCTTCTGGAGCGTCTGGAGGTCCGGGAAGACGTGGAGTGAGAGCAAACGGTCGGGATGTTAGAGAACTTCCTTTGATGAAAATGGCCTATGATATCTGGCCTGAATTACATAATGATCTTGATGCAAATCCATTTTTCGAACGCACTGGAAACCTCCTACTTATAGAACGGGAACAGGACCTCAAGTCTGCAGCTGCTCGTGTCTGGTTACAGCAAGAGCAAGGTATCTCCTCAGAATTTATTAGTTGTGATGAACTAAGAGAGATGGAACCAGAACTTGATCAACGCATAAAAGCTGCGATTTTTTGTGAGATGGATGGCGTTTGTGACCATACTGCTGTAACTAAGGCATTTGAAAAAAAATCACGCACTTTGGGAGCAGAAATTGACGAAAATTGTTTTGCAGTTTCATTAGATATCAAAAATGGCCGGGTTAAGGAAGTAATCACCAACATGGAAGAGAACATTCAAGTTACTGGTACTCTATTTGTTCTTTCAAACAGTACGGCTTCAGAAATTATTAAAAATCAATGTGGGTTCCATCTTCCTGTATGGAACGAGTGCCTTCAAGTAATTATTACTGAACCTATTGAAAAAAATTTTCTCAAGCGACTAGTTGGGCATTCTCATAGAACGATTTCATTAAAACCAGAAAAGGGAAACTGTGTTATGATTTCTGGTGGGTGGCGTGGTCTTTGGGATGAAAATCTTTGCAAGGGAGAAATTACCCAAAAATCAGTGGACGGAAACATGGCTGATGCCATCTGTCTTTATCCTGCATTAAAAAACGCTGTTGTATCCTTAGTTGATTGTAACCACCTAGAATCAATGTCCATTGACAATGTTCCAATTATTGATAGGATTCCTGGGACATCCAATGCTTATTTTGCAACTGGATGGTCTGGTCACGGTTGGGCTATTGCACCACCAATAATTAAATTATTAGTTGAATGGGAAACATCCGGAAAAAAACCTGTCCTTCTGCAACCATTTGGACTTGAAAGATTCATGAAATTTAAATCGTGATACAATTTATCAAATTAATTCCTTCAGCCAGTACTACATATTCTTTTATTTTGTCGAAACGACTTAAGTGAAAATGTCCTTGTTAAATAGTTTAAAATACCCTTAACATTTAAGCTCCAGAGTATGATCCATATTTAGAATCTAATAAATTTAGTTCAAATACGAGACGACTGTTACATCTTTTTTATATCTTCTGGCTATGATATAACAAAAATACATAGGATTATAAAAAAAAACAATTGTACATTATATATAAAATATGTGATTTTATTCCTCAGTTCGTTTAAAAAGCCGTTTTAAATCAAAACTTTGGTATTTAGATCGGCTGTGTCTTTTGGTTAAATTAACAAATGAAGGAGAAATATGAAAAGAAGGGACTTTATAAAAAAGAGTACAAGTGTCTTGGCAGGAGCTTCAGCTACAGCCCTATTTTCTAATGCTGGATTAGCCGCAGGTAAAAAAGTAGAATCAATGCAGTTACTGACAGCCAATGCTGGTTTTGATCCTGTTCGACCAGAAATGGGGCGTTTAATTACGCAATCTTGCAAAAAGATTGGATGGGACGTTAAACTTGCTGCAGAAGACTACAACCTTGGAATAACTAAGGTATTTACGGAATTAGACTTCGATATGTTTATCGTCCGCTGGACTGGGAGAGCAAACCGAGTAGACCCTGAGACATTTACAAGAATGATGTTTCATCAGAAAGGTAATTACAATAAATGGGGTTACAACAACAGCACTGTAAATGTATTGACCGATGCTCAGCAGGTAGAGATGGATGTAGAAAAGCGTCGAGACTTGATACTTAGTACTCAGCAGATGCTCTTTGAAGATGTTGCTGCCAGTCCAATTATACACCCTAGTATGACCAACGCCTATCGAGAAGATCGTCTTGAAGGTTTGGTACCTCAACTGGGTGAGGGGATAGGAAGTTTGTGGACAGATCTTAATGTTCGTGTAAAAAGTGGTGATGGATATGTCAAAACAGGTATGACTTCTGCCCTCAAGAATCTGAACCCCGTCAGTGTCCATGACTCAAATGAGTTCAAGGAACTGAGAATGATATATGACAGACTTATTCAGGTTGGTCCGGATGGCAGTATAGTACCTTGGGCGGCAACTTCCGTCAAAGCTCTGGATTCAACCACAATAGACATCAAACTTCGTGATGGAATGAAATTTCATGATGGAAAGCCTGTAACAGTAGAGGATGTTAAATTCACATTCGAATACTTTCTTAAATGGAAGGCACCTTTTTTCATATCATCACTTGAGAAATTCGAGTCTATCAATATAACCGGAAGAAATACAATACAGATTAAATTGGTAGCTCCACACGCACCTCTTATGATCAATTTTTTCGCACAAATCTTCATAATTCCAAAACATATCTGGCAGGACATTCCAGAAAAAGCTGGCGTGGATGATGTGCTAAATTTTGCGAACGAGAATCCTATTGGAAGCGGAGCTTTCCGTTTTGATTACTGGGATCGTGGTAAGGAGCTAAAAGTATCAGCAAATAAGGATCATTTTAATGCTCCAAAGTGTGCAGGAATAGTGCGGGTTGTCTACGGTAGTCACGATGCAATGGCTGCTGCCATTGAGGCTGGAGAATGTGATCGAACTCGCTATATTCTTAAGCCATCACTGGTTCAAGATCTAAATAAGATTAATGGAATTGTAGGTAAAGGTTATCCCAGCCATGGTTGGTATGGATTTATGTTCAATCATCTTCGAGGACCATTTAAGGACCGTGCTTTCCGCACAGCTTTAGACATGATTATTCCTAGAGATATAATCCGTGAAGTTGTAATGTCAGGTTATGCAACAAACGGAGGGTCTCCAATCGCACCAGCCAACAAGTTCTGGCACAATAGTTCGATAAAAGCTCGTCCTTACAATGTGAAGAAAGCAAGGGAAATACTGCAGGAAGCAGGTTACTCTTGGGATGGATCAGGCAAACTACACTATCCAGCTTAATATTCGAACGGCATTAATTACGCTTTTCACATAGAAGCGGGATCCACTTAGGATCCCGTTCCAACACATACCGATTTCTCCTTATAAAACACGTTTACTCTTAAGAAACGGGGCCCATATAGGTCCCCGTTTCAACACTTACGGATTTTTCCAGTAGGGAAAAGGGAAACTTGAAAACTATTTGAGGTTTATAACAATGCTCGAGTATATACTGAGACGCTTTCTCTACATGTTAATAACCATTTTTGCTGTTGCAAGCATCCTATTCGTGATTTTCCGCCTAATGCCGGGTGAAGCAACGATGCAGGTCATAAGCCCTGCAATGGATGAAGCAGTACAGCAACGTATGAAAGTAGCTTTCGGTTTAGACAAGCCTTTGTGGCAACAGTATTTCATATACCTTGAAAATCTAGTAACACTTGAATGGGGTCGTTCATTTGTTTCTGCCCAAACTGTTACTAGTATCTTGGCTTATCGGTTCTGGAATACTCTGCTGCTGATGACATCCGGAATGTGTATGACGCTGGTTTTGGGTATTGGTTTAGGGATTGTCATGGCTTGGAAACGCAATGGTCCACTTGATATTGGAGGAACTGTTCTTGGCTTGATTTTCCAGGCTACCCCACCATTCATAACCGGTTTGTTGTTGTTGATGGTATTGAGTTACCGGCTGGGGTTTTTCCCAACGGGAGGAATGTATCCTGCTGGTCAACGTCCAGATGGAATTTTGGAAATGTTACTAATGCCTGCATTTTGGGAACGAATCGTTCTGCCGACAATCACTGTTGGATTGTATTATATAACGACTCCTATGCTAATCATGCGTGACAATATGTTGGAAGTATTGGGTAGCGACTACATTGAACTAGCCAAAGCCAAAGGTCTTAAGCCCCGTGTAATAATGTTTAAGCATGCCGCCCGAAATGCTTTGCTTGGGGTAGTAACTCTGGCTTCTATTATGGTCGGTTTTGCTATCGGTGGTCAAGTGGTTGTGGAGTCTTTGTTTTCATGGCCCGGCATGGGACAACTAATGGTTGAGTCAGCCGCTTCTCATGACTATCCGGTGGCTCAAGGTACTTTTTTGATGCTAGCAATTCTCGTTATAAGTCTTAATTTTATTACCGATGTTTGGTACTGCTACCTAGATCCGAGAATTAAAATTTCCTCAACAGGTATTTCTTAATAAAAAGACGAAGCACAAAATGACAGTTATATCTCCAAATACAGTCGTAAAACTTGATGCATATCATATAGCCATACCATTGGCACAACCATATCACCTGTCCAAAGTGTATGGAACCATGACTCATTCAGATGCTGTTATCGTTCGTGTGAGGACGGAAAGCGGTATTGAAGGTTGGGGTGAAGCTGACCCTGGAGGTCTTTTATTCACCGGAGATACATGCGAAATGGTTATGCAGTCCATTCGTGACGGAGGAACAAAACAGGTACTCGGTCATTGTGTAGAAGAATGGGTAGAAAATAGTGAAGGGTTGAATAACCAGGGCTCCATGGGAGCAGCCTTTGATGTAGCAATGTACGATGCTCTTGCTAAAACGCGCGAAGAACCACTTTGGACTCTGCTTGGAGAAAAATGCCGTGATACTATAGACTTACTCTGGCCAACCTCAAGTGGAACAGCGGTTGAAGACCTTCATGTAATAAAGCCACGAATCGATAATGGGTTTAGCACATTCATGCTGAAAATGGGTAGCAGATCGGTAGAAGATGATCTTGTACGAATGAGGGAAGTCATTCAAGCACTACCCTCAAATGTAAGAGTCATGGTCGATGCAAACCAGGGTTGGAATCTTGAAGAGGCACTGACCTTTCTTGATGGAATTGGCGACTTACCACTGGTATTGGTTGAACAACCTGTAAAAGCCAACGATCACGAAAGTCTCATCCAGTTAAAGAAAGTTTCGCCAGTTCCGGTTTCAGTTGACGAGAGTCTTCAAACAGTAGAGGATGCACGAATCATTGCAAAAAAACAGGCTGCAAGCGTGTTCAGCATTAAAGTTTCTAAGAACGGAGGATTGCGTGCAGGTCTAGAGATTGGACATATTGCGCAGGAGAATGGAATTTCAGTGCTGATGAACAGTATGCTAGAACTTGGAATAACGCAGTGTGCATCTTTACATCTCGGGTGTGTTCTCCACAGTATACTTGATTGTGGACATGCCTATATGTCAACTCTCAGAATGTCTGATGACATAACTGATTTTTCTGATTTTATCCATCAAGGAAAAGCAAGACTTCCATCTGGACCAGGATTGGGTATTCGTGTCGATGGAAAAAAAATTAGAAAGTACCTGAAAGAGGAGTTCAATGCCAAATATGATTGAAGTTTCCCGTTACAAAAGATTCTTGATAAATTTGAGGAAGCATTACCAAATTATTCACGCTAATCCGTTTGGTAGGATCGGTTTTTGGGTAATAGCTATTTTCCTTTTTGTAGGTATTTTCGCTCCTTGGCTTGCTCCTCATGATCCTTGGGAAATGCAGTACGACAGTACAGGTAATTTTGCTTCATTACAAATGCCATCATGGGAGTTTCCGCTCGGAACTACTCACCTAGGATATGATCTATTTTCACAGTTGATCTTGGCTACACGTACAACGTTGATTATTGGAACGGTTTCTGGTTTCATCTCAATACTGATCGGGGCAAACATTGGCCTTATTTCAGGGTACTATGGAGGTAAGTTAGATGAAGTGCTAATGCGTTTCACAGATATTCTGTACGGCATGCCTTTTCTCCCATTTGTCATCGTACTAATAGCACTTTTTGGCCGCAAACTGGAGTTCGTCATTCTAGCCATTGTATTAATAATCTGGAGGACTTCAGCGAGAGTGATACGTGCCCAGACAATTGCGATAAAACAACGTCAGTTCATAGTTGCAGCACGTGCTAGGGGTTGCAGTGACTTACGCATTATTTACCTTCACATACTTCCTAACTTGTTACCACTTCTTCTTCTATATGCTTCATTCAATATTGCATGGTCTATCATAACTGAGGCCAGCGCAAGCTTCTTAGGATTCGGCGATGCTGATACCATAAGCTGGGGAGGAATGCTTTATGAATTGTGGATATCAGGAAAAACACGAATTGCGTGGTGGTGGTTTGCAGCACCATCTCTATGTATTGTTTTACTAGTTACTTCACTGGTATTTGTCAGTCGTGCATATGAAGAAGAAGCCAACCCCAGATTGCGAAAAAGATGAGCAGCAAACCTATTTTAGAAGTTGAAAAACTTAATGTTCGCTATCAAACTAAAGATGGAGAGATACATGCAGTAGAAGATGTCTCATTTAAAGTTTTTTCCAATGAAGTTTTCGGTATTGCTGGAGAATCTGGATGTGGTAAATCTACATTAATAAAAGCGATTATGCGTTTGCTCCCAGAAAATGCAAAAATGGACGCAAATACAATCAATTATAAGGATCAGAAAATTGATTTTATGAGTGAAAATGTTTTTCGTAAAGAAGTACTTTGGACACAAATTTCATTAGTACCACAAAGTGCTATGAACTCTCTCAATCCGGTTTACAAAGTGGGAGAGCAAATTGTCGAGGCAATACAAGCTCATACCTCTCAAGGAAAAAAAGAAGCCAGAGAACGAGTTGAAGAACTATTCGACGTGGTTGGCCTTCAAAGTGAATTTATGGATAGTTTTCCACATGAGTTTTCTGGGGGCATGAGGCAACGAGCAATGATTGCTATGGCGCTTGCACTAGATCCAGGATTAATTGTTATGGATGAGCCAACTACCGGTCTTGATGTTCTTGTACAGGAGAAAATATTGAGGCGAATTCGGGAAATACGAAAGCAAATCAGGAGTTCCATTATTCTGATAACTCATGATATTGCTGTAATAGCAGAAATGAGTGATCGTATTGCAGTGATGTATGGAGGACGTATTATGGAACAGGCTAAGTCACTTGATCTATTTGAATCACCTTTCCACCCATACACGCTAGGGCTTAAAAACGCATTCCCTTCGATTAAAGATCTAGATCAAGAACTGATTTCCATTCCCGGTTCACCACCTTCTTTAATAGGTTTACAGACTGGATGTCCGTTTGAAGCTCGCTGCCCTTTCAGTTCCGATCGTTGCAAAAAGGATGTTCCAGAAGTTGTAGTGAAAGAAAAATTTCATGAGGTGAGTTGCTTTCGTCATATGGATGCACCTGAGTTAAGAGAACAAGCAAAAAAATTATCAACATGGTATTACTCGAATTAAAAAATGTTTCTCGGCATTTTGAAGTAAAGAGCGGTTTGATCAATAGGTTTATTTATGGCAAGCCTATCCGCATGATTAAAGCCGTGGAGAATGTCAACCTCATAGTCAACGAAAACGAAGTGCTTGGCATAGCAGGTGAGTCAGGATGTGGCAAATCGACGACCTGTATGATGATTTCGGGATTGGTTAAACCTTCCTCAGGAGAAATTCTTTACCAAGGGAAGAGTATTGATCAGTTTGATTCTGATGAAAAACGATTTTATCACAGTCAAGTACAGATGATTTTCCAGGACCCATATGAAACACTTAATCCAAGATTTAGAGTTCTTGACACAATAGCAGAAGGTCCCAGAGCTCTAAAACTTTGGCCTGAGGATGAGATTGTTTCTAGAGTAGATGATATTCTCAATGCGGTTGGATTGCCATCCTTAAAGTACGCTGAAAGATATCCTCACGAATTAAGTGGTGGTGAACGTCAAAGGGTCGGAATTGCGAGTGCCTTGGTAATGGAACCACAGATGCTGATTGCTGATGAACCTCTTTCTATGCTTGATGTCTCAATTCGTGCAGGTATTTTGGTTTTGCTGAAAAAATTAGCACTAGAAAGAAACTTCTCATGTATTTATGTTTCACACGACCTTTCGATATTGGGACATATAGCCGACCGTTTAATGATCATGTATCTAGGGCAGGCTGTAGAAGTTGGACCAACCCGCGATGTTATCCAAAACCCAAAACACCCTTACACTAGAGCATTGATCAGTGCTGTCCCTGCTCCTGACCCTCGTTTCAGGCGTTCTTTTCCCAACATTATAGGAGATATTAGTCGACCAATTGACCCTCCACCTGGTTGTCGATTTACACCGCGTTGTCCTTATTCAGATGAGACATGTTCACAAACGTTTTTGAAACTTGACATGAGTCAACATGATAAACACCTTACGGCATGTCATAGGCAAGATGCTTTGGATTATTAATCACAATCAAAATCACTATTGGTGTTAAATGATTAAAGAAAATACGGAAGTAATAGTTGTTGGAGGTGGTGTTATTGGAGTTTCATTAGCCTATGGAATGGTAAAAAATGGAGCAAAAGTGATCCTTATTGATAAGGTTGATAACCGACTAACAGCATCTCGTGGAAACTTTGGTCTGGTTTGGGTTCAGGGGAAAGGCAAGGGCATGCCGCGATATGTTGAATGGAGTATTGAAGCTACAGAAAAGTGGCCTGAGTTTGCTGAAAATCTTGAGACTGAGAGCGGTTTTAATCTGAACTACGAAAAAACAGGAGGCTTGGACATTTGTCTCGGAGAAGAAGAGCATGAAGAACGTGTCAATTTTATTGAAGAAATGAGTCAGGCATCAAGCAGTGGTAGTTATGATTGTGAAATGATTAGTATAAAAGAGTTACAAGGAATGATTCCAGAAATAAAACTTGGAAAGGAGGTTAGTGGAGCCTCATTCTGTTCTCATGACGGATGCGTAAACCCACTAAATCTTCTTAAAGCAATGAGTAGTTCATTCCAGGAGAATGGAGGGGGTTACAGACCCGAACAATTTGTTCAAAAAATTGAATATAGTTCAAATGGTTTCAAGATAGAAACGGAAACGCATAGTTTCAATGCTAAAAAACTCGTACTTGCATGTGGTTTAATGACAACTAAATTAGCCAGCATGGTTGGTATGAAGGTCCCAGTCATAGCCGAAAGGGGGCAAATAATTGTGACGGAATCTACTTCCCGAGTTATTAATTATCCTACCGCAGGAATCAGACAAAATTATGATGGTAGCTTTATGCTTGGTGCTTCACATGAAGCTGTTGGCTACAACATAGAAACTTCATATGAAGTTCTCCAAAACATTGCTAAGCGAGCTATTCAAATATTACCAAGTCTGAAAAATTTGCAAATGATCCGTAGTTGGGCTGCTCTCCGTGTCCTTACACCTGACAAAATGCCCGTTTATTTGGAGTCAGATCAGTACCCGGGAGCATACGCAATAACTAGTCACAGTGGAGTGAGTTTGGCTTCTCTTCATTCGAGTAATCTTGTTGAGTGGATACTTGAAGAAAGAATTCCACCGGGATTTACCGCCTTTCATCCTAAGAGGTTCAATGTTCAAGAAGCAATATGAATCACATGAGACGGTCACTATTATTTTTGAGGGTAAGAGCCTTGATGTGGAAGTAGGGCAAACGGTTGCGGCAGCACTATTAGGAGAAGGTCATCTCATTTTTCGCTACACACGTGTTAGTGGTGAGCCTCGTGCGGCTTATTGCTTTATGGGAATTTGCTTTGAGTGTTTGCTCGAAATCAACGGTCAACGTAATCAACAAGGATGTATGATTCCAGTTTCTGATGGCATGCAAATTAAACGACAATTGCCACCCAAAGTTAAAATACAATGAGCATTGCTGAATACGATTACACAATCATAGGAGCCGGACCTGCTGGAATGGCCGCTGCGATTACTGCCAGAAAACACGATCTCAATGTTTTAGTACTCGATGAACAGCCTGCTGTCGGTGGGCAAATATTTAGAAATATTGAGGGTTTGGAAAAATACCGAAATTCTGAATTTCGTAAACTCGGTGTGGAATATCTGTCTGGTAGAAAACTGGTCCAACAATTTCACAACTCAGGAGTCGTATATCTCAATGGACGGTCAGTGTGGCAAATAGACCGTGATTTAGGCATACATCATGTGTCTACGATTCCCACCGATCAGAAGTCATCCGTGCCACAGTTTTGTAAAACAAAACATCTTCTCATCGCCGTTGGAGCAATGGAACGGCCAATGCCTTTGCCTGGATGGACACTGCCTGGAGTGATGGCTTTTACAGCAGCTGATGTACTTTACAAAAGTTCTGGAATGATTCCACAAGGAAAAGTCGTGTTAGCCGGAAGTGGACCTTTATTGTTACTTATTGCTTGTCGTTTGCTGGATGCGGGTGTTAAGATTTCTGCTTTCTTAGATACAACGCCACGTGGAGCACTCATTCAAGCCCTACCGTATTTACCACAAGCATTACGTTCATTTGGCTATTTGAAAAAAGGGTTAGAAATGCTATGGAAGTTACGCACTTCCGGTATTCCAATTTATTCAGGAATTCAAGAAATAGAGGCGTTAGGTAATTCTAAGCTAGAACTAGTTCGTTTCAAGAAAGGAATGAAACATCCAGAAGTATCAGCTGATCTTTTACTGTTACATAATGGAGTGGTGCCAAATGTGCAGATCACACGTCAACTGGCTTGTGAACACAGTTGGTATGATGTTCAGAGATACTGGGAACCGATATTAGATAATTGGGGAAATACAAGTATGGAGCGTACTGCTGTTGCCGGAGACTGTGGAAGAGTATCAGGTGCTGTAGTTTCTGAAATTTCAGGTCACTTGACAGCTTTGGATACTGTGCGTCAACTTGGCGTAATTACCCTTAATGAAAGAGACAAACTCTCACGAACTCTGCGCCAGTCTCTGCAAAGTCAACAGTCTTGCCGTCCATTTCTAGATAAACTTTTTCAACCACCACAAAACCTGATAGTTCCTAATAAAGAGGATGTCCTAGTGTGCAGATGTGAAGAAGTAACTGTTCGTGAAATTCGTGAAACTGTTCGTCTCGGGTTTAAAAATCCTGATCGTCTGAAGTCGATGGTTCGTTGCGGTATGGGACCTTGTCAGGGTAGAATGTGCGGTTTGACTGTTTCAGAAATCATTGCAGATGAAAAACAAATTTCTCCAGAAGAAGTTGGTTATTTTAAAATTCGTTCCCCCATTAAACCCATTACAATAGGACAACTTGCCGAAAATGATTGAATCGATACAAAGACGTAGTTACAATTCAATAGTGTCTTTTGAACGCAAACTTCTGCGACAATAGAAAAGCGTTAACTGCAAGTTCAATTAACACAAATATAATGAAAATTAGACAGATTGAGGCTTTTCAAGCTGTTATGCAATCAAGAAGCATGACACTTGCCGGGAAATTACTATTTATTACTCAACCCGCTGTCAGCCGACTGATCATTGAATTGGAGGAAGAAGTAGGTTTCAAATTGTTTGAGAGGAAAAAAAGTGGTTTGCTCCCTACCATTGAAGGAGTGCTTTTATATGAAGAAGTTGAAAAATCGTTAATAGGAATTAAGCAAATTAGTAAAACGGCTGAGGCAATAAAATTCTTACGTAAAGGCCAATTAAGGATTATTGCCATGCCAGCGGTTACTAATCTCTTTCTACCTGAAGTGATGAAAACATTTTGGAGTCAATCTCCTGACATCAATGTAGAAATCGAGAGTTATCCGAGAACAAGCGTTCTGGATTGGATTCACTCTAATCAATATGATGTCGGACTAGCGAACCTGCCCATTGATGATAGTGAGGTTTGTCTGGAAAGTGTTTTTGATTTGAAGATGTTTTGTGTGATACCTGAGAACCATCATTTATCACAAAAAGATGTTTTAGATATAAATGATCTTAAAGGAGAGGATTTTGTTTCATTCCCTTTGGGTACTTACTTACGGCATGAGATAGACTTCCTTTTAGCAAAGAACGGAGTTAATTGCCGAATTAAACTGGAAACACGATCACAAACTGATATTTGCCAGTATGTTAAGCACGGGGCTGGTGTATCTTTAGTTTTCCCCTTCAATCAATTTGGTCACACGTCATTTCCTGGTTTGCTTTTCAAACCTCTCAATATCGATTTCAAAATGAGCATTGCAGTCATGCGTTCAAAGAGGAAAAAGCCCTCACTTGCCACTAAAAACTTTATTCAGGTTGTTAAAAAGTTGGTCGAAGTTTGAAAAACCATTGTGTTTTTATAATCATAGTCTTCCCCAGATAATTAAGTGGTTAGTCAATTAAGGAAAATACCAAGGATTGATAATTGATAGGATTTTGGAAAAAAATCACGTAAATTGTCGAGTAAAACTGGAAACTCGATCTACTCCTGACATCTACCAATATGTCAAGCATGGCGCAGGTATTTCTATTGTTTTCCCTTTTTTACAATTTGGTGAAAAATCCATTCCTGGAACACTGTTCAAGCCAGTCAAAAGTAATTTTAAATTATCCCTTGCGATCATGCGATCAAAAAGGAAAGAACTGTCCTTGGTAGCTAAGAAGTTCTTAAAAATTATAGGCCAATTCGGCTAGCTTTATATTATTTCTTATAATTAGAAATCTTTATCATGCTCAGGAATTTTATGTTTTGTATTGAGTTCCCATTCAGCCTACTTTCAGGACAAAGGTTCGCTTTCCCATCAGGCCGATTACACTTGGACAACTTGCGGAAATAGACTGAACAGGACTGTTAAGTCATATTCTTTGATTAATAATTTTTCTTGACATTTATTCTACTGAGAGTTAGCGTGAATCGTCGGTTTGTGAGAACTTCTTTGATTTTTTACGGAAGCCCCCGGGCATAATATGAAATTTGTTCCGTTTG
>LWDU01040202.1_pt1 | contig 16434 bp, 16 predicted proteins | sample 727161 | NCBI WGS metagenome assembly LWDU01 (sample SAMN04566230, study PRJNA314399) | hydrothermal vent metagenome | isolation source: deep sea hydrothermal plume seawater | place: Mexico: Gulf of California, Guaymas Basin | collected 2004-07-11
TGTTCATGGCAAAGACCGTGATGAAGCGCTGGAGAAGATGCGTGTAGCGCTGGCGGGTACTGTCATAGGTGGTTTGAATACCAATCAGGAGTTTCTATCTCATGTCTTTGTGCAGAAGGACTTTGCCAAGGGGGATGTGGATACGGGCTTTATCGCGCGTTTTGAAAGCGAGCTTATTCCTGAAGATTACGGTCAGCCGCAGGCCGATGATCTGGGTGTGGCTGTGATGCTGGATTCAGGGCGTAAGGTTATGTGTCCTGACCCATGGAATGCCGCAGATAACTGGCGCGCCCATGGGGATGCTATCCGCCGTATGAGTTTTTCTGCGCGTGGCCAGCGTTATGATATTACGCTGAATTACGGTCTGGGTAGCATTGATATGGCCTTTGAAGGTAAGAGCTACAAGATCAATGATAGTTTGCTGGATGCGGCTGTGTTTGCCTCCCATAAGGGGAATTATACCATTAACCGCGGCGGGCGTGTTGTGACACTGTCCCGCTTTGATCACAGTGAAGGCGCTGGGGAGGCCGGAGCAGGGCGTATTACAACGCCGATGCCAGGCAAGATCATCGATGTCATGGTGCAGCTTGGTGATAAGGTTGAAAAAGACCAGCCGCTTCTGATCATGGAAGCCATGAAGATGGAGATGACCATTCGTGCAGGCTGTGACGGTGTTATTGATGAATTACCCGTATCCGCCAATGATCAGGTTGCCGATGGCGCATTGCTGGTCTCTATTTCCGAAGACGTGGCCTAAGGCTTAGGCTCTCTAGTTTTGTCCTTACGGCGGACGTATAAGGTCTTATGGACTTCTGCGACGACATCGCCGTCTTCGTCAACGACATTGACTACGAATTCGGGTTCTACCTTATAGTTCTCATCAGCTTCTTTTTTGATACGGGCGATTTCATCGGCTGCGATTTCGAAATGGGCTTTGACACGGCCTTTGCCCGGTTTTTTGAATTCTATGCGGGCGGCTTTGTCCCAGACGATATAATCGCGTCCGATATTCTCCATCAGGATCAGCATAAAGAACGGGTCTGTCATGGCGTATAGGGAGCCGCCGAAATGCGTATTCACGTAGTTCTTGTTGAAGAAGTTAAGCTTCATGCTGGATTCAACAGACTTAAAGTCGTCGGCGATTTTGACTTTGATGCCTGCGCCTAGAAATGGCGGCCAGAAATTGATGAGTTTTAAAACGGCTTTGCTGCGCATGATGTGTCCCTGTTTGTCTTTATAAATTCTATAGCACGTGTATCAGAAAAGTTGCAATGCGCATTGATTTGGTGCAAGAGTTACGAAAATAATAAAACAGGAGAGGGCAATGCCTAAGGCAATACCACCATGCCCATTGGCGGCACATTTCAAAAGCAACCCGATTGTTGATGCGGATACCGATCTGATTACAGAGTTTCGTGAGGCAGCGCTGGGCGGAGATGTAGAGCGTGTTTATAGCTACGCTTTGTTATTGCATCAGCTTATGTTTGATACAGATACCTATTTTATGTTTCAGGATGTTCCGCCAGAGGTTTTTAATGCGACGTTGAAGCAATCCTACGAGATGTTCGAGCGCACGGCCTTTGAGGGTTATCCCGACGGGATGTTGTTTACAGGGTGGTGCAAGCTTATGGGTTTTGGTACGGCCAAGAATGTGCGCGAGGCGCAGGTATGGTTTGATGCGGCGCGCCAGTATCTGGATGATGATATGCCCATGGTGCGTGTTATGGAGCATGAGCTGAATAAAGCCCGCAAGGACGGCCTGGTGCCTAAGCCTTATATGAATTGATAGGGATGAGTAATTCTATGAGTGATGAAAAGTTCAGTATTCGCCAGTGTCCTTTGACGACACATTATATCGAGAATGTCTATCCCGAGACAGCCTCGGCACTGAGTATGCTGCATGAATTTCGTAAGGCCGCGGAAGGCGGAGAGGCGGATGCGATTTATCAATACGGATTGCAGATTTACCAGCTTTTGTTAGATGAATTTGAAGATGACGATGATAGTCAGAATGTCTTCGGTGATTTGCCGTCAGAAGTCTGGGATGATGCGATTAAGCTGTCATATGAGATGTTTTATGAGGCGGCCAGAGTAAAGCATCCCGAGGGGATGCTGTGGGTGGCGTGGTGCAAGTTTATGAGTATCGGCACAGAAGAGAATTTATATCAGGCCAAGATGTGGTTTGATGCGGCGAAGGACCTTCTGGGTGATGATGTCTATATGCGCGATATTGTTGAAAAGGAGTTAGAGGGAATAGAGCAAAGCCCTTTATACAAAAAGCCGACGTTCAATTAGTGCTGCACAGTTTGCAAATTTGCGGGTAGAATACTGCCCATGTCATTACCAAAGAAAATCAAGATATACGAAGTCGGACCGCGTGATGGTCTACAGAACGAAAAGCAGATCGTACCTACGGATGTTAAGGTCGGGCTGATTGATCGCTTATCTAAGACAGGGCTGACCGCTATCGAGGCAACATCGTTTGTGTCCCCTAAATGGGTGCCGCAGATGGGGGATGCGTCTGATGTGATGGCCAAGATCGCGCGTCAGGATGGCATATCCTACCCTGTGCTTGTCCCGAATGAGAAGGGGATGGAAGCGGCGATTGCTGCGGGCGTGACCGAGATTGCTGTTTTTGCGGCAGCATCAGAGATGTTTAGCCAAAAGAATATCAATTGCTCCATTGAGGAGAGTATCGCGCGTTTTCGTCCTGTTGTGAAAATGGCCGAGGACTCAAATATCGCCGTGCGCGGTTATGTATCTTGTGTAGCGGGCTGCCCGTATCAAGGCGATGTTCGTTCGGAGCGTGTGGCGGAAGTGGCTGCGGAACTATACGAAATGGGCTGCTATGAAATTTCGCTGGGGGATACGATTGGTGTCGGCACGCCGCCGATTATTGGTCAGGTTATCTATGACACGTTAGAGCTTGTGCCTGTGAACGCTTTGGCACTGCACTGCCATGATACTTACGGTCTTGCGCTGGGGAATATCTATCAGGGGCTGACGATGGGTGTGAGTGTTATTGATAGTGCCGTTGCAGGTCTGGGCGGCTGTCCTTATGCCAAGGGTGCCAGTGGTAATGTGGCGACCGAAGACGTGCTGTATTTCATGGATCGTTTGGGCATTGAGACGGGCGTTGATATGGACGGTATTCTGGATGCGGCGCGTTATATCACAGACGCGCTGGGGCGCACACCATCATCCAAGACGGCATGCGCACTCGCATAATTTATTCGGCAGTCAAACCTTTGAACTTATAGCGGCTCTGGCGCGGGGTTGTGACTGCTGTAACACCTGCACCGATACAGTCGCGTTGGAAGCGGGGCTTTCCGACTAAGCCGATATAGCTGTCTTCAAGAATTTGTGTCTGGAAGTCTGATGCTACATATGCGTGCTGGGCAAAGGCGCTGCGGACTTTGATGTCTGCTGTCTGAGCGTCGACATCTACGCGGCCACTAACGAGTTGCAGGCAACCTTCCGTAGGGTCGGCGTGATCACCTAGAAAGCCTGCAATATCGTCATATAGAGCCTGAATGCCATCTTCACCTTTGAATGACAGTGTTAAACAGGCATGTTCGTCTTTTACACGCACGCCTTCGCCTTTGTGGGCTGCTTCAAATATTGCTTTCAGCATGGGTTCGTATGAATACTGCATATCTCTCTCCTGTATAGATCGGTTATTCATATGGCAGTTTTCTTATGTTTGCAAGTTTTCCATATTTTATTGACGGGTTTGTTTTGATTATGCTACGCAGTCTGCGGCACAGAATTATTTACTCTAGGGAGAATAGAAGTGAGTGAAGAAGAAAACAAAAACGAAGTAGACGGAACAGAAGACCACAAGCCAACAAAAGGCGAAAAGGCTGCTGCTGCCGCAGATAAAGCGAAAAGCACCGCTACTATTGTTAAGGATAAAGCAGCAACAATTGGGGCCAGTATTAAAGGTCACCTGAAAACAGCTTTTGACAAAGCAACTGACAACAGCCCCGGCCGCGTTATTCGCGCAACGTTCAACGTTCTTTCTGCTGTGACTTATCCTGTTCGTAAGATTGGTGGTTTTGCCGCTAAGCAAGCATGGAATATTGGTGTCGCAACACCAAGTAAAATGTGGTGGAACGCTTCGAAATGGGGTGCGACACGCGAAAGCAAACTACTTCAAGGTACAGTGCCGCTCGTTGCTACAGGCCTTCTGGGCGCTTGGTTTACAGCAACGCAGTACTCCGCACTTTATGGTTTGGTTGCGGCCGGTGATCGTTACTGGTTCGGTGCTGCTTATGAATCAGGCGAGCGCACAGGTACAATTACGACACTGTCTATGCGCGGTAAGTTTCCTTGTAACTCTATGGAAGGTGAACTGTCCATGCCGAATATTCGCGGCGATGGCAGCTCGACATTCCCGTTCTCTATTCGTCGTTTTGGCGCCGCTGAGCAGGAAGCTGCTTGGGCTGCATATGAAAGCGGTGATACGGTAAGCATCAACTACGATGTATCACACTGGCCGACAGAATGGTTCGATTCAGAGCGTGAAGGTTGGTTTGTACCGTTTATTGGTCTGAGCCAATTCGAGTGTGTTCAGAAGACTGACCACAACGTTACAAACGTCACCATCAGAGAAGGGCGCGTATTGCCTGCGCCGCCACGCCTGACACCTGGTGAGTAATCGCTCTTGATGACATAAGGTTTTTTTAAACGCCCTCTGGATTTTTCAGGGGGCGTTTTGCATTGCACTGCACTGTTAGTGACTTTACCGCGCGGCGTTCAGGCTATAGAATTCCTGCAAATAAAATAACAAACTGCAGGGAGGAAATAATGCAGACAGCAATGAAAGACGATGCTGCCAACAGCAATAACAGAAAGCAGGCACAGCCCATGGTATCTTACCCCACACTGAAATTCGGACACCCAGAAGAGATTGATATGCTGCGCGAGGCTGTCAGTCAGTTTGCGCAAGCCGAGATTGCGCCGCGTGCCGAAGAGATCGACCATAAGAACGAATTCCCGCAAGATCTGTGGGAGAAGTTTGGTGAGATGGGCTTGCTGGGTATTACGGCATCCGAAGAATATGGCGGTGCGGATATGGGGTATCTGGCGCATGTTGTGGCGATGGAAGAAATCTCCCGCGCGTCTGCATCTGTCGGCCTTAGCTACGGCGCGCATTCCAATCTATGTGTGAACCAGATCAACCGTAACGGAAACGCCGAGCAGAAAGCAAAATACCTGCCGAAGCTGATTAGTGGTGAACACGCAGGCGCGCTGGCAATGTCAGAGCCGGGCAGTGGTTCTGATGTTGTGTCTATGAAGCTGAGCGCCAAGAAGGTTGATGGCGGCTATGTGCTGAACGGTAACAAGATGTGGATTACAAACGGTCCCGAGGCCAGCACGCTGGTTGTTTACGCCAAGACTGACCCCGAGGCAGGTCCGCGCGGTATTACGGCCTTTATCATTGAAAAGGGTATGAAAGGTTTCAGCACAGCGCAGAAGCTGGATAAGCTTGGCATGCGCGGCTCTAACACATGTGAGCTTGTGTTTGACGGCTGTGAAGTGCCTGAAGAAAACGTACTGGGCCAAGTCGGGCGCGGCGTGAACGTTCTGATGAGTGGTCTTGATTACGAGCGCGTGGTTCTATCTGGCGGTCCTCTGGGGATCATGCAGGCCTGTATGGATGTGGTTGTGCCTTACGTGCATGAGCGCAAGCAGTTCGGCCAAGCGATTGGTGAATTCGAGCTGATGCAGGGCAAGATTGCCGATATGTACACGAAGCTATCCAGCCAGCGCGCCTATGTTTATGCGGTGGCACAAGCCTGTGATCGCGGCGAAACAGCCCGTAAGGATGCGGCAGGCTGTATCCTGATGAGTGCGGAAGCCGCCGTGAATGTAGCAGAAGAAGCCATTCAAACCCTCGGCGGTAACGGTTACATCAACGAATACCCGACAGGCCGCCTATGGCGCGATGCCAAGCTCTACACCATTGGGGCAGGGACGTCGGAAATTCGTAGAATGATGATTGGCCGTGAGTTGTTTGAAGAGACTAAGTAATATGCCAAGTAAGAAACACGAAGCTGATAAAGAGGAAATTAGTGGTTGGATACTATTTTTCTTTATTTCATGTGTTGTATTTTCTTTTTGGTGTTTAAATATAGGATTGTTATCAGATTTAGATCCTGACGTGCGTGGAACGTATGGTGATATGTTCGGTCCTGTTAATGCTATGTTTTCAGGGTTGGCTTTTGCAGGCGTTATAATTGCTATTTTGCTGCAATCTAGAGAGCTAAAGGCACAACAACGAGAGTTGCGACTAACCACCGAGGCTTTGAGAGAGCAACGAGAGGAGTTTGTTGAACAGAATAAAACTTTAAAGCAGCAAAGGTTTGAAAATACTTTTTTTCAAATGTTAAGCATGCTTAACGAAATTACTGAGAACATTTCAGTGGCTTCATCGAATGGTAGGCTTACCTTGACTTCGCGCTCTGCGTTTAAACGGCTCTTATGGGTTCATAAGGATATTTCAGACGGGATGATTAAGGCTGGATCAGATCCTGCAAGTTTTGATGTGTCTTTGGATGCGTATCAAAAGCTATATTTAGATTATCAGGGTGAGCTAGCACATTATTTTAGAGTTTTACTCGGTGTGGTAAAGTTTGTTGATCGCAGTAAGATAGGAAACTTAAAACAGAAAAAAATATATATCGATATGCTGATTGATCAGCTGTCCAATCAAGAACAAAGGTTGTTATTTTATCACGGTCTTACAGCTTATGGGGCAGGCGAGTATAAGGCCCTGATAGAAAAGTATCAAATGTTGAGGTCGGTTCCACTAAAAGATGGAACGAGATTTTCTGAAGCTGCAAGAAGATATAAGGTAAGCGCGTTTGGTAAAAAGTATCCAGACGACTAATAATGCGGTGGTTTATTCCGTGCCGCAAACTCTGTGGCTGATTGTGGTTTGTCTTCGTCTTCGCTGTCCATGAATTCTTGCAGTTTTTCTTCGGTCTGCTGGATGTGGCGTTTTAGGCGGTCGATTTCTTTCCACTGCGCGGTGATCATCTCGCTCATATCCTGAATCTGCTGTTCCTGATGGGCGAGGGTGATTTCCAGATTTTCGATGCGGTCTGTGTCAGACATTATTTAGGGCTTCTTCCTGCGATGAATTGCCAGCGTTTTTCAGGGGAGTCTTGTTCGCTGAGGTCTTTGAGGATTTCCTGCGGGTGTTTTGCCAGATCAATTGTCAGGCTGGGCATAGCAGGAACAACAAAGACATTATTATCGTAGCCGTAGAAACGCAAGTCACGGGACATTGCATCCAGTGTTCTATCATCATTAGCGGGGTTGTGGTGGTGACTGATGAACATTGGTACACCGCCAGCCGCGCAGAGCCTTACACCGTGTTCGCCTGTGGAGTGGCCGAATGTGCGGAGGAAAGGGCTATCGTTCAGTTCTTTATCCGAGAAATGGCTGTCATAGATCATCATATTGGCGCCATCTATAAACTCGATAATGTCTTTGGAAAGAACAGGTTTATCGTCTTTATCGAAGATATGGTGCGTATCGCTAATGACGACTAAGGACTGGCCTTCGTGGTCGATGCGATATCCGATGGATTCTTCATCGCCATGAGGCACAAAGAGATAAGAGACTTTGGCACCATTCGGCAGTTCAAATGATTTATGGGTGTCTGTATCCGCCAGTGTATTAAAACTTATTTTTGCGGCGTATAGCTTTGCCAGATCCGGGTTGAAAGGCTTGTTGGCGCTGTCTTCAAAGACGCGTTTTAAACCAGGGGCGAAGTCGGGACCATAGATACTGATGGTGTTGTCTTTGCCGAATAGAAACTCGCTCTGCGCCAGACCCATAGTATGATCAAGGTGGAAGTGGGATAGCAGCAAGTGCATATCAAATGGTGCTTCGCGCCCCATCAGGGTTTTTAGGGTATAAGGCCATTTCCAGAAGCCTGAGCCCGCGTCTAATGATACGATTGTACCGTCATCAAATGTTACGCCGATACATGTTGTGTCGCCGCCATATTTGGCGAAGGGGCTGCCTTCTGAGGCGCCGATCGGACGGCTGCCGCGATTACCGAGCAGGATAACTTTCATAACTTCACACCCTTAAAAGTCTTTAAAAATTGTGCGGTCACTATACTGGCTTCGGGGTGTTTATGTCAATTTTTGAGGTTTTGCGCGAATGTGTCTTCGTCATAGCCAAGGAAGGTTTGTTTATTGGCGACGATCAGCGGGCGTTTGATCAGGGAAGGGTTATCGCAGGCGGCTTTGATGGCGTTTTCTTCGTCCATATGTTCTTTGGCGATATCAGGCAGATTGCGCCATGTCATGCCTTTGCGGTTGATGACAGTTTCCCAGTCATGCTCGCCCATAGCCTGACGTAGAATTTCTACGTCAGCGCCTTGTTTTTTATAGTCATGAAAGTCATAGGCGACACCGTTCTCATCCAGCCAGTCGAAGGCTTTTTTCATCGAGTTGCAGTTTTTGATGCCGTAAATTTTGACTGTCATGGCTACTTTCTATCTATGGTTTGGGAGCCTGCCCTTTAAAGCCATATTGCTTATCTTCGGGGATTTCAGACTCGGTGATTGTCTGGTTTTCCAAACGCAAATGGTGCGTATGGTATTTCTGCACGTAAGAGTTATGCGCAATACTTAGGACAGTTGTACTACTTGGCAGGGTTTCCAGCAATGTCTCGTAGACATCTTCCCCTGTTTCTTCGTCCAGACCAGATGTCATCTCATCGGCCACCAAGACGTCAGGCTTATGCAGCAATGCTTGCGCAATGCCCAGTTTAAGCTTTTGTCCGCCTGACAGGCGCGTGCCGTATGTGATGTCACTGCCGCGCAGCTTCTGGCCTTCCATCGTGACGGTCAGATATTGCGCCAGTTCTTTGGATTGTTTCCATGCACGTAGCAGGGTAACGGATTTTGTGTATGGCGATACTGCCACGCCAGCCAGTGCAAAGACAGGTTTTGTGACGGCTTTGCCGAGGGCGTATCCGGTTTTGACAATCCCTTTGCCAACGGCGAAGGCGAATTTCGCGCTAAGCCAGCCTGCTTTGGCTGTGTATTTCGCCACGTTGTAAGAGGCGCTGTACGCAAAACCTGCGACCTTGTTTCTTTCGCTTAGCTCTGCATTGCGTTCAAGGTTACTTTCGTAAGCTGGTTTGATGGCTTTGTGATATAGCGCAGCTGACGGTTTCGCGACGGCATATTTAAATGTCAGCGAAAGAGGCTTTGCCACAAATGTGTTGAACTGACGCCCTAGCCAGAAGCTGTTTTCTTGCTTCAGGCGCATTTCGTAGCCTTCTGCGAGTTCGTTTGCGATGCTTTTGGCTTGTTCGTAGTTGATCACAGGGACGCGGTGTTTATCGTCCGTATCCGTATTTTCGATATAGGCGATCAGGCGGCTGTTCAGACTGCGCTTGAATGACAGCGCCAGAGATTCTTTTTGACGCTCTGATAGTGGCCATAGGAAACCGTTGGTGCGGCGGGCGCGGTCTTTCAAAGTGCCTGACATGGCCAGTACGACGTTAGACGCTAGCTCGTTATCTACTTCGTGCAGGAAGTCAGCGTAGAATTGTCGCGCGTAATCTTCGGGCATATATTTGCCCAGAATGTTTGCCGCGCGGTCAATAAACTCAGCCTTTTGTTCGGCCGGAATATACTGCGTACCGCTGAAGTTTTCCTGAATATGCGCTGTCGCCACCATCAGCAGGCTGTATTTAAACGCTTTTAACTGCATGGCAGATGTTGCGTCTTTCAGCATTTCTGCAGATTTCTTTTTGAGCGTCTTTTCGATCTCTTCCAGCATAATCTCGGTTTGCTGTCCCGGAAGGTGCTGGATAAGTTGATCCAGACCGACTTTTTTCAGAACCGTTACGATTTCTTCGTCTGAATGTGCGTAGTCACGCTCTGGCGTCATATTCATGATGCCGCGTAAATCCGTGTCGGGGAAGTAGGGGCTTTGTGGCAAGCCCATGATGCTGAGGCCATTACGTTTTGTAATCACGCCTGAACCCGGGTCCCACAAATCCAGGATGGCATTTGTTGTAATCGTTTTGCCTGATCCTGACATGCCTGTCAGAACGTAGCGTTTGCCGCGTTCCAGTGTCAGGTTAACGCTTTTGATCAGCGCGCGACCATTTACACCCGGCAATTTCACGGTGAGATCTCTCAGGATGATTGTGGCATCCGCGTCTTCGTGTTCGCCGACAAGGATTAATGGCGTTCTGATTTTTGTGTCTTTAGCTTTTTGTACAGTCATGTTCTTACCCTATCCCTGTTATGCCGGTTGTGGTGCCGGTGGTTTATCGCCGTTGCCGCCGTTACCACCTTGGTCGCCATTGCCACCGTTACCGTCATCTTTATTCTCTAGCAGCTGCTTGCTGAGCTGTCGTTTTTCCTGTTCCAGATAGAACGCTGCGTCGGAAGCTACATCCTGCTGATACATACGAACGCCTGTCGCCATCCATGCAGAAATCTGCTCGAAACGGTTAACGAAGAAGCTCATGGAGCTGTGAACACGGTTAAATGTGTAGTTCAGCGCTGCGATTGTACCCATTGTTGATGCGCCCAAAGGCATTGTTGTAAGGGCGATGATCAGATACGGGAACGGAATAGACGCGTTACCGAATGTTGCGTCAACAACCTGCACCTTGATGCTTGTGCTGATCTCGCGAACAGTGTTGCGCAGGGCAGGACGAATACGCTTCTGCATTTCTTGCAGCTCCAGTTCTTCGCTGCCTGTCAGGGCAATCTGGTTCGCTTGGTTATCAATGTTATCTGTCGCTTTACGCAGATTGGCTTCAACACGCTGCTTGTTACGGAAGATTTCAGGATATTTGTAACCTGCCAATGTTGTCAGGCCGAGCAGAACGGCGGAGAATGCCGCAGTTGACCATAGATAACCCCATTCCATACCCATGAAAGACCCCATTTCCACGAGGTCAGGGCCGAATACGATGCCAGTGTTGATGGCAGTCGCGGCACCTGTTAGCAGTGAAACCGTGGCTGTCGAGAATTTGTCAGGGTCTTCCTGCAAACGCTGCCCGGGGTTATCAACCGCGCCGTTAAACAGGTTTTTCATGCGCAGATAGGCTTTGTCTTTCATGGTTTTGCAAGCCATGTAGCCTGTCTGCCAACCACGCCAGCGCAGCACCATTTGCTGTGTCGCTTTATAGCTGGCAACTGCAAAAATCATGAATTTCATAACGATGGTTGTGAAGTCCAGATTGTTCCAGGCACCACCCAGTGTGTTGCGCGTATTCTCCGAGAACATATTGTGCCAGTTCATAAAGGACAGGCGCTTTGCTGTTTCCGGATCGTTCGGGTCGTAGTTCGGGTTAGTGATTGCGTTCCAGCCGGCATTGCTGAAGTAATCCGCTGTTGCGTTAAAGTTGTCTGTCAGGAAGCTCGGGCTGAACACGTGTTTACCGACATTTGTCATGTTGGCCAGAAACTCGCGGTATGTGAATTCATGGATACGCTCACGAATTTCGCGGCTTGTTTCATCGGCCTCAAGAATGCTGCCAAGTTCATTATTGAACGCTTGTAGCTGCTCCATCAGGGCAGGGTTATCTTGCATGGCATTCTGGAATGACGGGAACTCGCGGAACAAGTCTTCCATGGTGGGGTTGCGCTCAAGAACCTCGCGCAGTCCGTCATTGGCGCTGATCACGTCTTGGAATTCGGGCATGCGCAGGATTTGGCTGACGTCAGGGAATTCCTGCATGGCTTTATCAAGCAGATCATTATTTTCCAATAGCTGCTGAAGCGCGGGGTAGTTTTGAATAATATCGCTGATTGCGTCAGGGCGCATTTCGCTGGTGTGGTTGTATAGATGCGTGACTGTGTTTGTCAGCATACTGAACCAGTCGCGGAAGTCCGCCATCATTTCAACTGATTCTTTGTTCATCCAGATGGCCATAAACAGCAAGCTGCCTGCCATGGCTCTTTCTTTCCATGAGCCTTCAACAGGGTATCTGGATGCGGTGTAGAATACGGCGCGTGTTGTACTGCGCGGTGTCGCAAGCGCACTTTCTTCCATAAGCTTTTTGCGTTTTTCAGGCGACAGTACATGCGAATCATGGCGGCCGAAAATTTGCGTAGCCTGTAAGAGCGTTCTAACTACACGCGGTGAATTCTCGAAGCCTTTGGCTTGTCCATTAAAAATTTTGCCGATTTCCTTGATCGGATTTTTACGAGGAAACGGCCTTTCGTAGGCAAAGCCTTCATCGATAGCTGAATCAATCGAAAAGAAGTAGCCGACGCCCTTTTTGGCGTCCGATTTATCTTGCGACATACCTGAGATAACTCCCTAAAAGAAATTTTTTTATAATTATTATTAGAAACTACTAGTTATGGGATTGGGTTCTGTCAAACGCTTTTTTGATAATTCATTCTTTTATGGGGAAGATTCAGGACTATACATTATTGCATCGCAAAATTCACGACTTGTATTTGATTTTATTTCTGTTTTATTGGCCGCATATCTAAAAAATCAGTAACGGGAGACATCCACGTGGATATCCATACTTTTTATGCCATAGTTGGCTTTTTGCTGGCGGCCTATGCGGTCATTGGCAATGACTCTGTCCAGACACTCGGCACGTTTATCGCATCTAACATCAAGGTTTTTAAATGGTACTGGTTGTGGCTTGCCGCGAGTGCGGTGCTTGCCTTCACTATGATTTATGGCTGGCATATCAATGACGGTGATATTTCATGGGGCAGGCTGGACAAAATTCCGCCCGTTGAAATTCAGTGGTATCACGCGGCGGCGCCTGCTGTTCTTGTGTTATTGACGCGGATCGGTATTCCTGTTTCGACAACCTTTCTTGTACTGTCGGTGTTTGCGTCAACGGTCGTTCTTGAAAAGATGCTGGTGAAAAGCGTCGTGGGTTACGGCCTTGCGGCAGTGACAGCGTATATCGTCTGGATGGTGCTGGCGCATTTCATTAACGAGAAGTTCAATACAGTTAAGAAAGAACATCGCCCTTACTGGCGTACGTTCCAGTGGGTGTCTACGGGCTTTCTTTGGTATTCGTGGCTGTCGCATGATATGGCGAATATTGCAGTGTTCTTGCCGCGCCAAGTGCCGTTTGAGCTTTTGATTATGTCCGTCACGGTTCTGAGTATGTGGCTAGCATTCATTTTCTGGAACCAAGGTGGAAAAATTCAAAAGATTGTTCTGGAGAAGACGGGGTCGCGTTTTATGCGTTCGGCCACAATTATCGATCTCGTTTATGCGGCGTTGCTGATCTATTTCAAAGAAATGAACAACATTCCAATGTCTACAACATGGGTGTTTGTTGGCTTGCTGACAGGGCGTGAACTTGCAATCGCGACGGCACACCGTGCTGATTATCATTTCGGATATGTGTTCCCGCTAGTTGGTAAGGATTTTTTGAAAATGATGGTGGGGCTTGCGGTGTCTGTCGCATTGGTTCTTGCCGTTCACTATATCTTTAATCCGGATGCTATGGGCTAATTACATCAATGTGGATACGGCAATAATGCTGTGACAGCTGATGATAACCTGCAAACTCTGCTATTTAGAAGTCAGGTTGATTTCTAATCCGATAGGAGGTTAGATGGTAAGCGCTTCAAGTCTATCATCAATGACTCTCTTGGCCATTGCGTGTTTAACAAGACTTCTGCGGACTTGATTGGACACTTTGCTGCCAGGTGCTGCCATCTGCTCTCTGGCTTGTTTGGCAGTGTCGCGGAATGATGTAGTTAAAAACTCTTTCAGGGGAGCAATATCTGTTTCAGACATTTTGGTTACGGCCTGCTTGAAGTCTTTAATTAGCGGAGAGATCATACCGTCGCGGGCATAATTATGGTTTAGTAATGCTTCGAGTTCTTTTGAAGGGATTTGAGCGTAAGTCATATATTTTTCCTTGTTCGTTTCTATATAGCAAACTGATATTGTTTTCACAAATTCCTAGAAATATATGGCGCTGCAGCGAAAATAGACTCTAGCCAAGAGGGCTGTGAGAGTTTATTTTACCGTCCATAATTCATAAGCAAACAGGGATCTCATGGCGCAAGCAGCATTAAAACTCAAAGATGTTTCTCTAGATGACAAGTTCGAGCTAGAAGACGGTCAGGCCTTTATGTCAGGCCTTCAAGCGTTAGCGCGTATTCCGATTGTGCAGCGTCGCCGTGATATGGCAAAGGGTTTGAATACAGGCGGTTTTATCTCGGGTTACCGTGGCTCTCCGCTCGGTGCGCTTGATCGTGAACTTGCCCGCGCCAATAAATATTATGGCGATCTGGATGTTAAATTCCTGCCTGGTGTGAACGAAGATTTGGCGGCGACAGCCGTTTGGGGGACACAGCAAGTTGGCTTGCTGCCCGGCGCGCAAAAAGAGGGTGTGTTCGGTATCTGGTATGGTAAAGCGCCGGGTGTTGACCGCAGTCTTGATGTTATCCGTCATGCGAGTGCCAATGGTACAGCGCCCAAGGGTGGTGTGCTTGCGCTTGTTGGGGATGATCACGGCGCGAAGTCTTCTACGCTGTCTTGTCAGAGTGATCATGTGCTGTATGCAGCGCAGATTCCGACTCTTTATCCAGCCAGTCTTCTTGAGTTTGTAGAGTATGGTCTACTCGGTATCGAGATGAGCCGTTATTCCGGCTGCTGGACGGCGATGAAGGTGACCAGTGATACGGTGGAGACATCTGGGACAATTGATCTGTCGCGCGAGAACCGTGAGATCCTGATTCCAACAGATGACGAATACACAATGCCAACGGGCGGTTTGAATATCCGTATGGGTGATACGCCGCGCGATATTGACTGGCGCTTGCAGAACTACAAGCTGTTCGCGTGCCATGCTTTTGCCCGTAAGAACAAGATTGACCGCGTCGTGATGGATAGTCCGAAAGCACGTTTCGGCATTGTGACTTCGGGTAAGTCATATGGTGATGTGCGTCAGGCTCTGATTGAGCTGGGCATTACCGAAGAGGTAGCCAAGGAAATCGGCCTGCGTGTCTATAAAGTCGGCATGATCTGGCCGATCGAGCCTCAGGGCTTGAAGGCTGCTGTTGAAGGTCTTGAAGAAGTTCTGGTCGTAGAAGAGAAGCGCGAGTTTATCGAATACCAGCTGAAGCAATATGTTTACAACTGGGATAAGCGTCCGAAGGTTATTGTCGGTAAATATGATGAAAACCAGCAGCATTTGTTGCCGCTTGAAAACGATCATTCTGTCGGTAAGGTTACTCATGTGATCGCGCAGCGCCTCAACCGTTTTTATCACAATGAACAGGTTGAAAACGCGCTTAAATATTACGAAGATTTCGCCAAGCGTGAGAAAGGCTATCTGCCGCCATCATTGCGCAAGCCTTACTACTGTTCAGGTTGTCCGCATAATACATCGACCAAAGTGCCTGATGGCAGTTTTGCAATGGTGGGGATTGGCTGTCACTATATGGTGCAGTGGATGGACCGTAACTCTGCGCTTTGTACGCATATGGGCGGCGAGGGCATTCCGTTTGTCGGCAGTGCGCCGTTCAGCCATACGAAGCATATCTTTGCCAATCTAGGTGATGGCACGTATTTCCACTCAGGCACGCTGGCCATTCGTCAGGCGGTCGCCGCGAAGATCAATATTACCTATAAGATTTTGTATAATGATGCGGTCGCCATGACAGGCGGTCAGCATGTGGATGGCGAGATGCCTGTTTACCGCGTGGCGCAGCAATGTATGGCTGAAGGCGTGGCTAAGTGCTGGCTCGTCAGTGAGCGCCCCGAGATTTACAAAGATCGTTTCGGTCTGCCTGACGCAGTGCCTGTTCTGCATCGCAAGCATATGGATAACATCCAGAAAGAAGCGCGCGAAACCGAAGGCACGACAATCATTATCTATGACCAAACTTGTGCCGCTGAAAAACGTCGCCGTCGAAAACGCGGCACTTATCCTGATCCTGCCAAGCGCATCTTTATTAATAAGGCCGTTTGTGAGGGCTGTGGTGATTGTAGTGTGCAGTCTAACTGTATGGCTGTGCAGCCTGTTGAGACTGAATATGGTCGCAAGCGCAAGATTAACCAGTCCATGTGTAACAAGGACTATTCCTGTCTGTCTGGGCGGTAAGCCGAAGAAGACAAAAGCCGAGAATGTCGATGATGCCTTTGCCAATCTGCCTGACATCGAGGTGAGCGAGATACCGCATGATGCCTATAACATTATGGTGACGGGTATCGGCGGTACGGGCGTTCTGACTGTGGGGGCGCTGCTTGGTATGGCGGCGCATTTGGAAGACAAGCATTGCCGCATTCTGGATCAGACGGGTCTGGCACAAAAGGGTGGTGAGGTTCTGTCTCACGTTCGTTTGGCGCATAACCGCGATGAAATGCGCACGGGTCACATTAATACGGGCGGCGCTGATTTGCTGCTGGCTTGTGATATCGTGGCCGCTGTCGGTAAGAC
>LWDU01043207.1_pt1 | contig 16429 bp, 12 predicted proteins | sample 727161 | NCBI WGS metagenome assembly LWDU01 (sample SAMN04566230, study PRJNA314399) | hydrothermal vent metagenome | isolation source: deep sea hydrothermal plume seawater | place: Mexico: Gulf of California, Guaymas Basin | collected 2004-07-11
TGTTGAATTGTAAAGCTGATGACTCAGAATCTACTGGTGAAATGTATCAGGAAACTAGACCCCCTTGTTCCCAGATTCCCGAATAAATGCTGCCGTTTGCTAGAATATAAACTCCATGACCATGGGGTAAATCATTCAGGAATTCTCCTCGGTATAAATCTCCATTGGCGTAGTTATATTTTCCTTGGCCATGGAACATGTCATTCATAAAATCCCCTTCGTATCTATCACCGTTATCATAGACCAGTTTTCCTAAGCCATTTGGTTTCCCATGTCTGAATTCGCCCGTGTAAACATAGCCTTGGGATGAAGTAAAAATACCTCTGCCATGCATCAGGTTTTGAAACATTTGTCCCTCATATTTATCGCCATTGGGCCAAATCTGAGTAGTGAATCCATGAATGGTCTCAGATTTTTTTGAATCTGAGCTTGAGGTTCCAGTTGTGGAATTTTTGGAAAACGGGGAACTATACGCATATGGACGTTCCTTCTTTTCATGAGCTTGGTAGGCGGTGGTGATCTTTTGGAACATGTCATGAGCTTTTTTTTGCAGACGTGGAGATTCTTGAGGAAACCGATCTGGGTGCCAGATCTTGACCTGTGCTTTGTAAGCCCGTTTCACATCCTCAAGAGATGCGCCGGGGCTGAGTTTTAGTATTTTAAAATACTGTTCCACGGATTAAATTAAAAAAAGGAAAGAGGGTAATGAAACTCAATTACTATGAACATCAGTAACTTTAAATATGTTGTACATCAGGTAGTTGATGGATAACCTATTCTTCATTTTCTTCATAATCTGCTCGATATTTTTTATTGGCATCCCTAACCTCCAACACATAATCGATGCTGAACTTTTCTCTGGCGATAGATTTTTCAAGTTAAATTAACGGTAGTTTGCATCTTCGGGATAATAATTTTCAATAATCAGGGGTTGGTGGATTATTCCTTTGACTTACTGCTTTAATCGCTTTCGTTCGGAAGAGTCTCTGGACTCTATGATTATCCCTAACAGTGTTTCTTTAAAAACAGGGCTTGTCCTGCAGAAGCAGTCATTTTGAGTATCTACTATCTAATAATAAAATTTAATTCAGATCGGTATAAGTATAGTTTTTATGCAAGCAAAAATTCAATATTATTTATTGGGCAGATAGCAATCGGTAAACCTTTTTTTACAAAGTTATGTTTATTGAGAAGAGTTCAGACATTCATTTAACGCAATTGTCCAATGAGGCATGTCATAGTGGAAGGTTTGTTTTAGCTTTGTGTTTGAAAGCAGAGAATTCTTAGGTCTCACGGCAGCTGTGGGGTACTCAATGTTAGGTATGGGAATCAGTTCTATATCTTTTATGAGGCCAGAAACCTCGAGGATTTGTTTTGCAAAGTTAAACCAGCTCGTTTGCCCATCACAAGACATATTAAAGACTCCTGAATGAATAAAGTTTATGGTGTTTTCTTTTATCTTACATTGTTGCAGGATTCGAACGGTCCCTTCGGCGATGGCTCTTGACCAAGTGGGAGCCCCTATCTGGTCATCAACAACTTTTATTTGGTTTCTGGTTTGAGCTAGTTTTTGTATAGAAAGCAGAAAATTACTACCTCTTAAGCTATACACCCAACTGGTTCTGAGTATGATATGAGGAATGTTGGCTCGGATCACTCCTTTATCTCCGGCCAGCTTGGATTTACCATAAACACTTAAGGGGCAGGGCAGATCCTTTTCTTTATAGGGGGATGTTGATTTACCATCAAACACGTAATCGGTGGAATAGTGAACCATTCCCGCGCCTATCTTTTTTGCTTCTTGTGCGATCACTCCCGGCGCGATTCCATTGATGGTCATGGCCAATTCCGGTTCTGACTCCGCCTTATCTACTGCAGTGTAAGCGGCGGCATTTATAATGATGTCCGGATGGATTTCCTGTATGACAGGGCTAAGTGTTTCCGGTTTGGAAAGGTCCATCTGTTTTTTGCTCATCGCAAAAACAGTTCCTATCGAAGAGAGTAAGTGGTTTAATTCCCAACCCACCTGCCCATTTTTTCCTATCAGAAGAATCCGCATTAGTTTTTAGATTTTAGAAGTGTAGGTACCCACAAAGGAATTCAAGGCGCGGTTGTTAACTTTGTTGAATTAACCGTAACAGGTATTGCCCGTATTCATTTTTATTCAATGATAAAGCTAGTTTTTCCATATCTTCTGCGGTGATCCAGCCTTTGCTGTAGGCAATTTCTTCAGGACAACAGACCATTAATCCCTGCCGTCGTTGTATGGTTTCTATGAAGTTGGAGGCATCTAGCAGAGATTCATGGGAGCCGGTATCTAGCCAGGCAAAACCGCGGCTCATTTTCTCAACAGACAGTTGGGATTGCTCAAGGTATACCCGATTCACATCTGTGATTTCGAGCTCCCCCCGAGCCGAAGGTTTAATGGAAGATGCGATATCGACCACTTGGTTGTCGTAAAAATAAAGTCCGGTGATGGCAAAATTGGACTTAGGGTTTTGGGGTTTTTCCTTGATGTTGATGACTTTGTTATTTGGGCCGAACTCGACCACCCCATATTTTTGTGGATCCTTCACCCAATAGCTAAAAACGGTAGCACCTGACTCTCGTTTTTGGGCATCTTCCATGAGAGCAGGTAATTCGTGACCGTAAAAAACATTGTCTCCCAAAATCAAACTGCATCCATCATTACCGATAAAATCTTTACCAATAATGAACGATTGAGCCAAACCACCTGGGCTGGGCTGGATTCCATAGCTTATATTGACACCCCACTGCCTGCCATCTTTCAGCAATTCTTTAAAGAGGGGTTGGTCTTGAGGTGTAGTGATGACAAAGATATCCCGGATATCTGCTAGCAGGAGAGTGCTAAGCGGATAATAGATCATGGGTTTGTCGTAGATTGGCATCAATTGCTTACTGACAACCTGTGTCAATGGATAGAGCCGAGTTCCCGATCCGCCTGCCAGAATGATTCCTTTTTCGATCATATTTGTTTTTCCTTAAGATTTCTCAAGACCCAGACGTTCACCCCTATAAGCGCCAGACATTACACGGTCCGTCCACTCTGTATTATCCAGATACCAGCGTACCGTTTTTCGAAGACCGGTTTCAAATGACTCCTGAGGTATCCATCCCAATTGATTTTGAATTTTGCTTGCATTGATGGCATACCGACGGTCATGTCCCGGTCTGTCTGTTACAAACCGAATCAGGTTTTTATGCGGAAGATGGGGGGAATCGGGAACCATTTCATCCAATATTTGACAGATGGAATGCACAACTTCCAAGTTAGATTTTTCGTTGTGCCCTCCTATGTTATAAACTTGTCCAGTCTTGCCTTTTTCCAAAACCTTAAGAATAGCCTTGCAATGGTCCTCAACAAATAACCAGTCGCGCACCTGATTACCGTCTCCATATACAGGTAGAATTTCCCCTTTAAGTGCATTATGAATCATCAGTGGTAATAGTTTTTCAGGAAACTGGTAAGGGCCATAATTATTGGAACAATTTGTAGTTAGTACAGGCAGACCAAATGTTTTGTGGTAGGAGCGCACCAAATGATCGGATGATGCTTTAGAAGCAGCATAGGGTGAATTTGGCGCGTATGGAGTTTCTTCAGTGAACAGCCCAGTTTCTCCCAGAGAGCCGTATACTTCATCCGTAGAAACATGTAGAAAACGGAAATTATTTTTCCGATCTATAGGTTTTAGAGCCACGAACCTTTGTGCTGCTTCCAGTAACTCAAACGTTCCAACAATATTTGTCCGGATAAAATCTCCAGGGGAATCTATGGATCGATCCACATGAGATTCTGCAGCGAAATGAACGACATAGTCAATTGCATAACTTTCAAATAATTTGATAAGTCTATCTTTATCGCAAATATCGCCCTGTTCAAAAAAATAATTTGGGTTGCCTTCAACAGATGAAAGAGTGTCCAAGTTTCCTGCATAAGTTAGTTTGTCATAATTGATAACTTTGGCCTGACCCGATCTCATGAGGGTCAGAATAAAGTTTCCACCTATAAAACCAGCCCCACCTGTAACAAAATAAGTTTTCATTTCTATAAAGACCTATCGGAAGGCGATAAAGAAAGGTTAACGGAACACTTTGAATCTACTTCGTAGATTATAGGCGACTAAACCTGTACTCTCAACCTCATATCCGTTGTAAAACAGCTAATATCTCCTCAAACAAGTTCTCTGATTTGTTAATGAGAACTTTAAAGAAAGTTGCAGTGGTTGTCGTCAAGTGGAACTCGAGGGAGTAATTTGCCAAATGCTTATTTGATCTTAAGGCCAAACTTTATTGCCAGGCCGAGCACTTGTCATGGACAACACAGTTTTACAGATGGTTTCATAAAAGGGGCGGGAAGAAAGGTTCTCCAATTGAGGTTTTGTTTCTCTGAAAAACAATACCGGTTTCTGTCAACGTCAATAACTGTGTTGTTAGTCAGGTGGAAGGTGGAAGATGGTGAATGGATCGTATTTTTGAATTCAGATGCTTTTGCTAAAATGGATTAGTTGGCAAAATTTAATGAGAACGACAGTTTTTTTTCGCAAGATTTTGGTTTATAATTCCAAATTACTGTACCACTGTAACCTCAATTAGAAAATAATTTACGAAGGTTGGGCAAAATGGCAAGGTAGAACAATTATTGTGTTCTGTGACTCCTGCCTAGCCAATGAACATGCAGGCTTATGATTCCCTCGTCCAAGTTCTGTTGGTGCAGAATAAACGTGAAAAAGCGATGTAAATATTTAATTATGCGGTACAAATCAATCCTCGGTGCACATGAGGCTGGGGATGATGTATCGTTCACTTTCTGAGGACCAGCAAGTTGATATCGTTTGAATCTGGATTTTGCGTTGAGTTTCAATGGGTTAGGGTTGACCGAGTTAAATCTATGATCCTTAAAACAGCGAAGTAACTATGATTGACGAAATTGATTACTTTCCCCGAAGAGATCAGCTTAACGATAAGAAAAAGAAAGACTCAGGGTGGGGAGACCTCAAAAAACAAAAATCCGAGCAAGACACCAAGGTTCAGCAAGAAAATCAGGAAAAAGGTAAAAAATCTCCTGCTAAAAAGAAAAAATGCATCGAATAAAATTTTTTAATTCCTGATTTGGTCTGGAACCTCACCACTGTTATAATGCCTGCTATTCCAATTTCATTTTCCCCTGACAGGAGCTGAAGAATGATGGGTCGTACTTTTGTGATTTTTAAAAAAATATTGTGTTTTTTAGTCTTTAGCATTTTTATGTTTCCTATTGCCGGGTTTGCGAGCGTGGTCGATGAAACTCTTAAGGGTGACGCTGATTTAAAAATAGATAGGATCACGGATGCGGAAAATCATTACGCAAAAGCTTTGCAAATGGATCCAGGAAATTGGCGTGTCATGCGTTCTCTAGCCGAAGTCAAGTTTCAACTGAAAAAATACAAAGAAACCAAACTATTGGTGGACCAAATATTGGCTATGAAAGTGATCAAGCGGAATACCGTCTTGGTTACGGTTGAGGGAGAACCCGAACCTTTCGAAGCTGAAATTGTGGATGAAAGTGTTGTTCTTCCTGACAGTGGTAGAAATAATATGAGAAATTATGTAGACGGGAAGGTCGCAAAACCCATTCTATATTATCGTTTGTTCAACATGAAGGCAGGGAAAATGTTCCTCGTTAAACATGATGCTGCCAAAATTGAATACAGGGGTGTCCCAAGCAGGGTCCATGCCTATGTTAAGGAGCTACATGCCAAAGTCGAAAACCAATTGATCAGCATGGCGGGAACCAAAGGCTCTTCTGAAATGGTGGAACTCAAAGGCGGTTGTTTCAAAATGGGCAGCGATAATGGTGCAGAATCAGAAAGGCCTATCCATGAAGTTTGTTTGAAACCATTTAAAATGGACAAGTATGAAGTGAATCAAAGTTTTTTTCAGGCAACGATGGGGCATAACCCTTCCATGTTTAAAGGGGCCGACCTACCTGCAGAAATGGTTACCTGGCATGAAGCTGCAGAATACTGTGAAAAGAATAACAAACGTCTGCCAACAGAAGCCGAATGGGAATACGCCGCACGCGGTGGGACAAGTTCAGATTTTTACTGGGGCAGCAAATTTGATGCTTCCAAAACCAATTTTTGCGACAGCACCTGTATCCTGAACATCCGCAATAGAAGTTTATCTGACAAGTTTCCTAACACTGCTCCAGTAGGTTCGTTTCCGGTTAACCCATTTGGGCTCCATGATATTGCAGGAAATGTTAATGAATGGGTCTCGGATTGGTTTGAGATTCGATACTACAAGAATAGCCCGAAGGATAATCCCCTTGGCCCGGAGCGTACAAATCCTTCTGAACGCCGTGGAGGAGGCACTCAAAAAATTTATAGAGGGGGGTCCTGGCGATCGGATGCAGACAGTCAACGACCTGCCTGGCGAAAAGGATTCGAAACAGATTATCGCCTCGAAGGCACCGGCTTTCGTTGCGCGCTCTAACCGGCCAGCGGCAATAAGCAATGATTTTGTTTAGCGTATAAAGTTGTCTCAATTTGATGTGTTATTTTTCGTTTCTTTCCTATTGGTCTTCCCCTTGATAAGGGGGAGGGAGCAAGCTATCTCATTAAATATTTTTCAACTCAGATTTAAGGATTTTTCCGGTTGCAGTTTTTGGCAATGATTCCATAAACTGAAACGTGTCAGGGACCATGAAGGCGGATAGTTTTTCCCGGCACAGTTTTTTGAGTTCCTGATCAGTAGCCTCGTTTCCTTCATGCAGAACCACGAAAACCTTCACTTTTTCTCCCACTCGTTCATCAGGAATGCCCACTGTCGCAACTTCAGCAATGGCGGGGTGACTCATCAAGACATTTTCAATCGCTAAAGGCGACACATTTTCTCCTGCACGAATGATGAGGTCTTTTTTTCTGCCTGCTGAGATAAATAACCGATTGTTTTCATCCAAATGGCCCAGATCTCCAGTTTTCAGCCAGCCATCTGAATTAATTGTTTCTTTAGTTTCATCGGGCTTGTTCCAATAACCTTTCATAATAGTTTCGCCCCGTACCCAAATTTCTCCCACTTCTCCCTGTTTAACCGGGTTTCCAGTTTGGTCCACAATTTTCAATTCGACATTTGGCAGGACGGGTCCTACGGAGCCAGGTACACTCCCACCTTTCATTGTGTTGACAGCGATCACAGGCGATGTTTCAGTTAAACCATAACCTTCGATGACGGTGATCCCTAATCCTTCTTCCACCTTTTTCAGTAATGCTTCGGGTAGGGAGGAGCCGCCGGAGATACAAAAGCGCAGAGTAGAAACGTCGTACCCGCCACGAGCATATAATTCCACGAGAAATGAATAAATGGTGGGGACTAGCGGCAGGATCGTGGCCTTATGTTGCGCGATAGATGCCAAAATACTTTTGGGCTGAAACTGTTTAAGCAATATGAGGCTGGCTCCCGAACGTAGTAATACCAAGGCCATGATATTACCAAACGAGTGAAACAGAGGTAAAGCAACTATCACCTTGTCTTCAGAGGTGAATCGCAGGTGTTCCAAAAAACCGGTACAGTTACTATCGAATTGGCTTTCATCCAGCATTACCCCTTTGGGTTTGGCCGTGGTTCCCGAAGTATAGAGGATGACATCGGGAATGGTTTCCTCTCTTTGATGTTTTTCTACCGAGCCATTGCCACTATCTATGAACTTGTCCCACAGCAGGGTCCCTTCACCCACTTGACCGGAGTCAGCCGGGCCCACAAGAATTTTGTTGGAAAAGAACTTGAAAAAGGGAGCCGCCTCCGGTTTAACAAAAGCGGAGTCAACCACAAGCGTATCAATTTCTGCATCTTGGGCAATATAAACTAGGTCTTCAGGTTTTAGCATGAAGTTGAAAGGGATTACAGGAACACCTTTCAGCAACGCGGCGAAAAAAGCAATGAGGTATTCTTTCTGATTCAGGCACAACAGACCAATTTTGCTTTTAGGGTTGAGTTTCAGTTTAGATAATGCGCTGGCGAAACGTTCGATTTGGGCAACGAAATCCCCATAGCTCAGGCAGGAATCGCCCTCAATTATCGCTGGATGAGAAGGGTTCTTTTCCGCATGTGTTTTCAGATACTGATAAAGGGCCAATTTAAGAATCCTCGCAAGATTTAGATTTTAATTCAGTGACGATATGTTGGGCTAATCCCTCAATTAATTTTATTCAAGCCTCCATATCTGGATTTAAAATCAGGTGTTCTTCGTTTTCTTTCGTCTTCCCATTTCTGTGAACCATCTCATGGTGAATCAATATTCCTAATCGTATTTCACTTTTAGACCGCTACACAGCTAAAGTATAGCAAATAATTATTGCTGTCAGCTTCTCTTGCTAGAGAGCCACCGGACGGAGAAGCCGTTGGGTAGGTTGAGTCCGGAGGACTGGTCAGGGATGAACATTTCTCCTGTCTCAAAAGTTCCTTTCTTATGTGACGGGAGGTAGGTTCGCATCATATTTTCTAGGGTCAGCGCGGAAAATCCTGGGGAATGGGTGGTGAGCAGTAAAAAAGCTGGGGAATCGCTGAGGATGTTCTGGCAGGCTTCCATGAACTCCGATAGTTTATTCTCGATATTCCATACTTCTCCCTTTGGCCCTCTACCGAATGAGGGGGGATCCATAATAATGGCGTCGTATCTTTTTCCACGCCGGTGCTCCCTTTGCATATATTTCATTGCGTCATCGACGATCCAGCGTACCGGACGGTCGCCCAGCCCGGAAATTTCCAAATTGTGCCTGGCCCAGTTAACGGAGCCCTTGGAGGCATCAACATGGGTCACATGGGCACCGCCATAGGCTGCAGCCAGAGTACTTGCACCCGTGTATCCAAAAACATTAAGTACTTGTATTTTTGTGCCCTTAAGCTGTTTAAGCTGGTCTATAACCCACAGCCAGTTTGCCGCTTGTTCGGGGAAAATCCCGATATGACCGAAACCAGTGGGTTGGATTTTGAAGGTAAGTTGGTGGAACTTAATTTCCCATCCATTTTTTGGGAGTTGGGTGAACAATTTCCATTCTCCGCCTGTTTCCTTACCTTTAAAATACTTGTATTCCCCTTCTGCTTTTTTCCATTCATCAGAGGAAAGGGATTTGGGCCAGATGGCCTGGGGTGCAGGACGGATGAAACGGTGTGGTCCGAATTGTTCTAGCTTCTGAAAAGATCCGGTGTCCAGTAATTGGTAGTCGAACCGGTCTAGCGGATAATTTTGTGATGGCGATTGGCTCATGAATGTGTTTGAAAACCCGTGTGGGGTAATATAGGATAATTATTTCAAAGTCTTACTATAAAAAATGCCCTGCTTGGAGGGGGATTATATCAGAATTTTGTTTGACAAATTAAATCACTCTGTTGTTTCACTCTTCTTTTTGACACTTCTGTTGGTCTCATGCTCTTCCCCTGCGGAGACTACCAAGTCCAACAAAAAGAAAGATTTTGCCCTCCCTGTTCAGGTGGGGAAAGTTTTTTACATGGATATCACGGATGAAGTGCGAGCCGTGGGGAATATTCAGGCTGAACAAAGGGTGGTGATTAACTCTGAAGTCCGAGGGAAAGTTACCCAGATTGCGGTTGAAGAGGGCATGAAAGTGAAGGTCGGAGATTTGCTCGCCCAGATTGACCCGAGAGAATATGAACTGATTTACGAAAGATTTCGAGCCGACCTGTCATCCATTCAAAATGAGTATAAGAAAGCTCAAGGAGGATTGCGTCCGGAAGATAAATTGAGATTGGAAGCAAAAATGCATGCTTCCGAAAGTACTTTAAATTTAGCCAAGATCGAATTAAATCGTACTCAAAACCTGGTAGCGGAAAAGGTTTTATCGCAGTCATCACTCGACTCTGCCAACGACAAGGTTCGCCAGGCTGATGAGTTATTGAAGGCCAGCCAGGCAGAACTGGCAGCTGGGATGAAAGCACGCAGCGAGGATATCGAAAAACTGGAATCGGATATGCAGGTGATCCGAAAGCGGATTGCCGTGGCAGCGTTGAATCTTTCTAAAGTAAATATCAGAGCTCCTTTTGAAGGGTTCATTATTGCCAAGGAAATAGAGCAGGGTGCTTTTGCCGAAGCAGGAACCCCCATTGTGCGGATGATTGGTTCCTCCCGCTTGAAAGCCGTGCTAGAAATGCCTCAAAGTTATCGAAATAAACTGAATAGTTTGAAGGGAATACAGTTTCTGGCTAGGGAGTTGGGATTGAAGTTTGAGTACTCTGGAAACCTTACACGGTTAATCCGGGTGATTCCTGATGCAAACATTTTTTCTGGCAATATCAAGGTGCAGATTGATTTGCCCGATCCCGACCCGGCTCTATTCCCAGGCTTGACTCTGGAAAGTACCCTGAGTTTTGGGGTACGCAAAAATGTGTTACATGTTCCGGCTGTATCCTTGGTTATTTCTGAGAAGGGGGCTGTTGTTTATGTCGTGAAAGATGGAAAAGCTCATCTTGTCCCGGTCAAGGCATTTAAGGAGAGAGATGATTTTGTAGAGATTAAAGATTTTACTCACCAGTTAGGGATGAAAATGGACCTCATCCTACGGGGCTCCGGGGCCGTATTCCCCGGCGTGAAAGTATTTATTACGAACCTGAAACCTAAATCGAAACCTCCATTCAGTTCTGCTTTGAAAGACGGTAAGACTTCTAAAGATCCGACAAAGATCCCGAAAACCTAATGAAACTTATTGACTATTCTATCCGCAACTATCACACCGTCATAGTTGTCATTGTTATGACTTTGGTGGTTGGTTTCTTATGTTTCCAGACTCTTCCTCGACAGTTGGCTCCTACGGTTGATAAACCTCAAATTGAAGTTAAAACCGAGTACCGAGGGCTTTCTCCCGCTGAGGTGGAACGCAACATCACACGTCGCTTGGAAGACCAACTTGAATCGGTGGAGGGCATGAAAAAAATGACTTCTACCAGTCAGCATGGATTGAGCACCGTTAATCTTGAATTTGAATGGGGAATCGACAAAAACCTAGCGATGCTTGATGTGAATAACAAGCTCCAGCAGGTAAAAGATCTTCCTGTTAATTCAGACAAGCCTACCTTGAGGTCCATTTCGAGTGATAACTCCAGCCCTATCATGTGGATTGTGTTCGACAAGCCAAATGAGAATATGCCCAACCTAGATCAGAATTATATGTACAAGGTGGGAGAAGATATCATTGTTCCTGGCCTCAGGCGTGTCAAGGGTATTGCCGATGTCTGGCATTTTGGGGGTGAGGACAGGGAGATGCGTGTAGAGTTCGATCCTTACAGTATGGCTCGGTTGCATGTGACTTATCAGGATGTGATCAACCAACTATCCGGTGAAAATCAGAACACCCGTGCAGGATTTCATGATGAAGCCAATCGCTCCTATACCGTTAGAGCTATGGGCGAGTTTCTCAATCCTGACGATATCCTCGAGACAGTCATCAAACGAGATGGCGAAAAAACTATCAAAGTGAAAGATTTTGCCACAGTAGTGGATGGCTATCAACGGACCGCATCGTTGGTTCGTATAAGTGGCAACTTGTCCAATGCTTTCGGGGTGATTCGCAAGGCAGGGGCAAATGTGGTGGAAACCTGCAACCTGGCTGCCAAAAAAGTTGAGGAACTGAATCAGGAGTTGTTGAATCGGGGGATCCCGATAAAAGTGAAAATTGTATACAAAGAAGTAGACTATATCGACGAGGCCATGCGGCTGGTGAAATCGAACCTGGCTTTTGGAGCCCTGTTGGCTGTGGGGGTGCTACTATTATTTTTGGGATCCGTACGATCACTGTTAATTGTTGCCATCAGCATACCGGTTAGCCTGATTTCAGTATTCATCATATTGAAGCTTCTGGGAAGAAGCATAAATATTATTTCTCTCGCGGGCATGGCTTTCGCGGTGGGTATGGTGGTTGATAACTCGATAGTGGTCCTGGAAAATATTTACCGTCATCTCACGATGAAAAAGGGTGTTTTCAAAGCTGCTTACGATGGAACTTTGGAAGTTTGGGGGGCAGTGCTTGCTTCGACACTGACGACTCTAGCGGTTTTTATTCCCATCGTATTTATTCAGGAAGAGGCGGGGCAGATGTTCCGCGATATCGCTATCACTATTAGTGCAAGTATTGCCTTGTCGTTGCTAGTGTCTATCACTGTTATTCCAACCTTGACCACGTTGCTGATTCGACTTAAACCAGGGGAGGAATACAAACCCGGATTTTTTCATCAGACTCTTTTTAAACCATTCGTGTTTTTGGGTGTGAAGATGGGTGATGGCTATTCTGTAATCATGAAATGGTTACTCTGCTACTCTCCCGTCAGTATAATTTTTAGAGTACTCATACTTGCAAGCGTCGGCTGGATGTTGTTGTACAGCGTCAAGACCCTACCAGAAAAAGATTACCTACCTTATGGAAACGTGGGTATGGTGTTTATGCTCATCGAACCGGTGGCCGGAACGCCCGTGGAAACAAATATGCGTTACATGGCCAAGTACGAAAAAAAAATTGTGGCCATGGAAGATGTTGATCGCAACTTTCTGGTTTTTTCATCTCGCTTCAATGGAGGCGGTGCCATTATAAAAAAGGAATTGGCTGCCGGCCAGCAAGGGGAAGTGAAGATGGCGGTCAAATCAGGTGAAATGGGTCGGGAGATTTTTTCTATTCCCGGCTACCGTTTTGCTTTTGCTGTGCAAAGACCTATTTTCCGGTCGGCAGATAAAACCTTTGAAATTGAGATTACTGGACCAGATATGTTGAAGCTGAAAAGTAATGCCTTGGGTTTGATCGGAAAAATTTCAGGAGTTAAGGGTGTGCACTCGGTTCGACCCGAATTCAAATTTGGTAACCCGGAATTAAGGTTTTATCCCCGTCGAGAAAATATGGCCCGGTTGGATATGGGGATGAATGAAATTGGAGATATTGTAGAGTCGCTCAATGCCGGTAAATATCTTGGCGAGTTCAACGATCAAGGTGAACCGATTGACTTTGTTCTGGTTCAAAAAAAGGATGGCAATCAACTGGGATTGGAAGACTACCGTTCTCTGCCTGTGTGGACCGATGAAGGCATGATGACCCACCTTGGATATTTGGTTGATATCAAAGTGGATGCAGGTCCAGCGCGTATTGACCATATTGGAACGGAACGAGCGATTAAGTTGCGAGTGCAGGTGAGAAAAGATGTTTCCATGCAGTTGGTCATCGATCGAGTTGATAACGAAGTGTTGGCGGATGTGAGAAAAACTTTTGGTGCCGAATATGGGCTGCGTATCGGTGGTTCTGCTGACGAACTGGCATCCACTGAAAAATCTTTGATGCAAAGTTTTACCTATGCGCTGGGATTTATTTATTTGCTTCTTGTGGCGTTGTTCTCATCCTTTCTCAGGCCGTTTATTGTTATGCTAACGGTGGCGTTAGCGGTTTCAGGGTCTTTTCTAGGAATAACCTGGAACAATATTTATCAGCGAGGGAATATTCTTGACATCCTTCTCGGATGGAATATACCGAATGCTCAGGCTATGGCGGGTGACTGGAACTGGATCACTTTTGATATTCTTACCCAACTGGGGATCGTCATTTTGGCAGGCATTGTGGTCAACAATGCCATCCTTATTGTGCATCAAATGCTCAATAATATTAAAGCCGGTATGGAAGAGCGCGAAGCTCTTTTACTATCTTGCCAAACACGGCTGAGGCCTATCATGATGACAGTTATCTCCAGCATTTTTGGGATGATACCTTTGGCATTCGGTGAAGGGGCAGGGACGGAACTGTACAGAGGGATGGGCACAGCCCTGATAGGGGGGTTGAGCATTTCCACCCTGTTCACTTTATTTCTGGTTCCAGTGCTGATATCCCTGCTAAACGATATGGGATTCCACACCAAAAAAGATGACCTGGTAAAAGAATCGTTAGCCCATCACTAGGTGTGGGGCCGATGAGCTATAGCTTTATACTGCTAGCAACGATTCTCATCTCGGCTTATCAATTTTAGGCATTTACTTTCCCTACTAAGGGGCCCAATGGGGTGGAGGACACTCGATGGTAATTTCCTTTTTACTTGTAGGGTGATTAAAAATTATTCGCAGGGCGTGTAGAGCGATTTCTCCTTTAGGTATACAAAGAAGTGCGCCATACTTTTTGTCTCCAACGATGGGATGCCCGATGAAGGCAAGTTGAGAACGGATTTGGTGAAATCTCCCGGTATGCAGTTGAATGTCGAGCAGGCTGGTGTTTGGTGAAATTTCGACGACCTGATAATTCAATAAAGCTTCTTTGGCATCGGGAGTAGGGCGAGGGAACACGGTTGCCTTGAGGGATTTTTCTTTCCTTAGATAGTGTGTCAAACTCGCTTGTCTTGGTTCAGGTATCCCCTCGACCAGAGCTCGATAAATTTTCTTTGTAGTTTTTTGGCGAAACTGTTCAGAAAGTCGTGACGCTCCCTTCGAAGTTCGTGCGAAGACCACAACCCCTGAAACTGGTCGATCGAGCCGATGTACTAATCCCAGATAAACCTTACCCGGTTTTTTATATTCCACTTTGATCCAGTTTTTAACTTGATCCAAAAGAGAAACCTCGCCAGAATCATCGGGCTGGATGAGTACTCCTGCTGGTTTGTGCACAGCTATCAAATGGTTGTCGAGATACAGGATGTCGAGAGAAGAGTCAGGAGGGTTGCTCAACCTTCAGTCCTTTGGTGTCAATAACTTTTAAGCCGGGTGGGGTGATAATGCCACCAGAAACTACATATTTGATACCCTCTTCAATGGTCATTGAAACTTCTGTGAGTTCCTCTGGTGGAGAGAAGATCAGGAAACCAGAGGTAGGATTGGGCATGGTTGGGACAAACACGTTGAGCATATTTCCCTGGGTTTTCTGCAGAACTTCTCCGCGGGTTTCACCGGTCACAAATCCGATTGCCAAAAGTCCTCGGCGCGGAAACTCGAGCAAGACAACTTTACGAAAGGATGATGCATCTGCTTCAGCAATGGATAATACCATCTGTTTTGAGCCCGTATAAATCCGACGTACGAACGGGATTTTTTCAATCAGGGTCTCACCTATTTTGAACAGTTTTTTTCCAAAAAAATTGGTGGTGAACCAGCCCACGAGCAGGACAATTAACATAGTCACGCCCAGACCGAGAAAAGGGATGCGATATCCTTCGGGAATAGGGGCACCAAACTGAACCAGCAATTTGATGAAAACTGGCGACAGAGAATCGAAGTTACTAAGTAGAAACTGTAAAATAAACCAAGTTAATGCAATTGGCAGGGTAATCAATAACCCGGTGATAAAAACATTGCGAATTTTACGTTGTAATTTATTTATCACGATGATAAAAACGATTTAAAAAAATAAGTAAGATTCTGTCAAATTGATCTAATATCTGCGTTGAGACTAAAAAACATACTATAGTATATAAGAAAAGTAGTGCAAGGCAATAAGAGTTCAGTATTGCCAGATTTATGCTTGACAGTTTCAAGATAATCATTAACATCAAGCGATTAATTTACAGATTTTGAAGAAAAAGAATAATTGGGGCTGTGGCGCAGCTGGGAGCGCACTTGAATGGCATTCAAGGGGTCAGGGGTTCGAATCCCCTCAGCTCCACTGACAACAAAGGGGTTACGGAAAATACCGTAGCCCCATTTTATTTTGCGTTACCTATAAGTTACCAACTGGACTGTTTACAGTAAAACAGGCTCTCCTGAATGTTTACCGTATAAAACTCTACCCCTAACTTCCCATTCCCCCCCCCATACTGTATTACACTGCGGTCGTTGCTTACCATTGTTTAAAGTTTTACCGCTGGTCTTTAATTTAAATTAAAGGAGAGCTGGGTCAAGGTGGCACCACTTAACAACTTATTTTTCATCCCGAGTTACGCCTAATCTGTTTGCATATTTTTGCTAGTTAAGTTGTCGGGGTCTTAATTATCCGGACTGCAACCAAGTCGCAGCCAAAAAATGTTGTCAGGAGTTCGAATCTCCTCAGTTCCACCTGCATAGAAAGGGTTTGATGGTTTTTCGCCTTCAAATCCTTTTCTAATTTATCTTAAATATGCCACTATATGGCCACTTTTATGGGAAACTATGAGAACGCTCGCTTCCTTGATGCCCGAGGCACAACTTGATCTCGGGTGAAATGATTCTACCTCTTCCGCGGAAACAGTAAAAAAAAGGTTTTCTTATAAAGGTTTTAACGGAGAACCTGACCCTAAAATCTTGAAAAATAAATAGGGCATTTAATAGGCAAAAGACTTGGTCGTTTATTGCTTCAATTTTATTATATGAATAATAAATGGAAGTTCAGTAGTGTTATGAAACAAGTAATATTTGTATTAACGATGATATTTGTGGTGCCATCGTTCGCGGGTTATCAGGAGGGAAGAGATGCTTTTGACCGCGGTGATT
>LWDU01039606.1_pt1 | contig 16427 bp, 18 predicted proteins | sample 727161 | NCBI WGS metagenome assembly LWDU01 (sample SAMN04566230, study PRJNA314399) | hydrothermal vent metagenome | isolation source: deep sea hydrothermal plume seawater | place: Mexico: Gulf of California, Guaymas Basin | collected 2004-07-11
CGAATAGACGAGATGGTATCGGCCGCCTTGACGATAAAACAAATGGGCGTTAGCCGTTCGTCGTCCTCGTGGTGCTCGGCGATGACTTCCCTGACCACAGGGTGCTCTTCAAAGCGATCCCCCAGCTCAATGCCAAGTTCTACATGAGACCCTTCCATTTCCCGACTTACAGTCTTGCCAATATCGTGGAGCAGCCCCGCCCTTTTCGCTAACCGCACATCCAAACCAACTTCGGCAGCCATCAGCCCCGACAAATGCGCAACTTCAAGGCAGTGTTGTAGTAAATTCTGTCCAAAGCTGGCCCGATATTTCAACATCCCGACATAATGCGGCAAATCACCGTGGTAGTCATTTGCTCCTATTTCGACAAGCGCTTTCTCCCCGGCTTTAATCATATCCTCATCGAGCGCAAGGCGACACCTCTCAACAACCTCTTCAATCCTCGTCGGGGTAAATCCACCGTCGGCGATTAACTGTTGCATCGCCCGACTCGCGATTTCGCGACGAGCAGGGTCATACGATGAAAGCAAAACCGTATCCGGTGTATCATCAACAACAACTTTTACCCCAGTTGCCGTCTCAAAGGTGCGCACATTGCGCCCCTCCTTACCGATTATCCGGCTCTTGATCCCCTCGTTGGGCAATGCTACGGTTGAAGTCGTGACCTGCACGGTTTCTTCAACCACACAACGTTGAATCGCCTGGGCGATTATTTTTTTAGCTTCCCGTTCCGATTGCTCTTTGGCCTTCGCCCGCTCGGCCCGTATCATCGCCGCAGCACGACCGCGCACTTCGATAGATAATTGCTCCAACATCTGCTCGCGGGCTTCTTCCATCGAGAGCCCCCCGGCCAACTCAAGCTTTTCCCTATACTCGGCGATTTTCCCCTCTAACTCACCCGCTTTCGACTTAATGCCTTGCTCACGTTGACCGATTCGCCGTTCCTGGTTATTACAGCGATCCCACTCTTTATTCAGCTCTTCTTTATCGCCGTTAAGCTCGCGATCCCTCTGCACTAAACTTTTATCTCGTCGATTCAATTCGGCGAGTTGGTCCTCTAATTCAGCTTCCTGCTGGGCTTTTATTTTGTACCATTCATCCTTCTCTTCCAATAGGCCAAGCCGCTGGGCTCGTTCCTCTTCAGCCAACTGCTGACGCACTCTACCCTCCGCTTCATTCTCCGCTTGGGCAAGGGCGCTCTTTCTCAATTGGTGGCTCACAAAGAAACCTATACCGCAGCCCAAAATCAGGACGCCCAATCCGGCCAACACGATGGTCAGATCTGCATATGTCATTATAGTAAACCTTGACTTTATTAGATTTAGCGTATCTCATAAGCAATTCAACTAACGCGAGTCACAAACTAAGCTATATGTATAAATAGGTCTACTGGTCCACAAGGGCAAACACATAGTTCTAATCTCAACTCCTACGGGCAGGACGCCAAGTCTAGTGCCGCCTGTAACATCCTTTCCCGCTCAGTGGGATTATGCCACCGTTCTGCCGAGAGAGGGTCGAGTTGGTCGATGGGATCAAAATAATAAAACAATTCCCCCGGACGCACAGTTGGACTCGTAAAAACCGCAGCGCTTCCCCCCGCCTCCCATGGTATCCAGAACAAAGGTCGGAGTATTATAACCCGCCGTGCGACCTCTCACCTGCTTTTCCAGATCGAGCGCAGCACCCAAGGTCGTACGTAACTCCTCAACGCCGCGAACCATATCATGTACAAAAGTGTAATAGGGGTGGACGTTGACATAACTCAACCTGCAAATCAAAAGATGCAGGGTTTCGACATCGTCGTTAACCCCTCTTTGCAGCACCATTTGATTGCGGACCACTATACCCCGCTCCATCAAGCGATTGAGACCGCGACGACTTATATCGGTGATCTCATGCGGATGGTTAAAATGCGTGTGCAAAACAACTTCCTTGTGCAACTTACGCCCCTTCTCGACCACTCGGCTAAGCGCATCTACCCACTCCGTATCCGTTATCAATTTCTGCGGCATAATTGCCGGAGCTTTGGTGGCGTAGCGCATACGGCGCACGTGATCGATTTTGAGCAGGCGATCACCGATATACTCTATATGTTCGGCTTTGAGGTTCGCCACATCACCGCCGCTGATGACGATATCTTCTAGCTCAGGTCGCGATTCGATATAGGCAAAAACCTGCTCCCACCGATCGACGATCGCGCCAAAATGAACCTTCTCAACTTCCTCCGTGTCTAAACCAACTGCATAGGAGCGAGTACAAAAGCGGCAGTATACCGGACAGGTGTCCAAGGTCAAAAACAACGCCCGATCCGCATAGCGATGCGTCAAACCCGGAACGGGGGAATCCTGCTGTTCGCGCAGGGAATCGAGAGCAAGTTCAGGATGATCGGGCAACATCCTGGATCCCATCGGCAGAAACTGAATTCGCAAAGGATCGGTTGCCGGATTGGTCCAGTCGATCAAACTCATTAAGTATGGTGAAATCCTCACACTCATCGGCGAGAGCGCGAGCCCCTTTTCGACATCCTGATAAAAGGACTCCGGAACTAGATTGCCGACGACCTGCTGCAACTTCTTCAGGCTAGTTATGCTATTGCGACTTTGAAAGCGATGGTCGTGGAATTCGTCGGTGCCCAGATCGGCATAAGCGGGAATCGCTCGCCAGTAATCGTCATCGCGGAATTCCTTGTGGGCCATATCCGCCAGATCGACAGGGGGTTTAATCGCCGCCGGAGTCGCTAGTACCGGCTCTTCTACTTCAGACATAATTTCATCCTGTTCGGGCTTGTAATTTTCACTCTCTTTTTAACAGATCGAAAAATTCCTCGCGCACCCTCTGATCTTCGAAACAGCCGCGCAGCCCCGAGGTCATGGTCAACGTTCCGGATTTTTCCACTCCCCGCATCTCCATGCAAAGGTGTCGAGCTTCAATGACAACCATCGTTCCCTTGGGGGCTATTTTTCCTTCTAAATAGCCGACAACTTGATCGGTCAGGCGCTCTTGCAGTTGCGGCCGCCGGGCATAGAATTCGACAATGCGGGCAATCTTACTCAACCCGATGATCGTCTCGCCTGGAATATAGGCGACATGCGCTTTGCCAAAAAAGGGAATCATATGGTGCGAGCAAACGGAGAAAAAATCGATATTCTTAACGATCACCATATTACTATACCCTTCGCTATTGGGAAAGTTGGTAATCGATGGCTCCTGTAATTCGTCCAATCCCCTGAATATCTCCATATACATCCGCCCCACCCGATCTGGAGTTTCTAATAAATGAGGATCGCTGAGATCAAGCCCTAATACCTTCATGATTTCCGCAAAATGGCCAGCGATTTGAGCTGCCTTAGCCTTATTTTCGCCCTGCAACCAGCTTGGTGTATCCCTATCATCAAGGGAGTCTGTGGTCATATCGTCCATCGGCATCTTCTCGCTTGAGGCGCATAAAAGAGAGCTTCTCTATCAAACCTAATAAACAGAGTGGGGCTAAGCCGCTCTGGCTTGCCCCACTTTGTTACAGATTGATATAACGGTTTAGTTCAGCGACTTTAGACAAGCTTTTATCGCCTCAAAATCCGGTAAGACTGTTGGATCGTCCGAAACCGAGGCATAGCGGATCGTACCCTCGCCATCAACGACAAAAGCAGAACGCTTGGCGACGCCCTTGAATCCCAAAAGGTCTGCAAACTGAGCACCATAAGCAGCGGAGACTTCTTTGTTGAAGTCACTGAGCAGAGGAATCGAGATCCCCTCCTTCTCGGCCCAAGCCTTCAGACTGAAAGGAGTGTCAACACTGATCCCCAATACCTGCGCACCCAATTCGTCATAGGCGTTGATACCGGTGGAAATATCGCAGAGCTCTTGGGTGCAAATATCGGTAAAAGCCAAGGGAACAAAAAGCAAAACGACATTCTTGCCGGAAAAATCCCCGAGACTTACATCCTCCATATTCGAATTCTTAAGGCTGAATCCGGGCGCACTGTCACCAACTTGAGCCGCCATCAATTAAGCTCCCATGGCGGCGGAGAAACGACGATTAACCTCGTTCCAGTTGACGAGGCCGCTCCAGGCGGCAATATAGTCGGGCCGTCTGTTTTGGTAGTTGAGATAGTAGGCATGTTCCCAAACATCGATAGCAATAATCGGGGTGCCTTCGCCTGTCATTAAGGGATTATCCTGGTTGGCGGTGCTGAGGATATTCAACTTGCTGTCCTTGACGACCACCCAGGCCCAGCCGCTGCCAAATCTTGTCGTAGCCGCCTTAACGAAGGTCTCATGCCATGTCTCCATGGCACCGAAGGTGGCCTCAGTCGCCGCTTTAAACTCGTCGGACGGCTCGCCGCGATCGGCCTCTGGAGCCATGATCTGCCAGAACAGGCTGTGATTGGCATGCCCACCACCGTGATTGCGGACTGCGCCGCGAATATCCTCGGGAACCGAATCGAGATCGCTAATTAGATCTTCAATGCTTTTAGCCGCAAGATCATCATGGCCCTCAAGAGCAGCATTGATACCCGTTACATAAGTATTGTGATGCTTGGTATGATGAATTTCCATGGTACGAGCGTCTATGACGGGCTCAAGCGCGTCATAGGCATAGGGAAGATCAGGAAGAGAATGAGCCATGGTACAGTCCTTTCGACTTGGGTTTTAAAACAGGCTATATAACTGTCTTCGATTGAAAATCAAGCATGAGCGCTCGCAAAGCATCAGCGGCTAGTTGTGCTGCATGGCGCTTCATTGCTGGCAAGCCGCCTAATGCCTGCTCAATATCTGCCGCGCGCAAGCCGTTGACATCCTCCCAATTAGCCCCGCTAAGCAATTCGGTTACCATCGAACCGGCGGCGACAGAGGGGGCACAACCAAAGGTCTTGCAACTTGCGCCGACCACACGCCCTTCTTCTATGCGGGCAAAAAGTAGCATTGTATCGCCACACGCTTCATTGTCGGCTTGGCCAGAAGCATTCGCATCCTCTAATTCCCCCGCATTTCGCGGATTGCGGTAGTGATCGAGGATAATGGGGCTAAACGCGTTCATCGTATAGCTGATCTGGCTCCATTAATTTGGGCCAAATTAGGCGGCTTTCCGGGTGTAATTTGCAAACAATATACTTGTGGCTCAAAGGCTTGTCAAGCCACGGCCACTGCTCTGAACTTTAACCTGTACAATAGTTTATACACTCTTTGACCCACCGTAAATTAGGCCTGGGAGCGATTCCATAATTGTAGTATAAAAATTAACTGATTCCACTCTCCCTCGCCGCTTGCACACATACTTTAAGTTCATAAGCAGAATGTGCACAAGGAGGATCAAATTGCAACCCTACGACTAAATTACCTCTATCGTCAAGGTCCATTTCTACGGCTTCAATTCCGACATTAACTTGCTCTGGACGAGCGGCAATACTGTGAGCATCCGCCAAACCATCATCGGCGAGATCCCATAGATAAGCTCACATTGTATTGTATGTGCTCATAATGACCGAAAGATTAGGCCTTTAGATCGACGGCCCCACCCTGGCCCGCACCGCCGCAATCGCGCCAATAGGTACGGACCATTTGCAAGACTTCCCAGAGAATCGTGTCTTTGGCCACTTGATCGATCAATTCGTCCAATTTCGCCGTTTTTTCAGGATCAATTAACCCCAACCCCCCCATCATCGCCAAGTGGTGTATCAGCCCGGTCTGCAAAAGGGTTCGGTTCATATCCGATAAGGGAATACTGCTCTTATTGGCAAATTCTTCCTCGAGACCGGCGTAGAGTTCTGCCAATCCATGGGAAAGCGTTGTCTCGACTTTATAAACTTTATCCATGTGCCCCTGCCCGCTTAGTATGTACTGCGGCTAATATACCGGGAGGACCTACCCTGTCAACACGGCGCTCGACTTGTATATAGATTGCAAAGAGCCTAGTAATAGGGGTTAGAGTGTTCGGCCAAACCGTGCGAAAAACTCCCCCCTTGGCCATCGCCATCCAATGCTCGGGCGATATTTAGACGACTATCTCCCAACTCAATCCCAAACCCAAAACTCTTCTTCAAATCCAGGTCTTCTTCGATCCTCCGTGGTTGGCTGACAAGATAATCCAAACGAGCAAATGGATTTTGTGCATCGTTGGCAAACCAAGCAGAGCCCATATCGAAGCACGCCCCATAGCCATGTCTTCCATTGGCATCGCCCCGTGTTGCCAATGCGCATCGCCGTCAATCCAATACTCAGCATGTAAAAGCCCGATACGGTCGGCGCTAAATTGCTTGAAACCATAACCGCGCAGGGTCGACAACCCTCCCCAATAATATAAGACTTGACTCCGCAGTTGTCCTTTCGCGGTACCTAGACGCAACCGCATATCGACCCGAGTTCCACGCCCGACCGGTTGATAGTAGCGCAGCTCTACCCAAATAACGCTTGAATTCGGCAGACACCGGCGGCGTGGTGCCGCAACGCGAGAATAAGCAATCGGCCCGCTCACCCTGTACCAGTGCCGACGTTGATATGGGCATCCCTGCGCCATAAACTGTAGTTCCCTTGGCCGGGTCAACTAATTTTGTTATTTGCCGAGCAATTGATGTTTGCGCAACAAATGGCGAAAGCGATCGTACGTTAGCCCCAATTGTTCTGCCGCTTCCTTTTGGCTATTGCCAGCCTCTTGCATCGCGCGCATCAACAGGCCTCGTTCGACTCCATCCACTTGCTCGTCAAAATTCCCGCTGCCAGGTAGCGAAACCCCTCCTTCTCCGCGCACTTCATGCGGTAAATCCTCAGCGCCGACTTCGGGGTTTCCCGCAACGCATAGCGCACGCTCGACGGCAAATTTGAGCTCGCGCACATTGCCCGGCCAAGCATAGCTCTGTAAAGTAGCTAAGGCGCTCGCCGAAAAAAACCTCCTTTCAATTGATGGAACCTCGTCGCAGATTTGACCGGTGAAATAGTCTACTAAGGGTTGTATGTCCTCAAGTCGTTCACGCAACGGCGGTAACTGAATTACACTGAAGCGCAAACGATCGTAAAGATCTGCGCGAAATCGACCTTCCTCGATTTCTCGTTCCAAATCAGCATTCGTCGCCGCCACGACCCGCACATCTACGTGAATGGTCTGGGAACCACCTGTGCGTTCAAACTCTTGGTATTCAATGACCCGCAATACATTTTTTTGGAAATCCAACGAGGTATTGCCGATCTCATCGAGAAATAGTGTGCCGCCATCTGCCGATTCAAAACGCCCTCGCCTCATTTCGACCGCCCCGGTAAAAGCACCTTTCTCGTGGCCAAACAGCTCGCTCTCCAGCAGGGTATCCGACAAAGCCGCGCAGTTTAATTTTACAAAGGCACGGTCGCTGCGATCTCCCCCATAATGCAAAGCGGCGGCGATAAGCTCCTTACCAGTGCCCCGCTCGCCGCGAATCAATACCGGTCGGGGAATCGAAGCCACTTGTTCGACCTGTTCGAGCAAGCTTTCGATTAACGGGCTGCCGCTGACTATTTGATAGCGCTGGCCCAGTTCCGTCCGGTAGTACGAGTTTTCGCGCCCCAAAGTCTCGTTTTCTGCTTTGAGACGCGCATTCTCGCGCAATACGGCCAACATGCGTTCGACCTTCTCCATCCCGAGTTCAAGTTTGTCCTCGACATATAGGTCTTTCTCGATAAAATCGGCCGCCCCGTATTGCACCGCCTCTACTGCCGCATCGATGCTACCCTTGCCGGTTAGAATTATGACAGGTAAATCAGACCAGTTCTCTTTGATATCTCGCAATATTTCGATACCACCCGGCTCGCCGGCGCCAAAATCCAAATCCAATACGATCAGCTCTACATCTTCGCGATGATCCTGAAGATGCAGCAATAGCCGGCGACCACTTGCAAAGGAAACCACTTCCTTGCCCAGCGCCCGCAGCTTCTCCGACAGCAGATCGCGTAATTCTTGTTGATCATCAGCAATCAATACAGATTTATTTTTTCTTGCTGCCATTGCAACCTTTTTTAAAATTTCAGATGCGGATATTAGTTTTCACCCGCCGAGAAATTGATGGGCAAATCGAGGCGAAAAACCGTACCGTGCCCCGTTCTACTTTTGACGCGCAATGCGCCGTGATGGGCCTGAGCGATACGGCGGGCGATGCTCAGACCATAGCCATTGCCCCGCTCTCTAGTCGTAAAACCCGGCTCAAAAACCAGCTCTATATGCCGCTCGTCGATACCCGGTCCATCGTCTTCCACCTCTATGAAAACTTGGGCGCGCTCTTCATCATAACCAACCCCGATAACGACTTGCCCCCCGGCTCCTTCTTCGAGGATCTCTAGCGCATTCAAACAAAGGTTGATTATGGCTTCGCGCAGCATGCGTTCGTCGGCCTCGACGCGGGGTACCCCCTGCTGTACGCGGACTTGGACCTTCGATTTCCAAGTTTGGCTGCGAACGAGTTCGGCTACCCTTCGAACCAATCGATCCACTTCGATGACCACCGGACGAATTTTCTCCACCTTCATCGCTGCGAGAAAACCAACCCATTCATCGTAGAGCGCCTCGTGCTCGCCACCCAGCTTGTTCAACTCGACTTGCATAGCGCCATCGGCCTTGCGTCCCAATCCCCGCATCCGACTACCGACAATGCCCATTAGATTTTTAATTCGATGGCCCTTGGTATAAAAACCCTCATAAACCTGTTCTTTACCCAACTCCACCATTTCCAGCGTTAAACGCGCAATAACCTGTGGAGCCCCGCCTTCAAATTCCTCGAAGATATGTTGATATTCCTGCTCCAACTCTGTGGGTTTTATATGGCGGAGAAACAATCGGGCGAGGTTCGCATAGGCCGGGCCTAGGCTTGGGTCAAGCTGTATGGCCACTTTGAATTCACCCAGGGCGCCCAGGACTTGATCGTCCTGCAACAACAACTGGCCAAGGTTGTTATGGCCGACGGCTGAGAGTGGATTTAGCGCCAAGCCCTGTCGAAAGGCCTTAAGGGCTTCAGACCACCGTTGCGGATCTTCGCCGTATTGACCCCCTAAGGCAAAATAAACGCGATCCAGGCCTTCGTATTCATTACCTTTGGCGACTTGTCGCAATATCGTTTCAAAATGCTCAATAGCTCGTTCGCCGCTTTCTGGACGCCGCCCCCCTTGCCGCAATGCCAGTAAACCGAGTTGAAAATGGCTTTCCAAGTGACCAGCAGCAGCGCATTCTTGCCAATTGTCGTCAGCTGCAACGGGTTGTCCCAACTGCACCTGGCAAAGCCCAAGACGATATCTAAGCTCAAGGGCGCCCGGATGCTGTTCAAGACCGCTTGCACACAACGCCGCCGCTTCCGACCACCGCTCTAGACGCATCGCCTCCACTACCTGTTCGTTCCAGGCTCCAGCATCCTCCCCCGGTACAATAACCCCCATTTATATAACCCCTAAACCAGCTTCTCGTGTTTCTCCCCAGCGTCCATGCGATCCATTTTCTCACTCAGGGCGATCATTACATCCTGCACATCAGTTAATCGTCTTTCGATTGCATGCAGACGGTCCTGCATTTCATCCTGGGGTCCATCTTTGTCTCCGGAAACGGTTGCCTTAAGTTTCATGTACTCCATTATTCTGGTGAACATAAATCCACCCAACACCATGGCCACAATGGGAATTAGTATATGCTCATCCTCAATTATGCTAATCAATACGAGGCCCAAAACGACGATGGCCACCACGGGTGCCAGATGAAATAATTTTCTCATGATTATATCCTCTCCCGCTCATCCATGCGGTCTATTTTTTCGCTGAGGACGATCATCACGTCTTGCACCTCGGTCATTCGACGGTCAATATCATTGAGCCGCAACACCAGCTGATCATCTTCTTTCCGGTCCTTCTTCGATTTTTTTATTTGACCAAAGTAAATATTGCCCCAACTTACCAGGCCCGCACAAAGAATGATTATTCCGATACCAATCGCCATCTGCAACAACCAGTTCATATTCGCCCTCCTTTATCTATCCGGTTCAGGCGCTTTCAACACCCCGACTCCATTGCTTCTCGTGGGCATAGAGCACTTCGGGAAAGCGATAGACGATCATTCCCGAGTCCGTAATCTCAATCTCGACAAAACCTCCGTCAGCCATGCGCTTGAGTATATCGCCGACCTCTTCTACCGTTAGTCCCGTATCGGCAGCGGCTTCAGTAACCGTCAAGCGCCCCCCACGCTGCTGTGCTAAGCGTACTATGCGATTTTGTTGCCGCCGATAACGCACTAAGTGGGCGGCTGTATCGAGCTTCTTAGCGAGAATCCACAATAGACTACCAAAGATGGTCTGCGTCACACCTATCGCGAATGGCACAAATTTTGGATGATCCGGCTCGCCGCTGTTTAAAATTTGAAAAAGGCCATATAGCATAACGCCCAAACCCACCGAAACCATCGGCAATGCTATTACCTTAAGAAAAAGGGCCCCTATTCGTTTGAATCCGCCTTCCATAGCACTGCCTACCTTGAGTTTTGCTTCATCGATGGATTTCATGGCCACACCGTCTATTGCCTCAATATAAAGGCCGCAGTATCGACTGCGGGCTTTGGTCTTACTCATCTTTCTTTAACTTGGCTTTAAGTGCTTGCAACTCGTCATCAACGCCACGGTCTACGTCGATCTTGCGAATCTGTTTTTCGATATCTTCCATCTCACCCGAAATTTCACTATGGGCCGATGCTTCGGCTTCGCTCTCTTCGACGCGTTGTTCAAAACGTTCAAAGCTAGAAAAAGCGTCCTTACCCAATCCGGATATACTCTGTGCCAAGCGCTTGCGGGCTTCTGCTGCCTGGTGCCGGGCAACAAGAGCCCCCTCCCGAGTCCGGGCTTCTTCTAGCTTGGTCTTCAGTTCGCGCAACTGCTCGCGCAACTGCTCGGCCGTCTGCTTGCTTTCTTCCACTACCGGAGCCAAATCCTCCCGGGCTTTGGCAAACATCGCCTTGCGCTCCAACGCCCTGCGCGCCAAATCGTCCTCCCCAGTAGCCACCGCCCGTTCGGCTTTGCGCTGCCATTCGTCTGTTTGATTCTGTTTTTCAATGAATTGGCGTTCAAGCCTCTTGTGGTTCGCTACGGCAGTGCCCACAGAAGCCGTGGCCTTACTGACCGCCTCTTCCATATCCCGAATCATCTGGCGTATCATCTTATCCGGCTCTTCAGCCCGATCGAGCATTTCATTGAGATTGGATTTGAGGATATCGCTAATCCTTGTAAAAACTCCCTTTGCCATTTTTTACGCTCCTTGTCTAAGGCCATAGTACGACGCTACCTTCTGTTTTGCAAGTCCTGTGCCAGACCTATTTACTTGGTTATACTTTCCCATAAATACATATAATAACTTACACTTAAGAATACAACTCTATATCCGCCACCACAGTGATTATGGCAGACCCCGCCAATAGTAATGGCCGCATTCGCCATTTTCACTACTTTCCCTCCGTGCGCCCTTACTTTTCTTAATCTTTTTTAAGCTATATATTCCCACTTTTACCCATTTGAAAGAGTGTACCAATGGCAAATCCGCTAGTCCTCACCGGTTTGGGCTTTTATCTGGCGCTCATGTTGGGTATTGGCCTCTATGCCAGTCGGCGGATAAAAGGATCTGCCGACTTCATCGTCGCGGGCAAACGACTCTCTCTACTACTTTGTACCGCAACCCTAGCCGCGACATGGTTTGGTGGTGGAATCTGTATTGGTGCCGCCAGTGCCGCCTACAAAGGAGGCCTACTCGCCGTTGTCGCCGATCCCTTTGGTGCAGCCCTCTGCCTTTTTTTGGCCGGGTTGTTCTACGTTCGCTTAATGCGACGCATGGGCTTGATGACCATCGCCTCCTTTTTTACCAGCCGGTTCGGTCCTAAAGCTGGTTTATTAGCAAGTCTTTGCACCATCCCCGCCTATGTCGGTTGGGTAGGTTCACTATTGGTCGCCTTTGGTCGCATACTGCAAACCCTAACCGGTATCGAACCGGCCACCGGTATCTGTATTGCCACCGCTATCGTCCTAGTCTACACTTGGGCCGGCGGAATGTGGGCCGTGACCCTTACAGACGTTGTCCAGGTAGTCGTGTTGATACTCGGGCTCTTTATTCTGACGCCAATTCTGATCAGCGATATGGGCGGCTGGGCGGCCATTGTCGCGCAAATCCCCTCATCCCGCTTCGACTTTTATCCGCAAGAAGGCACTTCGGCCAGTTGGCTTAGTTATGCCAGGGATTGGCTGGTGATCGGGTTAGGAAATCTGGCGGGGCAGGATTTAATCCAGCGGAGCCTATCCAGCAGGGACGAAAAGATAGCCTATCGCAGCGCCTACTTAGCCGGTTTACTCTATATAACCGTTGGCCTTTTGCCGATTTTTCTCGGTATGGCCGGCGCCGTTGTCCTACCGGGCTTAGCCGATCCCGACCTGATCATGATGTCCCTGGCGATGAAATACCTGCCCGACCTGGCCTTAGTGCTGTTTATGGGCGCACTACTATCCGCCCTGCTTTCGAGTGCCGATAGCGCCTTGCTCGCGCCCGCCAGCGTCCTCGGTTGGGACCTCCTGCATTATTTTAAACCCGATGCCAGTGAACAATTATCGCTGCGCACGACCCGCCTCTCCGTACTGCTCCTAGGCATTTTTTCTCTTGCAATCGCCCTGCAGACTTCATCGGTGTACGAGCTAATGGTAAATTCGTGGTCCGTGCTGCTCGCCTCACTCTTCGTCCCCTTAACGGCCGGTCTATGGTGGCGACACAGTAACGACCTAGGTGCCCTGGCCTCAATTCTGGTGGGCCTCTGTTCTTGGCAAATTTTATCGTTTGCCGCACCCGATATGCCGAGCGACCTTCTCGCAGTGCCCTTTGCAGCCATTGCCCTGGTGCTAGTGAGCTACCTGAGCAAAGACCAATCTCCACCTCGTCCCCTACTCGACGCAGAAGGGCACAAACTCGACTATACAGACCGCCTGGGCACCCAATTATTCGCCAAATCTTGAACATCGGGCGAACGTCTGACACCAATAGACGTTATATTCTTATCCCAACTCTGTTCACCCACCCACAATAAGGAGTCGCAAGATCTATGATTCACCCTGCTCTTTTCTCCAGATATCTTCTGCTCTGGCCTCTCTGCCTGCTGCTCGTGCAGTGCAGCAGCGAACCCGATAATGTCATCACCGGCGAAGACGGCGCCCAGATGCTCCTGATTAAGTCGGGTGAATTTCCCATGGGCGGACGCCCGGGAGATCTGGAGGGCCTGGATGTCAAAAATTATATAAATTACCATTCGGAAGGTCCGGTGCATCAAGTAAAAATTAGCGGCTTTTATCTCGACAAATTCGAAACGACCAATGCCCTCTACCAACGTTTTGTCGAATCCGGAGACCGCACTGCAGATCACCCGGATCAACCCGATAACCAGGACCATCAGCAGCATTATGTAGACAAAAATATTATAGGTGACAATCAACCTGCCGTTGGCCTCAATTGGTTTGACGCCTATGCCTATTGCAAATGGGCCGACAAGCGCCTGCCCACCGAAGCTGAATGGGAATACGCCGCCCGTGGAGCCGGCACGGTTTATCGCAAATATCCATGGGGCAACGACGAGCCCGATGCCGACGGAATCTGGCGTGCCAACTACCGCCCCAAAGAAGGGCCGGCACTCGACGGGAAGCGCTATTCCTCCGATGTCGGCTCATTCCCCGACGGCATAAGCGCCTTCGGAGTCATGGATATGGCCGGCAATGCAGAGGAATGGGTTCAGGATTGGTTGGACTTCGGTTACTACAACAAGACCGAAGGCGCCTTAGACCCCCAAGGTCCTGCTTCCGGCCGCAATAAAGTTATTAAGGGCGGCTCTTATGGTTCGGATAAATATCATGTACGGATAGCGACACGACTATATGGAGCCCCCCACGTAAAAACTGAATTACAAGGCTTCCGGTGCGCAATGGATATTGACGGTTGAGTATTCTTGAGCGTTGCAAAGTCGTGCATTATTTGTTTAGTAAAACAGCTAGTCACTCCAAGCGAGGAACAAGACCATGAAGATGTATATCGCAGGAAAATGGGTCGACAAAGCACAAACCATTGACGTTACCAACCCCTTTGACGGCTCAGTCATCGATACCGTCCCGCGAGGCGAACCCTCCGATATCGAAGCAGCTATCGACTCCGCCGAACGCGGCGCCAAGGCCATGGCTGCCCTCAGCGCTTACGAGCGTTACCAGATCATTCACCGGGCAGCCGATCTCATGCTCGAACGACTCGACGATTTAGGCCGGACGATCACGCTCGAAGAGGGGAAAATCCTCGCCGAGGGCATGGGCGAGGCGGCCCGCGCAACGGAAACGATCGAACTCTCCGCCGAGGAAGCCAAGCGTCTTACCGGCGAAACGCTGGATTTGAGCGGCTCTTCTGCCGGAGCCGGTAAATTCGGTTTTACCCTACGCGTGCCCTGTGGTGTGGTCGCAGCTATCACCCCTTTTAATTTTCCGCTCAACCTAGTCTGTCACAAAGTCGGCCCTGCTCTTGCCGCCGGCAACGCGATTATCATCAAGCCCGCGAGCGACACGCCGCTTTCGGCGCTGAAACTGACCGAAATATTTATCGAGGCCGGTTTACCTGAGGAAGCGATCCAATGCGTTACGGGATCGGGCGGAGTCATCGGCGATGCGATCAGTTCCAACCCCAAAGTTCGCAAAATCAGTTTCACTGGTAGCCGCGACGTCGGCGAGCACATTTGCCAGGTCGCCGGGTTGAAAAAGGTTACGATGGAACTCGGTTCGAATGCGCCGCTTATCATCATGCCAGATGCCGATCTCGAGAAGGTCGTCGCCGCCACCGCCGCCTCCGGTTTCGCCAACGCCGGTCAGGTCTGCATCTCAACGCAAAGGGTTTTTGCCAGTAAAGAGATCTACGGTGATTTTATCGACGCGCTCAAACCCGCCGTCGAGGCCCTGACCACCGGTAATCCGCTCGATGAAGGCGTAAAGATGGGACCGATGATCCGAGCCCAAGACGCCGAACGCGTTGATAGCTGGGTCCAGGAAGCGGTTTCATCCGGTGCCAGCATCGTCACCGGTGGCACCCGTGAAGGAACGATTTACGCTCCAACTATCCTCGCCGATGTAGCCCCGGAGATGAAAGTGGCTTGCGATGAAATTTTTGGCCCCGCGCTGGGCGTTAGTCGCATCAATGATATCGATCAGGCCATCGCCATGGCCAACGATACCAACTACGGCCTCAGCGCCGCCATTTTTACCGAGAATCTCAATTGGGCTCTAAAATTCGCCCAACAGGTGGAGTCTGGTAATATCCACGTCAATTGGGGCACGCAGTGGCGCGCCGACCTGATGCCTTATGGCGGCCTGAAGGAAAGCGGCATGGGCAAGGAAGGCCCGAAATACGCCGTTGAGGAAATGACGGAGACCAAAATGGTCGTCATTCACTAAGCTCAAAATTATCTAAAAAAATAGGGCCGGCGATTTAATCGTCGGCCCTATTTTATTCAGTTTTAACGGCTGTGCAATATACACCGTCTATAAGAGAGTTGTCGCGTGATCGTCAATTTTAGATCTGGTTGAGAATCCGTGTCCCTTGATCTAAACGAGGTTTCGATGCTCAATGTTGATTTTGCTCTTCGCTCCGCTCGCATGATGAAAGCGCTGATATGTTAGACCGATAGTGGGTTTCAAGGGATGATAAAAACTATCCTCATCTCTCGATTATCCAACCTAAAAAAGCCCAATGGTCGTCCATTAGACGCGGTAAACCGATTTATCAATACCCCGAAATTCCGCATCCGTATCCGAATTGAGCATGCTATAAGCGGCGTCAAACGCTTGGCCGCGGTCGCCCAACCCCATCGAAATCCCACTCCCAATATGGAAGACCAATTCATGCTGGTCGCCTGTGGACGATGGAATTCCCACCTCAAATGCACGGCTTAACAAACAGTCGGAGCCGATCTGCATCGATTCTTTGTTATCACGCGACAACTCTCATTTACCCAACAACCTCAGGTTATGCCAACCTCCTGCATAAAGGCCGCCCGCAATCTTTGCGCAATTGGCCCTGAACTACCCCCACCTATGGGGTGTCCGTCAATTTTAATTACCGGCATAGCTTCTGTCGTCGTGCCCGCCAAAAAGACTTCGTCCGCCCCTTTAAAATTTGCCAAAGTAGTAAATTCTTCGGCGACGGGAATCTCGAGCCTACCGGCCAATTCGAGTAAAACCCCCCGCGTAATACTCGGTAAAATATGCGGACCAGTAGGAGCCGTACGTATACACCCCGAACGCACACAAAAGACGCTGGTCGAAGATCCTTCGGTAACTTGGCCATCAGCATCGATTAATAAGGCCTCGAAAGCTCCGGCCTGTGCCGCCTGTTGTTTGGCTAGAATATTGGGCAACAAAGAAATGCTTTTTATATCACAACGCTTC
>LWDU01043844.1_pt1 | contig 16425 bp, 18 predicted proteins | sample 727161 | NCBI WGS metagenome assembly LWDU01 (sample SAMN04566230, study PRJNA314399) | hydrothermal vent metagenome | isolation source: deep sea hydrothermal plume seawater | place: Mexico: Gulf of California, Guaymas Basin | collected 2004-07-11
GAGGAACGAGTACCACAAAAACGAGAGAGCGTGTGAGTTAATTGCTTCTCTGAATAAGCAAAGGGTCAATCTGTTGGACGATCTTGAAAAGCTAGAAAAGAGAATGACATCATGCGAGGGAAAGATCTACAAGCGCATTGAGGAAAAAGGAGTTAGTGAGCAAAAGATATCTTACCTAAAGGAAGCGAAGCGAGAGTTGGCAAACTTGAGAAATCAATATACTGCTTTCGATCTATATAAGAGTTGTATGGACAACAATGGAATTAGTTCTGATATTATCAAGAAGTGCCTTCCTATTATCAACGATGAGGTGGCGAAGATCCTAGTTGATATTGTCCCTTTTGAGATCTTCTTCGNNNCCACGCCTAATAGAGATGGCCAGCGGCGCCGAGAAAACGATTGCTGCCATGGCCCTCCGCCTTGCGCTTATAAAAGTTGGCAATTTACCAACTAGTGATATATTTATATTAGACGAACCCGCAACAGCTTTGGACGCGGAGAACATGGAAGGATTTATTCGTATTCTGGATATGTTAAAAACTCAATTCAAAACTGTTATACTGATATCACATTTAGATATCCTAAAGGAGTGTGTCGATAGTGAGATTCTTATTGAAAAGAAGAAAGGGTTCGCTTACGTCGATGCGTAAAATATTATGGTAAAAGAAAAAGCAACAAAAGAAAAAACTTCTACAAAGAAGGCAGTAACAAAAAGAGACCCAAAAGGTGTATTGGATAAGGGACTTGCGAAAGTAGTGAGTCGTAAGCTCCTGGTGTGGGCAACTGCCACAGCAGCGCTATTTATGGGAGTGGTGCCGGCGAGTGAATGGCTACAAGTCTGCTTGCTTTACATAGGCTCTCAGGCCGCCGTAGACATCGTTACCGCATATAGGAATTCTGGATGAGCTTATTGGCGATTAAAACGTTTTTGAAGAAAGCGTATGTATTAGTAAAGAATTACTGGTATGTTCCATTGGGACTTTTGGCGACAGCAATAACTTGGTTCTTCTATAAACAAAAAGCAGAAGTTATGGTCGATAATCTAAAGAAGACGAGAGAGGCACACAAGAAAGAGGTGGGCGTCATAAACGACGCCCACAAAAAGGAAGTGATTGCGAGAGATAAAGCAGTCAACAAGTTCGTAGAAAATAACAAGGCAATAGAAGAACAGTTAGAAGAACGAGTCAAGGTGATCACTACTAAGATAGAGCAGAGGAAAAAAGAGCACGGAAGTAAGGAGATAGAAGAACTTGCCAAAGCGCTGGCAGATTCTATTGCGAAGGGAAAAAAATGAAAACACTATCAGTATTGGTTATTTTATTTTTTTGCGTCACAGCTTCAGCCCAAACAATTGTTCCTCTAGCTCAAGGGCAAGAGGCTCCGTTTGATGGCGTCTTACTTGATAAAGACGCAGCGGCCGAAATCTTGGCCAAGGACGAAATGAGCGAAGAGAGCTGTGATGCCAAGACAGAATATAAGGTTGGCAAAGCAGTATCCGAATGCGAACTCTATAAAGGCATATCAGAGTCGAAGCTGGAAACAGAGATAAATAAGAATATAGAGTTATTATCTATAAAGAATGGAGAAATAGATAGGCTGAACGTGGTACTGGAAAAGTCAGGTACCAACTGGGGCCCAATGTGGTTTGTTGGCGGAGCAGCAATAGGCGTGGCCACGTCACTAGTGATATTCTTTATATCAGTTCAGACTGTGAATACTGATGTAACAGATTTATGACAGAAAAAGATCACAACAAAATTGCAAAATTAGAAAATGCCATTAAAGCAAAGTATGGCGCCAAAGCAATAGAGAACCCCGCAGCTGAGTGGAGTAAAGAGAAAGAAGACGACTTTATCAGCCAGATAAAAGAAGATGCGCACGTCGGTTTTTTTGTAGATAAAAAACTACTTAGTAGGGAAAGTAAGAGGGATTGTCCCGTTTGCGAGAAGTATTCATTCGATTCAAAAGATGACGTTTATCTAAATAAGTGGCAATGTTGTTTTGAATGTTATGTTTCTTGGGTTGAAGACCGCGAAGAGCGGTGGAAAACGGGATGGAGACCCTCAAAAGAGGTGAAAGATGTTGGTTGAAAAAATAGAAGAATTAGTAAAGAAAATTTTGCTTGTTGCTAGAGACGCGGAGAAGTTTGATAATGGAAACGCTTCTGCCGGCACGCGAGTAAGGAAAGACCTGATGAATCTCACAAAAGAGATTAAAGAAGCCAGGCAGCACGTTCTCGATGAGAGAAAGAACCGAACGGTTGAAGACCGGGAGACACTATAAATGGCAACAACGGAAGAGATAGCGAGAGGAATTTCACAGGTATTAGCAAACTCTCATGATGGTGCTACTGATGAAAATGGGGAACCAATCAAGGTAGGGCTCAAGAGGGAAATGGATGTCGAAATCACAGACAGAAGAGTCATAGACGGCTTCGGCATTTGTCTTAGCGGAGATATCATGACCGTCAAATACCAGGGAGAAGTAACTCTCAAAGAACTAAAAGACAAAGATTTTGAGGGAGATACCGAGCAAACTATGGCGGATGTCCTCAAGTTTATCAAAAAGCAATATAGGAAGGTCACAGGCAATACTCTAAGTTGCAAGCCGGAAGGCGAAATGAGGATGGACGTGCAATCCACCAGCAGAGTAAGAAGCTGGGTGCAGGCGCAGATGTGCTATAGAATTTCTGGCATGGACGGGGTAGTCTATAAGGATGACTCCCCGGATGGTGAAAAGCTATTAGATAAATCCATCAGAGATTTTTTAGGAATGGGTAAAGATGGCTTTAAGGCCAAGAAGCCGAAGAATGTGACCCGCAAAGAGGAGAAGGCATAATGAAGTTTTCTAGAGATAAAATAAGGAGCATCATCAAGGAAGAGGTCAGCCGCGTCAATGAGACGCATGCTAACGATGCTGAATCTAGAATGGAAATTGTTAGTCGCAACCTCGACGAGATCATTTCTTCTGCGAATGAGCTTAAATTGGAACTAGAGAGAAAAGGCACTCTTCCGGATAAGTCTGGAACCTGTGAGGACCAATCGGCCGTGGCGGCATCACTGGTCAAGGCCCTTCTGAGGATGACGATGGAAGAAGAAGAAATAAGATAATAAAATGTTATGGCATACCACATTCCCAAGAACGAAATTAAAAAAGAAATCACAAAATGTGGTAAAGACCCAGTTTATTTCCTAAATAATTATGCCAAAATCTCTCATCCCGAAAGGGGCCTTGTCCCATTCAAAACATACGATTTTCAGACAGACTTACTAAAGAACTATAACGATTATCGCTTCAATGTTATACTAAAAGCAAGACAACTTGGTATTTCAACGGTGACTGCCGGCTATGTCGCCTGGATGATGCTCTTTCGCAGAGAGAAAAATATCCTAGTTGTTGCGACAAAATTCCAAACAGCAGCAAACTTAGTAAAGAAAGTAAAAGCGTTAATAAAGCATCTACCAGACTGGATTAGGATAGCAGACATTTCGGTTGACAACAGAACATCCTTTGAGCTGACAAACGGCTCTCAGATAAAAGCGTCTACTACGTCCGCTGATGCCGGACGTTCAGAGGCGCTTTCTTTGTTAGTTGTTGACGAGGCTGCACACGTACCAGAGCTAGAAGATATGTGGAGAGGCTTATACCCCACACTATCTACTGGTGGTAGGTGCATCGCCCTATCCACTCCAAATGGAGTTGGTAACTGGTTCCACCAGACTTATATAGGAGCGGAAGAACAAAAGAACAGCTTTCACCCTGTAAGATTACAGTGGGATGTGCATCCAGACAGAGACCAAGAGTGGTTTGAAAAAGAAACCAAGAACATGAATAAGCGGGACATTGCCCAAGAGCTTGAATGTAATTTTAACATGTCTGGTGAAACAGTGATACATCCAGATGATATAGATAGGATGATGACTCAACTAACTGCACCCAAACATAGAACTGGTTTTGATCGGAACTACCACATTTGGGAAGAGCACCAAGAAGGTTCAAATTATCTGCTTGTTGCAGATGTTGCCCGCGGCGACGGTAAAGATTATTCAGTATTCCACATTATGAAGCTGGAGACTATGGAGATAGTGGCCGAATATCAAGGTAAGCCAAGCATAGATATGTTTGCCAATATGTTGAATTCTGTTGGCAATGAATATGGCGGGTGTATGTTAGTAGTGGAGAATAATAATATTGGGTATAGCGTGTTAGAAAAGCTAATTACTTTAGAATATCCAAATATTTATCACTCTATCAAATCAACTCACGAATATGTGGAGCAGCATGAGGCAGAAGCTAGAACCGCAGCAGTTCCCGGTTTCACCACTTCATCGAAAACAAGGCCGCTGATTGTGGCAAAGTTTGAAGAGTTTATAAGAAACAAGATTATAACAATATATTCACAAAGAACATTGAACGAGATAAGAACTTTCATCTGGAACAATGGACGTCCAGAGGCCATGCGTAGTTACAACGACGACTTGGTTATGAGTTTAGCTATTGCATGTTGGATACGAGATACCGCGATAGCAACTTCTAGAAGAGATACAAAATACGCAGAAGCGATGCTAAGCAGTATTGTAAACGCAAGTACGAAGATGAACACAACAATACCGGGCATGCACGGGTATAAAAATCAAGAGACGCATGATAGGCTGTTGGAAGCAAGGCAAATACAAGAAGAGTTTTCTTGGCTCTATAAAGGATAAATAAATGGCAGAGAACGACAACAACGTAAGGAATTCCGAATCAAACCTCTTTAAGCGATTAACTAGAATATTCTCTGGGCCGATTGTCGATAGAAGGACTCAACTTCATCGAAAAGAGCGAAGGAAGAATCTAGATAAATATAAATTTAAATCAGCCAGCGGAAAGAGTTTCAAAAAGACTGGATATAACCCATTTGAGAGTCTCAATACCGCTACAATGGCTAATCAAGCGCGCGCCGAGAGGTATATTGATTTCGATCAGATGGAGTATATGCCCGAGTTAGCATCTGCTTTGGATATTTATGCGGATGAAATGACAACTTCCACGTCACTAGAAGAAATGCTCTCAATCAAATGTAAAAATGAGGAAATCAAAAGTGTGCTAGGGACGCTATATCGAAACGTGTTGAATGTGGAGTTCAACCTTTTTGGATGGTGCCGCACCATGTGCAAGTATGGAGATTTTTTCTTATACCTGGATGTCGATGAGGAGATAGGCATAAAGAGTGTCATCGGACTTCCTGCACAAGAAATAGAAAGGCTAGAAGGCGAGGACGCGACGAATCCTAATTATATACAATATCAGTGGAATAGCGGCGGCCTGACATTCGAGAACTGGCAGCTAGCCCACTTCAGGATTCTTGGAAACGACAAGCATTCCCCATATGGAAGTTCGGTTTTAGATTCAGCTAGAAGAATATGGAGACAGTTGGTGCTTTTGGAAGACGCCATGATGGCATACCGTATCGTTCGGTCACCCGAGAGAAGGGTGTTCTATATTGATGTTGGAGCAATCGCGCCAGAAGATGTAGAACAATATATGCAAAAGATAATAACTCAAATGAAGAGGAATCAAATTATTGATCAAGATACCGGTAGAGTTGATTTGAGGTATAACCCCATGAGTATCGAGGAAGATTACTTTCTTCCTGTGAGAGGCGGTAACAGCAACTCAAGAATAGAAGCTCTTCCGGGAGGAACATATACTGGAGACATCGATGATGTGAAATATCTTAGAGATAAGCTGTTTTCAGCAATAAAGATCCCCCCTTCATATCTTTCTTCAGAGAACGAAGAAGACAAAACAACTTTGGCACAAAAAGATATTAGATTTTCGAGAACAGGCATAATTCACCTCTATATTCTGGGGTTTAGGGGCGATGATCTTATTTCGTTTACGCTACGTCTAAACAACCCATCTAAAATTGCGGAGCTACAAGAGTTGGAACAGTGGAGTACAAAGTTTGATGTAGCATCCGCAGCCACAGAAGGGTATCTCTCGAAGAGATGGGTTTCGCAAAACATATTTAATATGACGGACGACGAGTTCTTGAGAAACCAGAGAGAAATGTTCTATGATAAGAAGATTCAGGCACTCTTAGATGCCGCAGCAGAAGCAGCCGCCGCCGAAGCGACCTCCGGAGGCGCCGGCATGGGCGCCATGGATGACATGGGTGGCGACGACATGGGCCTAGGCGATGAAGGTGGCGGAGAAGACTTGGCTGGCGGAGAAGACTTGGCTGGCGGAGAAGACTTAGGAGGCGGAGAAGATTTGGGTGGCGGAGAAGAGCCCGGCGGCCCTCTCTTGACGGCTGAGCCAGTTGCGAAGCGCGATGATAAAGTGCAACACTATGAAAAGGGCTCTTATCGTCTTAAGGATTCTGACAGAAGGAAGAAAGGCGCGCGCAAAAGAAGCTTTCTTTCGCAAGGGGCCGAATTGATGGGCACAAACAACGATAGAAATGTATGGAAAGGCGCCCAAGAACTATTTAGGTTAGGGAACGGCGTTACAGAAGAGCATGATAACACTATTTATATAGACGAAGAAAAGAAGCTGTTTGAAGTTAGGCGGACACACAAAGAAATAAAATCACTTGTTGAGCAGCTGGAGAAAAGAAAAGATGAAAAAGAAATCATACAGGAATAAACATAATAAGAAAAGAAATACCGCTTTTCTTTACGAAGTTCTTGTCCACGAAACAACTAAGTGTGTCGTGAAAAATGACGTAAAGAAGAAAGAAAAAGCGCTGAAAATATTAAAGGAGTTCTTCACAAAGGGGAAGATACTAAGCAAAGAAAGACATCTATTTGATTCTCTGGCTAGCTTAGAGGGCGAAAAGAAGGACATAACAGAACGAGTAGTGTTCGAATCTCAAAAGGAATATATAAAGCTCTCAAAAAAAGAAATATTCAACGAGCAAACTAAACTTATTAATAAAATCAACAAGGAGATCTCTCCAAGCGTTTTCTCTAATTTTGTTCAGAACTATAAGAGCCTAGCAACGATTGCACAAATACTGAATCAAGAGCTTCCCGTGAAGGAGAGAATCATGTTAGAGAGTAAGTTTGTTGAAGAATCTCTGATTGCAAGCGAAAAGCAAAAAGAAATGACCCCCACCGATGGCCTAGTATATAAAACCTTTGTAAAGAATTTCAACGATAAATATAAAGATTCTCTCCTAGAAGAACAAAAAGAGATTATTACCAGGCGCGCCATATCATTTAGCGATAACGGTGTGTCGCTCAAAGTATTCCTCAACGAAGAGGTTGTGAGACTGAAGAAATGTCTATGGCGAACAAGACATCTGAGGTGTTGGCGATATTAGAATCATATAAAGAAAAACAAGTAATTGACAATGACGCAATAATACAGCTATTGGAAATACAAAACTTAGCTAGGGAGTTGGAAGAATAATGACTATATCTATAAAAGTCGGAGAGAAGCCGGCCCCAGCTGCACCTATCAAGATCACTGTAAATCCCCCCGCAGAAATGAAAGAGGAGGACGCTACCCTTAAGATGAAACTCGATCTCCGCAAGGCGATTGACGGAACAATCATGATAATGGATCATTATGAGATGGATATCACAATAAATCCAACCGCGAAGAAGGTGGTGTTGTTTCCGAAGCGCTCATACAACGATGAGGTCTATGCGGCACAGAGCAGGCTTTTCGAGCATCTAATAAAGGCAGGAATTGTTTCTGCCGCCTCAGTACAAGGCGGCTCTATTCATGGCGCACTGGAAGGTGCTTTTCTGGAATCGGAAGACCCAAGCCTGTCAGTCACAGACTTATCTGTTTTATCAGTAGGCAAATTTCTGGAAAAAGAAAAGCCAGAATATGTCTTTCAAAAGGCTTACGAAGAAGAGATAGAGAACATGTATGTGGAGCCGACTCCAGAAGACTCTACCGAACTTGGAGAAGTTCCCCAAGCGGCCAAAAAAGGAAGCATTGAGCCTTACGATGTTAGAAGATATCTGACTGGCCTCTACTAAAAATGGATTTAATATATTTTATTCTGATATGCGCAGGGATGACGCAGATAATAGTTTATGGTTCCATCTTTAGTGGGTTTAGGCCCCCCAAAGAATTTCTAAATGGTTTTGGCGAGCTGTTCCACTGCTCTATGTGTATGGGGTTTTGGGTGGGATTGCTGGTATGGTCTCTGAGTCCATGGGTACCTTCATTATTCGCATATGAACAAAACTTGTTGACGGGATTTCTTTTGGCTTGTTTGAGTTCTGGAACTAGTTATATGTTGAATACTCTGATTGCCGATAGCGGCATTCAGATAGGCATAGAAAGGGGAGATTAGTATGTCATTGTTGTCAATTAAGTGGTTTTTGCCTGGCGTCCGCAGATGTTGTAGGGGCAAGTAGCCCGCGCGGGTGATGCCCGCGATGCTTTTGCGTAAACAACAATACTATTTATAGCGAGGGACTACCATGTCTAAAATTTTATTAAGAGAATATTACGAACTTTGCCCTGGCGGCGTCTGCCAAGATCTTCTAACAGAAGAAGAGAAAAGGCAAGTTGCCGAAGGCGCAATCATAATGACAGGCATCCTCCAGAAAGCAGACACAAGAAACGGAAATGGTAGAACATACCCCGCACAGGTATTACGAAGAGAGATAGACAACTATCAGAAGTGTATAAAGGACAATAGGGCACTTGGAGAACTGGACCATCCAGAAGATAGCGTCATTAACCTTAGAAACGCTTCTCACATGGTAACACAAACTTGGTGGGATGGCGACACTGTTTTAGGAAAAGTAAAGATTTTAGATACTCCTAGCGGAAAGATACTCAAGGCGCTTATTAAGGATGGTGTGAAGCTCGGGATTTCTTCTCGTGGCTTAGGCAGCGTCAGCGAGTCGAATGGCGAAACTGTAGTAGAGGACGACTTTCAGCTAATTTGTTTTGATTTTGTTTCTGATCCTTCTACGCCTGATGCCTATATGTCAATGACAATGAAGATGGCAGAAGGAAAAGAGAATGTCTATTCAAAAGCAGACAGAATAAACAGAATGCTAAACAGCATAACGAGGAAATAAAATGAAAATAACAAAAAAGCAATTAGCACAAATTATCAAAGAAGAAATATCGAGAGCGTTGAATGAAAACGAAATGGAAATGACTCTTGGTCAAGCGCTGGGACAGTCGGTGACGAAAAGCGACCTTGATTCTGGATACCCGCCTATAAAAATTATGGGAGATGAAGAACTTTATGACTACGGAACCTTAGTTCAACACGGTACCGTCCAAGGATCAACGCTAGATGGCAGCAATGCAGATCTTGAAACAGCTCTCAAAAATGCGCTTGTATCTCTTGAGGGCCATGGCGTGACGGCGGAAACTCCTGCGAAGATTTTAAAGGGACCGGCGCCAGATCAAAGCACAGGTATGGAAAGGTTTCGCTAACAATAGATTCTGAACTAAGTGAGGAAATAAATAGATGAAGATAACGAAGGCACAGCTCAAAAAGATTATTAAAGAAGAGACTGAAGAGTGGAACACCGAAGAAGTACATCCAGAGGGGTTAGCGACATACACTTACACTGGCCTGCAAACTGATCTAATTAGAAAGTGCGGTGACCTATTGGAGCGCGCCCAGCAAGGCAGATTCTCCGGAATCGGGCCCTCCCAACTTGAAGTTTTAACGAATATGTGGGTTGCTATGGCAGAAAAGCAAAGAGAAATGGAAGAAAGGTGATATATGAAAAAGAGTGAACTAAGAGAAATCATAAAGCCGATGGTTGAAGAGTGCCTCCAAGAGAGTATGCAAAAGATACTTTTAGAAAGCGGCCTGCTCTCGGCAGTAATATCAGAAGTTGTAGCAGGGCTAAATACAGCGGCGCCAATAGTAGAGCAAAAACAGCCAGCAAAAGTAGAAAGAGAGCCCGCAAACAAAGAATCAAATTCACAAAAAATCAATGAAACGAGAAAGAGAATGTTGGATGCCATAGGAAAAGATGCCTATAGCGGAGTAAATGTTTTCGAAGGAACAAAACCTTCTATTCCGGATTCGGGAAAGGACAGTGGGCCCTTCAAGGATACAGACCCAAACGATTCAGGTGTAGATATAGGTTCTATTTTTAATAGCAATTGGGAAAAACTAATCTAATGGGGAATACACAATGACTGTTGCAAGAAGAGAGAAGTTCGATTCAGACGAAAAGATGATAAAAAGATTTATCAAAAAAGTAAAGAAGTCAGGCATAATGGAAGAGGTGATGGATAGAAGATACTATATCAAACCCTCTACAAAAAAGAGATTGAAGAAAAAGAAGCAGATAGCTGATCAAAAAAAGCTAGCTAAAAAAGAAAAGAGTAAAATTTAGTATCATAAAACTATTTATTTTTGGAGTAATATTATGACTGTAACATATAGAAACGGTATCGGGAATCAAGCAGCATACATGGTATCTGGGATACCTTTTGTAACTGGATCGACTTTGGGAGCTGGAGGCGAAGACCAGATATCTTTCCCACACGTAACAAAGGCAGTGACAGTTGTCAATACGGGCGCAGCTGCAATGAGAGTTCATTACAATGCCGCGGCCGATGGGAATGTAATCGCCGGCGCCCATTTTGTTACTTTGAACCCCGTTGGGGCAACCGTCCCACTAAGTCATTTTACTTTCAATGCTAAGTGTAAAGAGATCTATGTCTCAAGCACGGCAGGTACTACCTACGAGCTATTTGCTGAACTAACCACAGTTGCAACAAGCGAGATGTATACCCTTACTGGTTCTGGCCTAACTGAATAAGAGGGGCGACAACGACCCTCTTCAAGGTTAACAACGGAGCATCCCTAAAAATAACAAATGCTACTCTCAATGTTCCACACATGTGACTTAGTTGTATCGGGTTCATAATGAATTAGGAACTGTTTCCACCGTAGCAAACTAATTATGAAAGCAGCCAATCCAGGAACTATTTCATAATGACAAAAAAAGGTATAGCAGTATATAAGAGCGGAAGCGCTACTGATGTAACCTTTCAGTTTTTAGATGATGGTTCTTCGGTTCAGGGCGCAGGATACACTTCTTCATTGCATCAAGTTACTGGCGCTTTAGAAGTAACTGGCACACTAAAGTTAGACATCTCTGGCACTCTTACGAGTGGGTTTGTTCTTACGACTGATGGTGCAGGTAACGCTTCTTGGCAAGCAGGCGGAAGTTCTTCTTTCGCTGCTTTTGCTACAGAAGCAGGCAAAGTAACCAACGCTCTTACTGGTGGAACTGGTGTAACGCCATTTACTTATGATGGCTCTTCTACAGCAACTGTTGCGATAGATGAATCGATAGTAGTAACTCTTACTGGTTCACAAACACTTACAAACAAAACTGTATCAGGGGCGTTTAGCGGAACATTCCAAGGCGACGGTTCTGCCCTGTCTGGCGTTACTGCTGAATGGGATGGAACACACGTTGGCGATGCACAAATAACTGGCACTTTGTATGTGACGGAAGGCGTCGAGGCACAATCATTTACTGGTTCTTTGCTGGGCGACATTGTTGGAGACCTAACTGGAAATGTTCTAGGAACATCTTCCTTTTCCGATGAAGCAGCAAAAGTATCAAGCGAGCTAACAGACGGCACTGGAATAACAGACTTCACATATGACGGTAGTTCGCCAGCAACAGTATCAATAGACCAAAGCATTGTTGTAACTCTAACAGGCTCACAGACTCTAACTAACAAGATTATATCGGGAACCTTCTCAGGATCTCACACAGGCTCTTTTACTGGGTCTTTTATCGGAGACGGCTCAGGACTAACAGGACTAACAGGAACAGTCTCAGATCCTTTATCTGGCGCTCTGGGCATTGTTCCATTTACATACGACGGTTCGTCCGCACAATCAGTTGCGATAGACGACACAATAATAGCAACGCTAACCGGAACACAGACTTTAACAAATAAAACCATAACAGGATCCTTTAGCGGAGATTTGGTTGGAGATGTAACTGGTAATGTTCTAGGAACTTCATCCTTTGCAGATGAGGCAGCTAGCGTATCAAGCGAGCTAACAGACGGCACAGGAATAACAGACTTTACCTACGATGGATCGTCTCCCGCTACTGTTTCAATTGACGAGAGTATTGTCGTCACACTAACAGGATCACAGACACTAACTAATAAAATCATTTCAGGAACTTTTAGTGGGTCTCACACAGGATCATTCACTGGTTCTTTTATCGGAGACGGCTCAGGACTAACAGGACTAACAAGCAGCGTCTCGGCCCCGCTCACGGGTGCATTCGGGGTTGTTCCTTTTTCTTATGATGGCTCTTCTGCTGCCGAAGTTGCTATTGATGATACAGTAATAGTAACCCTGACAGGATCTCAGACTCTTACGAATAAAATAATATCAGGCGCCTTCTCGGGATCCCATACTGGCTCATTTACCGGCTCGTTCATAGGCGATGGTTCTGGGCTGACTGGCATAACTGCCTCTGTCATGCTGGAGCCACTGACTGGGGCATTCGGCATTGTACCGTTTACATATGATGGCTCTTCTACAGCAGATGTTGCTGTTGACGATACAGTAATAGTTACACTAACTGGATCGCAAACGCTTACGAATAAAATAATTTCAGGAACTTTTTCAGGTTCACACACAGGCTCTTTTACAGGTTCTTTTGCCGGCGATGGCAGTGGACTTACAGGAGTGACTGCCGAATGGGACGGCACTCACGTTGGAGACGCCCAGATAACAGGAACTCTATTCGTAACCGAAGGAGTTGAAGCACAGTCCTTTACAGGATCTTTGCTTGGGGATGTTGTAGGAAGTCTAACAGGCAACGTTTTAGGTACGGCGTCTTTTGCAGACGAAGCGGCAAAAGTATCAAGTGCGCTTACTGACGGCACGGGAATAACTGATTTTACATATGACGGCTCATCCCCAGCAACTGTATCAATAGACGAAAGTATCGTTGTTACCCTAACAGGATCGCAAACACTAACCAACAAGATTATCTCTGGAACATTCAGTGGATCTCATACTGGCTCATTTACCGGCTCATTCGCAGGCGACGGATCTGGACTAACAGGATTAACGGGTACCGTCTCATCACCTCTTACTGGAGCGTTTGGTATCGTTCCCTTTACTTATGATGGATCTTCTACTGCGGATGTCGCTGTTGACGACACGGTGATTGTAACCCTGACGGGATCGCAAACCATCACTAACAAGATTATTTCGGGCACCTTCAGTGGATCTCACACTGGATCCTTTACAGGCTCGTTTGCTGGAGATGGCAGCGGACTAACTGGAGTCACATCTATAGACACTCTTGACGATGTAACATCAAGAGGAAGCACAACCGCAAACAGCATTACTGTAGGATCTTTCCTTTCAAATGGCGACAGTGTAATCTCGGGTAATTTAGACATAACTGACACCCTCACTGCGAGAGAGTTCCATACTCAAATAATTTCTTCTTCTATCATATACGACTCTGGATCAACCAAGTTTGGAGATTCAGCAGACGATTTCCACCAATTTACTGGCTCAATTGGTCTGGTAAGTGGCAACGTTGTGGCACCATCTTTCACTGGATCCTTTCTGGGAGACTTGGTTGGAACTGCCAGCGAAGCAGGTAAAGTAACAAATGCTCTGGTTGATGGTACTGGTATTTCTAATTTTACTTATGATGGAAGTTCTCTGGCAACGGTAGAGATAGACCAAAGCATTGTTGTAACCTTAACTGGTTCACAAATACTTACGAACAAAACTGGTTCGTTCTCTGGTTCCTTCACAGGTTCGTTTCTTGGAGATGGATCGGGACTGACTGGTGTAACTGCTTCCTTATCGGAACCATTGACCGGTGCCTTTGGTATTGTACCGTTTACATATGATGGATCTTCTACCGCTGATGTTGCTGTCGATGATACAGTAATAGTAACCCTGACAGGTGTACAGACTCTTACAAACAAAATTATTTCAGGTACCTTTAGCGGCTCTCACACTGGTTCGTTCACTGGGTCTTTTATCGGAGACGGATCTGGATTGACGGGTGTCACTGCTGAATGGGATGGTACCCATGTCGGAGATGCTCAAATAACTGGCACCCTATATGTGACAGAAGGAGTCGAGGCACAATCATTTACCGGATCTTTGTTGGGCGATGTCGTCGGCGATTTGACGGGCAATGTTCTTGGAAACCTAGTTGGCGACGTAACAGGAAACCTTCTTGGTAATGTTCTCGGCGATCTAACTGGTGATGTAACTGGCAATGTTCTAGGAAACTTGACTGGCGATGTAACAGGAAATGTTTTAGGCAATATCACCGGAGATCTAGTAGGCACCGCTTCTTTCGCAACTGAAGCTTCTAAGGTAACAAGTGCTCTTACTGCTTCTTACGGTATAGTTCCTTTTACTTATGATGGATCGTCACCAGAGCACGTTGAAGTTGACACCTCGCTGATAGTTACCCTGACTGGCTCACAGACACTAACTAACAAGATTATCTCTGGCACATTCAGTGGATCACACACTGGATCATTTACTGGCTCTTTCATCGGAGACGGATCAGGACTAACAGGACTAACAGGAACTGTCTCTGCACCTCTTACTGCTTCTTATGGTATAGTTCCTTTTACTTATGATGGATCGTCTACTGCTGACGTGGCTGTTGACGACACAGTGATAGTAACTCTTACTGGATCGCAGACTCTGACCAACAAGATCATCTCAGGAACGTTCAGTGGCTCGCACACTGGTTCCTTTACAGGATCTTTCGCAGGAGATGGATCCGGACTGACTGGTATCACGGCAGAATGGGATGGTTCGCATACTGGCGACGCTAGTATTACTGGCACTCTTTATGTCACTGATGCCATTGAGGCACCTTCTTTTACTGGATCATTACTGGGCGACATAACAGGGGATGTAACTGGTAATTTGCTTGGAACCGCCTCCTTCGCAACTGAAGCAGCAAAAGTGTCAAATGCTCTTACTGCTTCTTATGGAATTGTCCCGTTTACTTACGATGGATCGTCACCAGAGCATGTTGAAGTTGACACATCACTAATAGTTACCTTGACTGGCTCTCAGACACTCACAAACAAAATTATATCAGGTACTTTTAGTGGGTCACACACTGGATCGTTTACAGGTTCGTTTGCTGGGGATGGAAGCGGACTAACTGGCATCACTGCCGAATGGGATGGAACACACGTTGGAGATGCCTCCATAACAGGCTCTCTCTATGTGACACAAACCATTTCAGGATCTACCATAACCGGATCCTCTATTGAGGCAACCCAAATAACTGGTTCTGTCATAAGCGCTTCTAACTTCTACGGCGACGGAAGTGGATTGACAAATGTTACTGCTGAGTGGGACGGAAGTCATGTTGGCGATGCTAGCATTACTGGCACTCTATATGTGACAGAGGGTGTTGAGGCACAATCATTTACCGGTTCTTTGTTAGGCGATGTGGTCGGAAACCTTACAGGCAACGTGTTAGGGGATTTGGTTGGTGATGTAACAGGTAATGTTCTTGGGAACCTCACAGGAGATGTTACAGGGAATGTTTTGGGTAATGTCACTGGGGATCTGGTAGGTACCGCTTCCTTTGCTACCGAGGCAGCCAAAGTATCTAATCCACTTACTGCTTCTTATGGTATTGTTCCTTTCACATATGACGGTTCATCGACTGCACATGTTGGGGTTGACACTTCACTGATAGTAACTCTTACCGGATCACAAACTTTAACTAATAAGATTATATCAGGAACATTTAGCGGATCTCACACGGGATCCTTTACGGGTTCTTTTATCGGGGATGGTTCAGGACTAACCGGAATAAATACTGGATCTGGAACACCAGGCGGAGTTGACCAAAGCATCCAATTCAATTCTGGAAGCACTTTCTCGGGTTCCAACAATCTAAACTTTGATTACATCAACAACACACTGACGCTAACTGGAACATTAGGTGTTTTAGGAAATGTATCTGCCTCTGGGTTCTATGGCGACTTGTTTGGCACAGCTAGTGAAGCAAGCAGTGTAACAAATGCTTTGTCTGATGGAACAGGCATTACAACTTTTACTTATGATGGATCTTCTATTGCAACAGTTGCGATAGATGATACAATAGTTGTCACCTTGAACGGCACTCAATCACTTACTAACAAAACAATTACTGGATCTTTCAACGGTGATTTGGTTGGCGATGTAACTGGAAATGTATTAGGAAACTTGACTGGCGATGTAACTGGAAATGTTCTTGGCAATTTAACTGGCGATGTTACAGGAAATGTCTTGGGCAACATCACCGGGGATCTAGTAGGTACCGCTTCCTTTGCTACCGAGGCAGCCAAAGTATCTAATGCCCTTACTGCTTCTTATGGTATCTTACCTTTCACATATGACGGCTCGTCTACTGCACATGTCGAAGTTGATACTTCGCTGATAGTGACTCT
>LWDU01037717.1_pt1 | contig 16419 bp, 13 predicted proteins | sample 727161 | NCBI WGS metagenome assembly LWDU01 (sample SAMN04566230, study PRJNA314399) | hydrothermal vent metagenome | isolation source: deep sea hydrothermal plume seawater | place: Mexico: Gulf of California, Guaymas Basin | collected 2004-07-11
TATCACCGCCCGCCCCGCTGGCGGAGCGGATGGGCGGCAAGACGGCTTCCCGACGGCCACAAACGAGAACCGCCAGCCCGAGAGGGGCCGGCGGTCTGGGATTGTCGCGATGGCGGGCTCGGTTACTCGCCCTGCGCGAGGGAGTAGGCGCGCTCGCCGTCGAAGAGGTAGAGGTTCTCCGTCTTGATTGCATCGAAGCCGTTGTCCGCGAGGCGGCCCAACAGCGCGACGATCTGCTGCGGCGTCACCGTGTCATCTGTCGCGACGAAGCGGCAGCGCCAGTGGTCCGTCCAGAACGTCTCCGGGAGGCCGTCCGGGAAGACCTTCACGCCGCGGTTGGTGATCAGCTTGAGGCGGAGCCCCTCGCCATCCAGTTCACGGAGCGCGTTGCCGATCACGTCCGGCTGGCGGCCGCTCTCGTCCCAGTCCAGGAAGACGTCCACGCCGACGAGCGTCTTCTCCGCGCGGGGCGTCGGGTGGACGCCGACGGAGACCTCGGCGTCGGTGTAGTGCGCGGGGGTGAGGGTCTCGGGCGTCTGGCCGAGGCGCTCGATGATGGCGTCCGCGAACTCGGCGGTGCCCACCTTCCGGGTGCTGTTCTCGCCGTAGATGTCGCCGGTATGGATGCCGGCCTCAATCGTCGCCAGCCAGGCGTTCTCGATCGTCTCCGCCAGCCGGTCGAGGTTGAGGTGGTCCAGCATCATGATCGCGCCGCGGAGCAGGCCCGAGGGGTTCGCGATCCCCTTCCCGGCGATGTCCGGCGCGCTGCCGTGGACGGCCTCGAACATCGCGACCTCCGTCCCGATGTTGGCGGAGCCCGCCAGCCCGACGGACCCGGAGGCCTCGGCGGCGATGTCGGAGATGATGTCTCCGTAGAGGTTCGGCGCCACCACCACGTCGAACGAGTCCGGCTGCGCGCCGATGAGCGCCGCGCCGATGTCGATGATGCGATGCTCCGCCTCAATCTCCGGGTACTCCGCCGCGATCTCGTCAAACACCTTGTGGAAGAGACCGTCGGTCAGCTTCATGATGTTGTCCTTCGTCATGCACGTCACGCGCTGGCGGCCGTGCGCCTTCGCGTACTCGAACGCGTAGCGGACGATGGCCTCCGATCCGGGCCGCGTGATGAGCTTGAGCGTCTGCGTGACCTCCGTGGTCTGACGGTGCTCGATCCCGGCGTACGTGTCCTCCTCGTTCTCGCGCACGATCACGAGATCGATCTGCGGGTGCGGCGAGGCCACGAACGGCGCCACGCTCTTGACCGGGCGCACGTTCGCGAACATCCCGAGCGACTTCCGGAGCGTCACGTTGAGGCTCTTGTAGCCGCCGCCCTGGGGCGTCGTGATGGGCGCCTTGAGGAGAATCTTGTTCTTCCGGATCGTGTCCCAGGACTCCGGCGCGATGCCGGAGGAGTGGCCGCTCGTGTAGACCTCCTTGCCGACCTTGATGGTGTCGTACTGGAGCGGGGCGCCGGCGGCTTCGAGGATGCGGAGCGTGGCCTCCATGATCTCCGGCCCGATGCCGTCCCCGTGGGCGACGGTGATGGTGATCGGAGCGTCGGAGGTGGGAGCGGTCGGTTCCATGTCGGAGGGGTCGGGTTCGGGACGGGGGGTACGCGAAGGGCTCGGAAGCTATCCGGCCCCCGTGCGGATTCCCGCGAAAGACGCGAGGAAGCCGCCTGCCCCTCGCCCGGCTGGCGGACGCCTCCGACGAGCCCCCCCCAACTCCGCCAGCGCGGCGGGAGCCCCGTCAGGCGACCCCCGCCGTGAAGTAGTCCGCGCCGCCCGGTTGGGCGTGGAGCTTCAGCACGCCCGCGTGCGCGAGCTGCACGAGCGTCTTCGACGCCTTCCAGAGCGGCACGTTCGCCATCCGCGCGTACTCCGCGACGTTCACGCGTTCGTGGCGGTCGAGGTAGGCCAGCAGCTTCCGCTCGCGCTCGCCGAACGTGAACCGCGCGCCCTCGCCCGTCCGCTCCGCCTTCATCAGCGCGACGGCCTCGCGGCTCGCCTCTACGGATTGGTCCTCCACGCGCACGAACGCGCGACGCTTCTGCCGCGGGTCACCCCCGGGGCGGAGGTAATGCGGTCGTTCTCCGGAGGCGGGCACGTCCACGACGAGCGCCAGCCGGCGGCGGCTCACCCGCACCGGCTCCACCTCCACCGGCACCTCCGGCTCCACGCGGGGCCCGAGCGCCTCGCGCAGCGCGAACAGCTCCTCGTCCGCGTCCTTCAGCCCGATCACGCTCCCGTCGTCGTCCACGCCGAGGAGCACCTTGCCGCCGTCCGTGTTGGCGAGCGCGATGACCTCGCGCGCGAGCTTGTCAGCGGCAGGCACCCGGTTCTTGAACTCCAGGTGCCGCCCCTCTCCCATCGCCGCGAGGCGGCGGAGGTCGTCGAGCGTCATGGTGGGGCCTGTGGTCAGGCGGGGAGGATGGCGTCGCCGAGCACGGAACCGTCCAGGTGCGCGGCTTCGTGCTTGGGGTCTCGCGTCATCAGGTCGTGGACCTCGGTGCGCGGGCGGCTCTCCCCCGCCAGCACGCGCCCGACGGCCTCGGAGATGGGCATCTCGATGCCGTAGCGCTCCGCCAGCTGGCGGACGCTCGCGGTGGTCTTGACGCCCTCCACGACCATCGTCATCGCGTCCGCGGCCTCCTCAAGCGTGCGCCCAGCGCCGATCATCTCGCCAAAGCGGCGGTTGCGGCTGTGCTGCGAGAAGCACGTCACCACCAGGTCGCCCAGGCCCGCCAGCCCGGAGCCGCGTGATCTCCGCCAGCCCGCGGGTGACGAGCGCGGCTTTGGCGTTGTCGCCCAGCCCCAGGCCGTCGCCCATGCCCGCCGCCAGCGCCATCACGTTCTTGACGCTGCCGGCCACCTCCACGCCCACCAGATCGGGGTTGGTGTAGACGCGGAGACTGGGCGCCATGAACAGCGCTTGCACCTCCTCCGCGACCGCGAGGTCCGGGATGCTGGCGACGATGCTCGTGGGCTGCCCGAGCGCCACTTCCTCCGCATGGCTCGGCCCGTAGAGCACGCCGATCCGGTTCGGGTCCGCCTTCGGGAGGCTCTCCCGTAGAACGCCGCTCGTGGTCAGGAGCGTCCCGTTCTCGATCCCTTTCGCGACCGACACGAGGGCGCGCGGCGCCGCGGCGTGCTCTGCGAGTTGCTCCGCCACACCGCGCACGTGCTGGCTCGGGACGGCGAAGAGCCACACATCCGCATCGCGGATGGCGCCCGTCAGGTCCGAGGTCGCACGGATCGAGTCCGGCAGCTTCGCATCGGGGAGGTAGCGGAGGTTCCGGCGGGTCTCGCGGATCTCGCGCGCAGCGTCCTCCCGTCGTGCCCAGAGGGTCACGGGATGCCCGTTCTGGGCGAGGCTGTAGGCCAGGGCGGTGCCCCAGCTTCCGGCGCCGAGGACGGCGGTGCGGGTGGCGGCGGTGTCCATGGCAGAAGGTACGGAGCCACGAAGCGGATGGGTCCCGCCGCGCTGGCGGCGTCAGTCTTCGAGCCGGACGACCGCCCGGTTGCGGTCGATGGCGACGACGCGCACGGCGCTTCCCGCGGCGACGTACGCGCCCTCGGTCCGCGCCTCGATGCGCTCGCCCCCGAGGTCCACGACGCCCTCAGGGCGGAGCGGCGTCGCCGCGGTCCCGCCGCGGCCGATCAGCGCCGTCCGCGAGGCGTCGGCCACCGCGTCGGCCTCAGCGTCCCGGCGGAGGCTATCGGAGAGCACGAACCGGCCCCACGCGCCGCTCTCCCAGAGGAGGTACCCCAACGCGCCCCCCGCGACGAGCGTCCCCGCCAGCGCGCCGATGCCGCCGGCGGCTCCGCCCTCCAGGAACGCAATCACGACGCCCGTCGCCGCGCCGATCAGGCCCAACACGCCGACGATGTTCGTCCCGGGAATCAGCGTCACCTCGACGGCGACGAGCGCCAGCCCGACGAGAATCAGCGCGATAGGGATCAGGAGTTCCACAGGTCTACGCGGCTGGAACGGGGCGCACTTCGACGACGGAGCCGCGCACGGAGACGACCTCCACTTCGGTGCCGGCGTCCACGAACTGCCCGGTCGCCACCACGTCCACGCGGCGGCCGTTCAAGTCCGCGGTGCCGGAGGGCCTGAGCGAGGTGATCGCGCGGCCCCGGAGGCCGAGCAGCGTCTCGTCCGTGTCGGAGGAGGTGTGCCCGGTGACGGCCGAGAGCTCGTCGGCGAGGATGAGGCGTGAGAAGCGTTCGCTTCGCGGGAGGTAGCGCCCGAGCGAGACCGCCAGCACCACGAGGAGCACGAGCGTGGCCGCGAGGGTCGTGGTGGCCTGGGCGATCTCGCCGTCGCTCGGGAACTGGAACCCGATGTTCGGCACGAGCGCGATGAGGAGCGCCCCGAGCGTGGCGACCACCCCGGCGATTCCGAACACGCCAAACCCAGGAGTGACAAACACTTCGACCGCCAGCAAGATGATGCCGACAGCGAACAGCGCGATCTCCCAGCTCTGCGCGAGCCCGAGCAAGTAGTGCGGCGCGAAGAACAGCCCCGCGCCCACCAGCGCCATCGCGCCCGCGAACCCGACGCCCGGCGTCTGGAGCTCGAAGTAGAGCCCGCCGAGCATCATCAGCATGAGCAGGCTCGCCATGACGGGCGAGCCGAGGAACCGCAGCACCTTCTCCGCTCCGCTGGCCTCGTGGGCCACGTTCTCGCGCCCCGCCAGCCCGAGCGACGCCAGCGCGGCGTCCGGGCTCGCCACCTCGGCATCGGCCACGCCGAACTCCACTGCCTCGCTGGCGGAGAGCGTGAGCAGCTCGCCCTCGCCCACCACGCCCTCGATCTCGATGCGCTCGTCCACCATCGCCTCTGCGATCCGACCGTCGCGGCCGTTCGCCTCGGCGGTGGAGCGGATGAGGGCGCGCGTGGCGCTCTGGATCTTCTCCGGCGCGTACTCGCCCGTGGCGTTGACCGCCGTCGCGGCGCCCATGCTGGCGCCCGGCGTGACGTAGATCCGGTCGGCCGCGTACGAGATGAGTGCTTGTCGATCACGGCCACGACCGGGACCTCGGCGCGGAGCAGCCGCTTGACGATCTGGTCCGCGGCGTCGATGAGGCCGCCGAACGTGTCCACGGTGAGCAGGACGGCCGCCGCGGAATCCGCCTCCGCGTCGCTCACGGCACGGTCGATGTAGTTGGCGAGCGCCGCATCGATCATGCCATCGATCGTGACACGGTACACCGGGCCGTCGCCAAACTCGGGCGCGGCCTGCGCACGCGCGCTGCCAACGGCCGCCAGCAGCACGAGCGCGAGGAGTACGGAGGCAGAGCGGAATCGCATGGGGGTGGAGTCTAGTCATGGTCCGTACGCCCCGCCCTTCGGGGTGTTGCGCCGTGGACCGGACGGCGGGGAGCCTCACAGAGAATTTCGCCCCCTCCCCCGTGCGCCATGACCCGCCGACTCGCCGCCGCCGCCGCCCTCACGTGTGCCGCCTGCACCTCCACGCCGCCCGCGGACGCCCCGCCGCTGACGGGCTCCTACGTCGCTGAGCACGAGGTCATCGTGTACGACGGCACAGACTGGACGCCCCAGCCGGCCACCGACCAGCTGGCGGTAGTGCCGCGCGGAGACTCGCTGGACGTGTCCTTCGTGCTGCTCCACACCAACGCGCACATCTGCGAGTGGCACGGCACCATGGGCCGCGAGGGGGACGAGTGGGTCTCTCGCGAGGTCCTCGAGTACGTCGGAGAACGGCCGGAGTGCGCGATGACGCTCCACGTCTCGGCAGACTCCCTCACGCTCGGGGACGCCGGCGCGGTCTGCCGCCGGGCGTACTGCGGAGCCCGCGGGACCATCGACGGCATCGGGTTCGCGCGGACCACCCGCACGGCCGACGTCTCGTGGCGGGACGGCCTCCGGTGAAACTTGCCCGGACGGGGGACTCGTAGGGCGGCCTCCCCTACCCCGCCCCCCATGTCCCATCGCGCCCGCTCCGTCCACGACGCCTTCGTCTACGTGCTCAAGGTCTGGGTGGCCGGTCTCGCCGCCACCGTCCTCGTGCCCCTCGCCCTGCTGGCGGCGCTCCTCGACGTGTTCGGCCGGGACGACCGGCTCGTCCGCCGCGTCCTCTCCGCCAGCGCGCGGCTGGAAGCGGCCATCGACGTCCACGGCGCGCTGACGCGGATCGAGTTGACCGAGGACGCCGCCTAGCGACCGGGAGACGCCGCGCCGCGCCCAGCGCTCCGCCCCGTGCTCCAGGCCCAGCAGAAGTTGTAGCCGCCGATCGGGCCGAAGGCGTCGAGCACTTCGCCGCAGAAGAACAGGCCCGGCTGGCGGCGGCTCTCGAGCGTCACCGGGTCCACCTCGCGCAAGGCGACGCCCCCGCCGGTGACCTCAGCTTTCTTGTACCCCTCATCGCCCGTCCAGGGCAGCGGGTACTCGGTGAGCACGCGGACCAGGCGCTTGCGCTCGTCTTTCCGCAGTTCCGCCCGCGCGCGGTCCGCCGGGACCCCGGCTTCCTCCATGAGAGCGTCCGCGAGGCGATTCGGTAGCACGTCCCGGAGGCTGGTCAGAACGAGCCCCGCGCCCGGCTCCGTCAGCACGCGCGCCCACTCCTCGGCGTCCCGATCGGTCCACTGTACGCGCACCTCCTGCGTGCGGCCCGCCTCGCGGGCGAGCGTGGTGAGGTGGGACACGTCCAGAACGGAAGGCCCGCTGTACCCGCGATGGGTGAACAGGAAGCCTCCTTCGGAGCGGACCCCGTCCTTCCCGGCGGGCGCGTGGACCCGCACATCGGCGGAGATCCCGGAGAGTTCGGCATGGGGGGCGCCGTCCGCGAGGAGAGGCGTGAGCGCGGGATACGTCGGCATCATCTCGTGGCCGAGGGCCTCGGCGACGCGCAGCCCGAACCCATCGCTCCCGGTCTTGGGCACGGAGAGGCCCCCCGTCGCTACGATGACGCGGTCCGCCTCTCGCTCCCCGCGGTCCGTCTCCACCGTCCAACCACCAGCCCGAGGACGGAGCCGAGTCACGCGCGTCTCGAACGAGAACGTCGCGCCCGCACGGAGTGCTGCTGCAACGAGCGCATCGCGGACGTCGGTCGCGCGGTTGGAACGCGGGAACAGCTTCCCCGTCTCCGGCTCCAGGGCGAGGGGCACGCCGAGGTCGTCCTCGAAGAAGGCCCGTTGCTCATCGAGCGACCACGCCAGGAGCATCCGCCGCATGGTCCGCGGGGAAGACGCCGTGACGTAGCGCGAGGGGTCCAGCTCCGAGGGGAGCACGTTGCACCGCCCGCCCCCGCTGACGACGATCTTCTTCCCGCCCTTCCGGCTGGATTCCCGCACGTGCACGCGCGCGCCCTCCCGCGCCGCGAAGAGGGCGGCGGTCAGGCCGGCAGCGCCGGCCCCGATCACGAGGACGGATGGGGGCTCCATGCCGCAAGCTCGCGCCAGCCGGCGGCGGCGGCCGGGGAGAGCCGGTGAGACCTGCCGGAAGGCCGCTAGCTTGGCGCCCCACTCTCCCCCGGTCATGCTCCGCCTCCTGCCCGTCGCGGCGTTCCTCCTCTCCACCGCGCTCCACGCCCAGCCCGCATCGCCCGAGGCGTTCTTGGGCTACGCCCTCGGCGAGCGGTTCACGCCTCACCACCGCGTGGTGGACTACGTCACCTCGGTCGCGGAGGAGAGCGAGCGCGTCCACCTCGTGCCGTACGGCGAGACGCCCGAAGGGCGCCCCCTGCTGGCGCTCGTCGTGAGCGGCGCCGGCGTTGCCCCCGAGGCGGTGCAGGCCAGCGTGCAGGCGTCCGTCCGAGGCGAGGGCGAGCCCAGCCACGCGGTCGTCTGGCTGAGCTACAACGTGCACGGGAACGAGAGCGTGAGCACGGAGGCCGCGATGGCGACGCTCTACGAGCTGGCGACCTCCGCACGTGCGGCGGAGTGGCTGGATGACGTCGTCGTGGTGCTGGACCCGTGCCTCAACCCGGACGGCCGGGACCGCTACGTCCACGCCTACCGCCAGCGGCGCGGGATGCAGCCGGATCCCTCCCCTGCCGCCTGGGAGCACGAGGAGCCCTGGCCCGGCGGGCGCGTCAACCACTACCTCTTCGATCTCAATCGCGACTGGGCCTGGGGCACGCAGCCGGAGACCCGCCAGCGGCTCCCGCTCTACAACGCCTGGCTGCCGGCCGTCCACGTGGACTTCCACGAGCAGGGCGTGGACAGCCCTTACTACTTCGCGCCGGCGGCGGAGCCGTACCACCCCGCGATCACTCCGTGGCAGCGCGAGCTGCAGACGCAGATCGGCGAGGCGAACGCGCGGGTGTTCGACCGCGACGGCCGCCTCTACTTCACCCGCGAGGTCTTCGACCTGTTCTACCCCGGCTACGGCGACACCTGGCCGACGTTCAACGGCGCCATCGGGATGACGTATGAACAGGGCGGGAGTGGGCGCGCCGGGCTGGCGATCGTCACGGCCGAGGGCGACACGCTCACGCTCGCGGACCGGATCCGCAACCACGTGGACACCGGCCTGGAGACGGTCGCGACGACGGCCGCGCAGGCCGACCGCGTCCGCCGCGAGTTCGCCGACTACTTCCGCCAGCCGCCGCGCGGTGCCCCCCGCGCCTTCGCCGTCCGCGGCCCGGACGCGGCCCTCCGCGACCTCGCCGCGCTGCTCGACCTGCAGGGGATCACGTACGGCCTCGCGACCCGGACCCAATCGGCGCGGGGCATCCGCTACGCGGGCGGACGGTCCGAGGCGGAGCCCGCCTCGCGCGTCGAGGTCGCTCCCGGCGATCTCGTGGTCTCGCTCGACCAGCCCAAGCGGGCGCTCGCGCAGGTCCTCTTCGAGCCCGACCCGCCGCTCGGCGACTCCCTCACGTACGACGCCACCGCCTGGGCGCTCCCGTACGTCTACGGCCTGGAGGCCGTGGCGCTGGAGACCGCCGTTGAGGCCTCGGGCGAATTTGCGGCCGTGCCCTCTCCCCCGCCCTCGGCGTACGGCTGGATCGGACGGTGGGAGGGCCCCGCAGACGCACGGCTGCTCGCGGCGCTTCTCCGCGAAGGCATCGGCGTGCGCGTTCTCCCCTCCCCCGTCGAGATCGACGGGGTGCCGTACGGACGCGGGTCGTTCGTCGTGGCACCGGCCGGCAATCGCGACCTCGGCGCCCCGCTGGAAACGATCGTGCAGCGCGTGGCGGAGGCCACCGGCCGTCCGCTGGCGGCCGTCGCCGGCGGGCAGATCACGGGCGGGCCGGACCTCGGCTCCAACCGCGTCGGGTTCGTGGCCGCGCCGCGCGTGGGCGTGCTGACGGGCGAGCCGGTGTCCCCCGGCTCCCTGGGCGAAGTCTGGAGCCTGTTCGACCAACGCTGGAACTACCCGCTGACGCTGCTTCCTGCCGAGACGCTCACGTCCGGCGACCTCCGGGACCTCGACGTGCTCATCATGCCGGGCGGCAGGTACGGCGGGTGGCTCACCGAGGACCGGACAGCCGCGATCCGGTCGTGGGTGCGGGACGGCGGACGCCTCCTCGCGATGGAAGGCGGCGCGTCCGCTCTCGCCGGCACGGAGGGGTTCGCCCTCGCCACTCGCGAGGCGCCGGAGGAAAGCGCAGACGCGGAGGCTCCCCTGCCCCGCTACGAGGATCGCGCCCGGGAGCGCGCCACGGGCGACGTGCCCGGCGCCGTCTACCGCATCGCGCTGGACGATTCGCACCCGCTCGCCTACGGCTACTCAGAGTGGACGTACGTGCTCAAGCAGCGCGTGCAACCCGCCCCCTTCCTGGACCGCGGATGGAACGTGGGCGTCGTGCGCGATGGGGCGCCGACCGCCGGATTCGCCGGAGCCGAAGCGCAGGCCGCCCTCGCGAACTCCCTCGTTTTCGGCGTGGAAGACCTGGGCCGAGGCCACGTGGTCTACCTCCTGGACTCCCCGATCTTTCGCGGCTTCTGGGCCAGCGGCGAGCTCCTGATGGCGAACGCCGTGTTCGGCCTCGGCGCCCGCTGACCGCTGGCGGCCGGTCTCGGCGGGAACGACCGCCAGCGGGGCGAGCCATCGGATCGCCCTGCCGGCGGGCCGCGCCTATAGGGTGTTGAGCCGCGCGAGGAGCCCCGCCCGGTGCGTCGCGCCGACCGGCACCACCTTCCGGCCGATCACGACGGACGAGTCCTCGATGTCGCTCACCTGATCCAAGCGGATGAAGTAGGAGCGGTGGACCCGCACGAACGCGTCGGGCAGCCGCGCCTCCAACGCCTTCATGGTGGTGTGCACGAGGTGGTCGCGCTCGGGGGTGTGGAAGAGCACGTAGTCTTTCTGCGCCTCGATCCACGCCACCTCCCGCAGGTCCAGCCGCACGAGCCGCCCATCCGACTTGACGAACAGCGTGTGGGGGTCGGGCGCGGGGTCCGGCTCGGCGCTCTCCTGGGCATCGGCGTTTCGCGCGAGGGCACGCTCCACCGCCTTCGCGAACCGCCCGTACGAGGGCGGCTTGACGAGGTAGTCCGTGACCTCCACGTCGAACGCCTCCCGCGCATACTCCTCCTTCGAGGTGACGAGGACCACCTGCGGCCGGCTGGCGCCCGCGCCGAGCGCCTCGGCCAGTTCCAGCCCGGTCATCTCCGGCATCTCCACGTCCAGGAACGCGAGTTCGACCGGCTCGCCTGCGGCCCGGCGCTCCGCCAGCACGCCGGCGGCCTGGATGGCGTCCGTGCACGTCCCCACGAGGGTCAGGGCGGGGTGGCGGGTGACGAACGTCTCGATCAGGGCGCGAGCGACGGGGTCGTCGTCTACGACGAGGGCAGTCATGAGGTCTCTTGGGAGTAGCGGGGGCGGAGGCGCGAGACCTCGTCCACGGCGGCGGCGGCCGTCGCGACGGTCTCGTCCACGAGCGGCGCCAGCCGGGCGGGCTGACCAGCCTCGGCCAGACGCTCGACCTCGCTGAGGAGCGCGTGCAGGCGGTGGACGCCCAAAATCCCCGCGGAGGACTTGAGCTTGTGCGCCGCGGACGATAACGAGGGCAGGTCCTCCATCGCGAGCGCGACTTCCATCGCGCGGACAGTTTCCGGCACCACGTCCGCGAACAGGTCGATCAGGCGGCCGATGAACGCGAGGTCACCACCCAGGTCCGCCTCTAGGTTGGAGAGGTCCACGAGGTGCGGCTGCGCGGACTCCTGCGACTCGGCCGGGATCGCGGCGGCGCGGCCCATCGCGGCGGCGGCGCGGCGGCGGAGGTGCTCCGGCTTGAACGGCTTGAGCACGAGCCCGTCCATCCCGGCGATCTCCATCTGGTCGCGCTGCTCCACGAGGGCAGAGGCCGTGAGCGCGAGGATGGGGAGCGCCGAGGGCCCGTGCCGCTGGCGGATGCGGCGGGTGGCCTCGAAGCCGTCCATGACCGGCATCTGGATGTCCATGAGCACGAGGTCGAACAGCGCGCCCGCGGTGCTCGCGCGCTCCACCGCGTGGACGCCCTCGCGGCCGTTCTCCGCCACCTCCACCTCGGCGCCCCACCCCTCCAGCATCCGCCGGGCGACAAACTGGTTGAGCGGGTTGTCCTCCACCAGTAGAACCCGCGCGCCAGAGAGGTCCGCGTCCTCGTGGTCGTCTTCTTCCGGGCGCCCTTCGGCGACGGCGAACGGCAGCGTGATCGTGAACGTGGTCCCGCGGCCCTCCTCGCTCTCCACAGCGACGGTACCGCCCTGGCGCTGCGTCAACTCCCGTACGATGGCAAGGCCGAGCCCCGTCCCACCGAACCGCCGCGTCGTATCGCTGCGGGCCTGCGTGAACCGTTCGAAGACCGTCGCCAGCTTGGCGGCGGGGATACCCACGCCGCTGTCTTCCACGACGAACTGGACCGAGACGTCTCCCGCCCGAAAGCCCTCGCCGAGCGCTGCGCGCATGCGGACCCACCCGCGCTCGGTGAACTTGACCGCATTGGAGAGCAGGTTGAGAAGGATCTGGCTCAGCCGGACGGGGTCACCCACGAGGTAGCGCGGCACGTCGTCCGCGAGCGTCGTGGTGAGGTCCAGCCCTTTGTCCTCCGCGCGGAAGCGGACGGCCTCGCACACCCCGTCGATGACCTCCGCCAGTTGGAACGGCACGCGCTCGAACTCGATGCGGCCGGACTCGATCTTGGCGACGTCCAGCAGGTCGTTGATGAGCGCGAGGAGCTGCTCGGCGGAGAACGAGAGCGCGGCCAGGAACTGGCGCTGCTCGTCGTCGAGGCGAGTGGAGTGGAGCAGCTCGCTCATCCCGATCACGGCGTTGAGCGGCGTCCGCATCTCGTGGCTCATGTTGGCCAGGAACTCCTCGCGTGCGCGGCTGGCGCGCTCGGCGGTCTCGCGGGCGGCCACGAGTTCGTCCATCACGTGGCGGCGCTCCGTCACGTCCCGCGCCACGGCCTGCACGCCCACGGGCTGACCGTCTTCCTCCAGCAGTTGCACGTTCTGCCCGATCCAGAGGACCTCGTCTCGCGCCGTCCGGATGGGGAACTCGAGGTAGGTCGTCGGGACGCGCTCCGCCAGTTGGCGGGCGTAGTACTCGGTCACGTCGGCCCGGTGCTCCTCGTCCACGAGGTCCCAGAACGGCATCCCCAGCAGGTCCGCCTCGGCGTACCCCGTGCGGTGGGTGGCGACGGCGTTGGCGTAGGTGAAGACGCCCGATAGGTCGGCGCGGTAGATCAGCTCCTGGCTGTTCTCCACGAGTTGCTTGTAGCGCGATTCGCTCTCCTCCAGCGCCTCCGCGGCGAGGTGACGCTCGGTCACGTCCTGCGCCGTCCCCACGAAGCGGACCGGCCGGCGCTGCTCGCCATCTCCCTCGAACAGCACGAGGCCGCGCGTGGCGACCCACCGCACGGACCCGTCTGGCCAGACGACCCGGTACTCCGAGACGTACGTCCCGTCCGAGGCCGGGTCGAAGGCCGCCGCCAGCCGCGCGTCCACGCCGGGCAGGTCCTCCGGGTGGATCCGCTCGCGGAAGTCGTCGAACGTGAGAGGCTCGTCTGGCGAGAAGCCGAAGATGGCCCGGCAGCGGAGGTCCCAGTCCCCCTCCCCCTCGGGCGTGCGGTCCCACGTCCCGAGGTTCGCGACCTCCAGGGCCACGCGGAGGCGGGCCTCGCTCTTCCGCAGGGCGTCGTCCGCCGCCTTCCGGTCGGTGATGTCTCGGAGGGTGGCGGTGAACACCTCGCGGTCGTCCAGGCGGACGGAGTTGATCGCGAGCTCGCACGGGAACTCCTCCCCGCTCGCTCGCAGGGCCGGCACCTCGATCCGGACGCCGAGGACCGGCCCCTCGCCGCTCGTGAGGTACCGTGCCATTCCCTCCTTATGCGCATCCCGGAGCCGCTCCGGGATGAGGCGGTCGGCCATGACCTCCCCCACGATGTCAACCGCTGGGATCCCGAAGGTCTCTTCCGCGGCGGGGTTGAACTCCAGCACCCGGCCCTCGGTATCGATCGTGATGACCGCGTCCAAGGCGGACTCGAAGACGCCCCGCTTGAGCGCCTCGCTCGCGAGGAGGGCTTCCTCCGCCTGCTTCCGCTCGGTGATGTCCAGGCCGTAGCCCAGGACCTGCGTGGTCTCCCCGTCCGCGTCTACGACGGGTGTCACGAAGCGGACGAAGTGGCGCGTCTCGCCGGTCCGCGCCTGGAACGTTTCTTCGAACTGAACCGAGGTCTGCGTCCGCGCGACGTCGTGGATCGTCTGTACCCGCCGCGCCGGCACCTCGTCCGGTAGCCCTCGCATGCGGGCGTACTCCACGTCCGTGCGGCCGATGACCGCGGCCCGGATCTCGGGATCGCGGATGGCGCTCGGCGTCACGTAGCGGTACCGGCCATCGGGGTCGAAGACCGCCAGCTGGGCGGGCATGGACTCGAGGACGGCCTCGTAGAACTGGCGGAGGCGGTCCACGTCCATCGCGGCACGCCGGCGCTCCGTCGCGTCTCGGTACTCCCAGAGGTGGCCCACGTACTCGCCGTCGATGCGGACGGGCACGTAGTCCCGCTCCAGGACGCGCCCGTCGGCGAGGGCGAGCGCCTCGCTCGTCACCGGCTCACGGGCGGCCAGCACCCGATCCACCCCTGCGAGAAACGCCTCGGGGTCCGCGAAGAGACCGGCCGACTGGCGGACCGCCTCATCGCAGTCCGCCCCCACGAGCGCCTCGGGCGGGGCGGAGATCCCGAAGAGGTCGCAGAACGCCTGATTCGCGAGCGTCACCCGGCGGTCCGCGGTCGCCACGAGCGTCGCGTTGGGGTTGGCGCGGAGGAGCGCCGCCAGTCGCTCGCGGTCCACCCGGCTGGCGGCCTGCGCAGACGCGCGTTCCTCGGACTCGGCCTGGAGCTTCTCATGCGCGAGGGCGCCACGGAGCGAGACGGCCAACCGGGGGAGGACAGCCTCCACCGCCGCGGCCTGCTCGGTCTCCAGGGGCTCGTAGAACCGGACCGCCAGCGTGCCGAGACCGGGCAACGAGAACCGCGTCGGCTCACCACCCGGCGCGAGCGGGTCTCCGTCTGAGTAGACCACGCGCTCATCGTCGGTCAGAACGGCGGCGCAGCGGAACGGGGCGTACCGGCCCAGCGCCTCCACGAACGACGCGCACGCCTCCTCCGGATCCAGCGAGACGCCGACAGCGCGGGCGAGTGCGGTCTCGAGCGGTGGGCGGGGCATATCGAGGCGGTGGACCGGAGATCGGCGATCGGGGAGTAAACTAGAGGACAATCCTCTGCCACTATGCCCACCCCCCAGACCGTCCTCATCGTCGATGACGACCCCGTGATGCGCGCGTTCCTCGACCGGAGCGTCGGCGCAGAATACACCGTCGAGACCGCGCCGGACGGGCGTGCCGCACTGACGCGCGTGCGCGCGGGCGGCGTGGACCTGGTCGTGGCGGACCTCCGGATGCCGGAGGTAGACGGCTTCGCGTTCACGGAGGCGCTCCGCGAGGACGAGCGGACCCGCCGCCTCCCGCTGCTCATCCTCTCCGGCAGCGACCGGAGCGAGGACCGCGTGCGGTGCCTCCGCCTGGGCGCGGACGACTTCGTGGCGAAGCCGTTCAACCCGGACGAGCTGATGGCGCGGATCGCCAACCTCTTCCGGCGGCTGGGGTAGCGGCGCGTTCGTCGCGCGAGGTGCGGCGTTCGTCGAAGCGACCGCCCGTTCGTCGAAGCCGGGGCAGGAGACGAGAGAGGAGGCCGGAGACTCGGAGCCGAGGCCGCACGCGGCGGCCGGTTCCAGACTCCCGCCTCCATGCGCTCTCTTCTCTCCCTCGCAGCCTTCGCCCTCCTCTTCGCAGCGTGCGATGCCACCGCGCCCGCCGAGTCCCGGTAGCGGCGACGGCCTGGACGATGTCACCGTCCCCGCCGGCTTCGACTACGCCACGACCCGCTCCGTCGAGGTCACGCTGAGCGCGGCATCGAACACCGGCGCCCCCCTCGCGGGCGTCCCGATGGACCTCCGCACGCCCGACGGCCGGCGGCTGGCGACCGCCACCACCGGGACCGACGGCCGCGCGGTCCTCCCGCTGGCGGTGCCCCTCGCGCTGGACTCGCTCGTGGTGGCGCCCCGCTACCTCGGGCTCGGGGGCGAGGCCCGGCTCGCGATCACCGGCTCACGCCTGAGCGCTGCGTTCGGCGGCCCCGCGCCTTCCCTCCGCACTGGAGCGCCCGCCGGGACAGCGTCCGCGGCCAAGAGCGGGTTCGCCACGCTCGGCGAGTGGACGCGCAGCGGCGTCCCGCTCTACCTCGAAGGCACCGACTCCATCGACGCCGGCCTCCTCGCGACGCTCAACGCGAGCCTGCCGGAGAACAGCCGCGTGCCCGAAGACCACCCGGAGTACCTCGCCGAGGGCAACGAGACGGACGCGATCCTCACCGAGGAAGCCGATGTGTGGGTCACGTTCGTTCACGAGGGCGCCGGCTGGCGCAACGCGCTCGGCTTCTACACCTACGACCCGGCCGCGCCGCCCGCCAGCCCGGCGGAGATCGATACCAAGACACTCGTCTTCCCCAACGTCTCCTTCGCGGGCAGCGGCGGCGGGCTCCACTCCGGCGACCGCGTCCACATCGGGCGCTTCCCGGCCGGGACGGCCATCGGGTGGTTCCTCGTCTCCAACGGCTGGAACGGCTCCGGCGTGGGTTCCGGGTACTACACGGTCTATTCCAACCCGGACTTCAACCCGGAGACGAGCCCCGCACGACGCCAGCACAACGTGCTCCTCCGCGATGCCGAGCGCGAGTTGCTCCTGCTCGCCTTCGAGGACGTCAGCCGCGACAACGTGCCCTTCGGCTCGGACGAGGACTTCAACGACGCCGTCTTCTACGTCACCTCCAACCCCGTCACGGCCATCGAGACCGGCGGCGTGCCCGAGGTCACCGACCCCGGCCGCGACCCCGAGGCCGACGCGGACCGCGACGGCGTCCTCAACGGCCTGGACGACGCGCCCTACGACCCGGACGTGGCGAGC
>LWDU01039716.1_pt1 | contig 16418 bp, 13 predicted proteins | sample 727161 | NCBI WGS metagenome assembly LWDU01 (sample SAMN04566230, study PRJNA314399) | hydrothermal vent metagenome | isolation source: deep sea hydrothermal plume seawater | place: Mexico: Gulf of California, Guaymas Basin | collected 2004-07-11
GGGTTGGCGTTAAAAGTCCCCGACTGCTGTATCCTGGCCCCGCTCGCCGGATCGTAAAGGTCCATCGCATCGGCGCGACCACCGAAAACCGCGCCGGGCGTGCCGCCGGAAATCACCTTGCCAAAACAAATTAGGTCGGGCCGCACCCCATAGGCCGTATGGGTCCCGCCCGCCCCGAATCGGAAACTGACGATCTCGTCAAAAATCAGCAAGGCTCCAACTCGATCGGTCAACTCCCTGAGCTTGCCCAGAAAATTGTCCTCCGGCAGGGTCAGACCGACCGCCGTCGACAATGGGTCGATAATCACCGCCGCCAGTTGGGCCCCGTGCGCCTCTACTATCTCGCTACACGCATCAATATCGTTAAAGGGCAAAACCACAGTTTCCGCTAAAGTATGGGCCATTAAACCGGCCGTCGACGCCACGCCCTGTGGCTGGCGATCCGAGCCCAGTTCCGGCCCCAACGGCGGCAGATAACTAACCAACGCCGTATCGTCGATCCCGTGGTAAGCGCCTTCGAATTTTGCAATCTTGCTGCGGCCGGTAAACGCCCGAGCCACCCGCAAAGTATTGAGCACCGCTTCGGTCCCCGACGAGCAGAAACGCACTTTTTCCAACGACGGCATCCGCTCCTTCAACAATTCCGCCATTTCCACTTCGAGCACCAGCGGTCGGGAAAAACTCGTGCCACGGGCTACTTGTGCCTGCAACGCCGCGACGATCTCGGGATGCGCGTGGCCCAAAGGCAAAGCCGTATTATTGTTGACGAAATCGAGCAGCCGGTGGCCGTCGAGGTCATGTAAATAGGCGCCCTCACCATAGTCGGCATAAACCGGAAAAGGATCGATATGAACGCCTGTGCGCGTATTTCCGCCCGGCAGCGATTCCTGCGCACGAGCAAACATCTCGCGCGAACGCGGGTTGGCCGTTGCATATTGCGCGATCTCTTCATCCAAGAGGTCTTTTATTTCTCGTGCCATTCTTTATCCTCGCCGTTATGTGCTATTGATAAGTTGTTATAGGATCAATCAAGCCTCAGCCACCCGGCGGAGTCCCCTCGCCCAGCATCGCGCTGATAAAGAGAAACTTGAGTGGCTTGTCGCCAATATTGCGGTGTTTGTGAAAGACATCACGTGGTAAGAGTACGCAGTCACCTGCCCCGAGTTGATAGGTTACATCTCCCACTTCGACCTCTATATCGCCTTCTAATATGTAAAAAGCCTGCTCCTGGTCGGAATGGGCATGGCCGTCGCCCGAAATCCCGCCGGGCTCGTATTCGTTGGTGTGGATGACCAGACGCTCGCTATTCACCGCGGCCGGCCGATCCTCCCGCCGTGCCCCAGGCCCCAGAATCACCCGCGAAATACTGCCGGGGTGACCGTGATTTTCGGCCGGTTGGCCGAAGCAATTTTGCACTCGATAGCTATCGCTCATCGTTTGTTCTCCATTTTAGCGTTTACCCTGCAAATTTTATCCCGCCCAAAATGCAAATCACCAGGTTACCTTCTATACACACTCCCTCAAGAAAGACCCGCCGGCAACAACACCAACTCCGGCACATAAGCCCGAGCGGGTAGCGCCGCGACAAAGAGGCAGGCGTCGGCCACATCCTGCGGCATCAGCGCCTGGGCCACGACTTCCGGCGGGGTGGGCACCGGGCGCTTGAGCACTAGAGGCGTATCGGTCAGCCCCGGGAATATCACGCAAGTGCGCACGCCGTTTTCTTTTTCCTCCTGGAAAGTACCATGCGCCAGACCGACCATCCCGTGTTTCGTCGCCTGATAGGACACCCCCGAGGCATCCGGCTTCTGCACACAACCGCTCGATACATAAATGATCAGCCCCGCGCTTTGCTCGCGCATCACCGGCAACGCGGCCTTGGTGCAATGAAACGCGCCCGTCAGATTGGTGCCGAGCATCATTTCCCAGGTTTCTTCCGTCAATACCCGCAAAGCCCGGTCCGGGATATTGGTCCCCGTCACATAGGCCAGGATGTCAACCCGGCCAAAGACCGCCATCGTTTGTTCGACCAGCGCCCTAGCCGCCTCTGCATCGCGCGCGTCGGTCGCGCACGCCAAGGCATTTTCGCCCAACTCCTCAGCCAGCGCTGCCAATTTATCAGCACCGCGAGCAGCCAGCACGACCTTGGCCCCCGCCGCCACATAGGTTCTAGCCGTCGCTTCTCCCATGCCGCTACTCGCGCCAACGACAATCGCCACTTTGCCCGTTAAGTCTGCCATATCCTTTATGAGACCCTTCTCTTGAGTTTGACCTGCATTTCGCGCTTCCGGCGGGTGCAAATATAACGCATCACCTAACGACACTCCAATGGCCGGTTGCCGACCAGAACAAAAAAAGATGCAGAGGCTTCGGGCCCCTGCATCTTCAGGTCATACTCGTTCTATGGACTTACTAACGTGCCGTCGGTGCCGAGCGGGTCCGCCGACCAAACTCGCGTTTTGAATTTCCATTGCCGCCTTGGCCCGTATTGCCCTGTATCGGTTTTCGATTTTGCGTATTGCCCTTACCGCCGCGCCGCCCATTGGCGGCCGGGCCGAGCGTCGAGCCATTATTATCATGCTGATTTTTTGCACGCGGACCGAGCGTCGAGGTGCCCTGGGTCCCACCTCGTCGATTGCCGATATTGTCATCGACATGGACGTTATCGTCGTTCCGGCTAATGCTATTGCCATTAGACCCGGTAGTGCCATTGCCATTGCCATTAGCCCTACCATTGGCACCGGCGCTGCGCCGGCGCTGCGCCGAATTCGCAGGCTTGCCGCCCTCGCGCCGCTCCTTGGCCACGCCCTGTTTGTTGTTGGATCCGCTGTCTTTTTGGTATTCCGCCTCAGCGCCACGCGAATGGAACGCGTGGTCCTCGACCACGGCCAAGGGTAACCCTGTGAGCCGCTCAATACTCCGCAGAATCGTCACTTCCTCCGCCGAACAAAACGACAGCGCGATGCCTTCGTTACCAGCGCGGGCCGTGCGGCCGATCCGATGCACATAACTTTCTTTGTCATTGGGCAAATCGTAGTTTATGACGTGAGAAATCCCCTCTACGTCGATACCCCGGGCGACAATGTCGGTAGCGACTAGAACCTTGACCCGCCCACGATCAAAGGCCGCCAAAGCCCGCTGACGGGCTCCTTGGTTCTTGTCGGCGTGAATCGCGTCGGCAGCGATACCCTGACTGGTCAATTGTTTCATCACCCGATTGGCCCGGCGCTTGGTCCTAGTAAAGACCAATACGCGGCCCACGTCTTTGCCTTTAAGAATCTGCGCCAAGAGTTCGCGCTTACCGCCCTGTTCGACAAAGAGTACTTGTTGCTTGATGCGTTCGGAGACCGACGCCGAGACCGTCACCTCGGCCTTAACCGGCTCGTGCAACATATCAGCGGCCAACGAGGCAATCTCTTTCGACAGGGTCGCCGAAAAGAGCAGCGTCTGCCTTTTCTTTGGCAGAGCCGCGACGATCTTTCGCACATCGCGCACGAAACCCATGTCCAGCATTCGATCGGCCTCGTCGAGCACTAGTATTTCGACCTGATCCAATTTTACATGGCGCTGGTTCATCAGATCGAGCAGACGGCCCGGCGTCGCCACCAGGATATCGGGTTTTTTACGCAGCGCGCGTACTTGCGCGCCGACCGGCACACCGCCGAGGACCACCGTGCTCATCAGCGACAAGTAGTGGCCATAGTTGCGGAAACTCTCGTCGATCTGCAATGCAAGTTCGCGCGTCGGCGTCAAGATTAGCGCGCGAATCTGACCGCGGCCCTTCTCACCGTTGAGCACTTGCAGCATCGGCAACGAAAAAGCCGCCGTCTTGCCGGTGCCCGTCTGAGCGGTGGCCAGCAAATCTTTGCCGGCCAGTACCTGGGGAATAGCCTGTTCCTGAATCGGCGTCGGCTGTTCATACCCTTCTTTGGCTAGCGCGCGCAACAAGGGCTCGCTTAGCTCAAGGGCTTCAAATTGAGTAGAAGACATAAACTCCTGCCTTGATAATCCGAGATATACAGCGGCATGCTCTCGGGGATACACTCAAAACAGGATTGGGGACGCCGAGAAAAGCGCAGAAACCATCGGTAGGTTGGAAACAACATAGCGTAGCCTGAAACTCAGGGGACCTACACTATTAAGTAAGATACCTGATTACAATTATTTATGCAACAAACAAGATCAGATTAAGCCATCTCTAACTAGCGCATAAATTCATCTGGAGACAGGACTCTATCCGTATATCGGATCCGGCCAATCGCCCCTTTAAACCAACAGACTCGGTTCAACCGCACCGCAATCGACGTTTCGCCCTCTGTTAATGGAGCAAAATCAATCAGCCCATTCGCCTCTTTCACGCCATTGACATAGTTGACTTCTTCCCGTCCGTCACAGGTCATCGCCAGATGATACCACTGCCCCACGGGATGCAAATGGCTTTCATTTAATAAAGGGCGGTTCGATTCTCCCGAACTGATAAACGTATCGAGATACCAATGATTATCCTCGGTTAGTCTCGTCTCGAAAAGCACGCGATCGCCGCTGACTTCACCCAAATGAAAGAAGCGCTGCTCGGGCAATCCGCCAGCATCTGGTCTAAACACCACTTCAACGGTCAACGCCTGCCAACCCGCTACTGGATTGGCTCCAATAAACAACGCGTCTTGCACCCCATCGAATTCGATGGCTTTACCATAGGGCCCATCGATTACAGTCGGCTGGCCACTCACATCAAGCCGATAATCAGCCAACGCCTGTAGATTGTCCAGTTCCCATACAATTTGCATCTTACGCCTCCAAATCTAGTCTGTCCGAGGGCGATCTTCGATGAGTAAGCTCGCCAGCACCGCAACAAACGCTGCGACCAAGACCATAAATAACACGCGATCAAATCCGTCGATACCAATGCCGGCGCCATAAAGCAGGGGTAAAACGCTAGACCCGGTGATGCTGCCGATATAACGACTAGTCGAAAAGATCCCGGCCGCCACCCCCGCTTCCCGGCTCGGCACGGATTCGACCGCTGCCGTCTGCATGCCGGCCGAAGATAAACCCAATCCCACGCCGGCCAAACTCAACCCGCCAACGAGAACAGGCAACGCAATTTCAGCACCGATCCCCGACACCACCCAAAGCCCCAACAGAAAAATAGACAGCCCTCCCACCGTCGGCCAACGCCGCCCAAAACGATCGGCCAGCCTACCGCCCAAAGGCGCGCAAACGACCGTAGGCGCCCACATTACCGACAATATCACCAGCCTCTGTACTGCTCCAACCAGGCGCATCCGCTAACAATAGCGGGATAACCAAGAACGTGGTGTACATCGCCAAATTGCTGAGCGAGATCGCCACATTGACGGCGGCAAAGGTCCGCCGACGGAAAAAACGCGGTTGGAATACTGGGTCGGGGTGATGCCACTCGCGGCGCAGGAATAAGACGGCCAGGACGATGATAATGCAAAATCCACCAGCTTGCAAAGCCGTGCCCGCCGCCATTTGCCCGGTCAACATGCCCGCCCCGCCGGCCAGCACCAGCAACAGCATCAGCGCCCCCAGCCAATCGAAAGCGTGATCGGAAGCGCGCTTTTCCAACACCGGTAAAAAACGCCAAGCGAGCACCAATGTCGGCAGGATAAGAAATAAATTGACGAAAAACACCGCCCGCCAACCCACCCACTCGATCATAATACCGCCCAACGGAGGACCAGCGGCGGCGGCCAGGGTCACCGCCGCCCCTACCAAACCAAAACGTTTGCCGCGCTCCTCGGCAGGCACGACCTGGCGCATAATCGCCGTCCCGTTCGGCAGGGCGATCGCGCCGGCTATCGCCTGTTGGATCCTAAAAGCCAACAACCAATAGAGGCTCGGGGCCAGTGCCGCGCCGATTGAGGCAAATGCAAAATAGAGCAATCCGCCCAAAATCATCCGGCGATGCCCCAACCGGTCGCCGAGTTTGCCGGCAACCGGTTGCAGCGAAGCCATCACGATCAGATAGGCGATAACCAGCCAACCGCTTTCGTCCAACCCCACCGCGAACTCCGCCGTGACCAATGGCAGCGCCACCCCGATCATCGTTGAGTTGAGCGGTGCCAGCATCGTGGTCAACGCCACCGTCGTAAGGATCCAACCTATGCGGAAGGCAGGTTGCTCTATTTGCGCTTCATCCGACAATACGCACGGTCCCGTTGTCCCCGTCGACTTCAAGCACCTGCCCGTCGCTGATCAGTTTAGTCGCCGCGCCGGTACCGACCACTGCCGGTATCCGGTATTCGCGCGCCACCACCGCGCAGTGGCTGAGAATACCGCCGGTATCGGTGACGATCGCCGCCGCCGTCGCAAAGAGCGGCGTCCAAGGCGGCGAAGTCGTACCCGTCACCAGGATATCGCCATGCTGCAGTTTCTCCGCCTCAGCGAGCGAACGCACGACCTTCGCCGCGCCAAGCGCCGCTTCCGCCTTTTTGCCCTGGGCTTCCATTTCTTCCGGCGGCACCACCGGAAACATCGCCGCATAATTGTAGTCATTAAAAATCTTACCCTTGGCTCGGATTGGCATCTCATAGCCGGCAAAAGCCGGACTCATGCCCCTATTGGCCATTTCGCACCACAACTCATTTTCCCATCGCGGCAACGGGTCGGGAAAGTGCATCGGATCTAAATGCCAAGGCATATGCTCGTCTTCGGGAACATCCCAACTGACGAGAAATTCGGAAGTGACAGGAATAACTCTCGGCTCTGGTGGATCCGTATGAGGATCGGCCATCATTCACCTCCTTGTATTAGCTGAATATTTCAGTCCAATGTAGTGATAGGTCGACACTGCAGTAGATACAATGTCTCCCCGCAATAGGCGCATTCAATATCTACCGGCCAGCCCATCTGTTCTTCGAGCACGCACGCCAATTGCGCGATCTCAGTGGCCTTGGCGTCGTCAAGCGTCGGCTCGCAACGCATAAAACTCGGCACGTCGACTTCGCGCGTACCCTCCTCCGGATGGGCGACTGTCATTTTCTCCTTCTCGGCGATCTCGCGCTCCAGCACCTGTAGATCGCTCTTGCTGACCACATAGGTATCAGGGCTTACCGTGCCGCTGACAACGCTCTCGCCGAGCCCCCAACTGGTATTAATCACCACCTCGTCGAGATTTTTGTTGACCGGATTGGCGCTAAAGGCAACACCGGCGATATCGGCCGGCACCATTTGCTGGACCAATACCGCGATCTGCACATTGTCGACTGGTAGATCATTCTGACGCCGGTATTCGAGCACCTGCTCCGACCGCGTCGATGCCCAACAACGCGTCACCGCATCGATGACGGCCTCTGCCCCGCCGATATTGAGATAGGTCTCGTACTGTCCGGCGAATGAAGCGGATTGCCCGTCCTCGTCGACCGCCGAAGAACGCACCGCAACCTGCAACGACTCCGCCTCGCACCGCTCGGCCATCTGCGCATAACTCGCGTGCAGTTCGTGCAATAGTTCGCTCGGCCAATCGCTGCCACCCGCCCCAGCCCACGCGCCATAGGCCGCCGTAGTCAGGCAAAAACCGGACGGCACGCGATAATCGGCGGCCAGTCGACTGAGATTGGCGACCTTGCCGCCAACCCGCTGCACCTCTTGACAGATGGGTTGTTCGAGCCAGACTATATTCACATTCGCTCCTCCGGAAAAAACGCACATTCGGCCTATTGCCGACCATCAAGCGCAATGCCACAGAAATGTAACACACTTATGTTAACCAGTGTAGTATCCATCGTCCAGGTCAAGACATGGCGTCATCAAGGCCGCCGCGCCGATCATCTAACGCTAACCGATGGCCTGCAAACCGGCGACTCCGACCGCCGATTTCCACCGGAGGCCTCAACTGGTATATTGCAGCCCATGCCCTCAAACTACAGGCCAATATTAGCCACCACCGCTTCGACAAAAACGTCCGCGAAGTCACCGACAAAAGCAGCAAGACCGTCTTGCAACTACAAAACCAGATCTATTTTTAACCAGGACAAAAGAAATGCATTACCGCCCGTTGGGAAATACTGGTATCAAGGTCTCCGAGCTCTGTCTGGGTACGGCCTTTCGCGCGCAAGAAGACGAGCAAACCTGCATCAGAGTCATCGACCGCGCCCTGGATTTGGGCTGCAACTTTATAGACAGCGCTTTTTACGGCCAAGGACGCTCAGAGACCGTCGTCGGCAAGGCGATTAAAGATAAACGCGAAGATGTCTTCCTCTGCACCAAGATCTTCGGCACCCGCCACCCGGCCCCCAACAATAGCGGCCTGACCCGACTCAATCTGATCCGCGGCGTCGAAGACAGCTTAACCCGACTACAAACCGATCATATCGACCTCTACCTGTTGCATTCCTTCGACCCCAATACGCCGCTCGAAGAAACGCTGCGCGCACTCGACGACATGGTACGCAGCGGCAAGATCCGCTATATAGGCTGCAGCAATTTCAGCGCCTGGAAAATCATTGAAGCCCTCTGGCAAAGCGACAAACGCAACCTCGCTCGTTTCGTCTGTATCCAAAACCAGTACAACTTGCTCAACCGCTGGGAAATCGAACCGGATCTGATGCCCTTATGCCACGAGCACGGTATCGGCATTATGACCTATAGCCCCTTGGCGATCGGTTTATTGACCGGACAATTCCGCCGCGGGCAGACGCCACCGCCGGGCAATACCCCCTGGAACAAAGAAGAAGGGCACGGCTTCAGCGCCCACAAATACGATCTCGAAACCGCGATGACCGAACGTGTCGACCAGATCGTGCAAACCCTAGTCGACCTCGGCGCCCGCCACGAGCGCACACCTGCCCAGGTCGCCATCGCCTGGATCCTGGACCATCCGGAAATCACCGCGCCAATCCTCGGCGCCGACCTGCCCGAACAGGTCGACGAGGCCTTCGAGGTGGTGAAGTGGCGCCTACCCACAGATGAACGCCAAATATTAGACAAAGTTTCGCAAGTAGAAATGCCCGATACATGGGCGTGAACGGCATAGTAATTTGACAGCACATGCCTGATATAAGGACGTGATATAGACAAGCGGAGGTCGGTGAAATAACCGCTATAGGAAACGTAGATGGCCTGAGATCAGACCGGTCGATATACCCGGGCAGCGCATTTCACTAGGGCACCTAGTTGCGCCGGTTCGCTTACTTGGGCCGCCCGCTATGGCAATAGCGAGTGAGTACGCTATCTTTTATCGCGTGGTGCCGATGCGAACCTCGCCGGCACCGGCTGGAGCCGCCCACGGGCCTGGGCTGAAAAAAGACCACGAAGAAATTGCCGTCCTGCTCCGCTCGCACGGCGCAAGCTGAAGGTCATATTAGGAGGATAATCCATGCAGCACGAATACAGCGTGCACATCTATTGGGACGAAGCTGAGGATGTTTTTGTCGCGACCGTCCCCGAGCTCGTCGAATGCACCGCCTCAGGCGCCACCCACGAAGAAGCACTTACAGCCGTACACGAAGCCATCGAAGAATGGGTCGCATTGGCAAAAAGTGCCCGCCATCCAGTCCCCGCACCACAAGGTGATCCAACAAAAAAAGTAGTCGCCAAAGGGCGCGGCGGCCGCCGACAAGAGCGCAACGAACAACGCCGACTCGAGCGCGAAAGGGGTCGGCACGAGCGCCGGCAGTCTTCTTAATTTCCACGCCACAATCAGCAAGCCCCCGTCGACAGACATGAATCGACGGGGGCTTGCTGCTTATTTGACACATCGGCTATGCTCACTGGACCCACCAAAACTTCCAACAAGCGATAAACCTTGATCGCCGGTACTATATCGTTCTTTTCGAGTCGGCCTAAGAATGATAATGATATAGAGGAGCGGATTTGCATCTTTTAAGAAAATGCGCCGCCGAGTTCGCCGGTGCCTTCGCCATCGTCTTTGCCGGCTGTGGCGCCGTGACCATCAACCAGGTCTCTGGTGGGGCTGTCTCTCACGTCGGTGTCGCTACATCCTTCGGGCTGGTCGTAATGACCATGATTTATGCCACCGGCCATATTTCCGGTGCGCATTTTAATCCTGCCGTCACCCTGGCTTTTGCCGCGTCACGCCATTTTCCGCGCCGCGAAATCATCCCCTATATTACCGCCCAGTGTCTAGGTGCGATCGCAGCCAGCGGTGTGCATTATCTCAGCTTGAGTTCCGTACTCGAACAACGTTTCCCCGGAGCCGTCTTAAACCTCGGCGTGACATTGCCGCTCGACGACCGCTGGCTAACGGGATTCGTCTGGGAGTTCCTACTGACCTTCTTTTTAATGGTGGTCATCATGGCCGTCGCCACCGATTTCCGCGCCATCGGCCAGATGGCAGGACTGGCGATCGGCGGCACCGTGTGGTTCGAGGCGATGTTCGCCGGCCCTTTGTGCGGCGCTTCGATGAATCCGGCGCGCAGCCTGGGACCGGCACTAGTCGCTGGCGAGTGGAGTCATTTCACCGCCTATGTCGCCGGCCCGGTGCTGGGCGCGGTATGCGGTGCCTTCTTCTACGAATTTATCCGCTGCCATCCGCGCGAGGACACACAGGTGAAAGGCTGCTGCTGATATCGGCCGCAACACCACCGTATCGCTCGTCAGCTATAGTCCCGTGCCAGGAGACGATGCGGACCGCCCAACAAAGACGCTGGCAAAAATGACATAACACGTCAGCAAAGCCGCCGCGCAAAACGCCGACCTCGCAGTCTTTCCGACCGCGAGCTAACCTCCATCAAGGCTGCGGTTGAACAGGGCTTACACGTACTCGACGATATCGTTGGGCAGACACTCAAGGTCACGACAGATATTGGACAACACATAGGCGTCCATCCCCTCGGCGCCCTTATCAATCGCTTTGTGGATATGTTGGTAGGTCGAGAGCGTGATGTGGGGTTTGCGTTCTTCTAATAGCTTTTGAATGGCCGTGCTCTTGAAGCGGATCATACAAAACCTGTCTTAAAGGGAATATGGGCGTGTTTCACTTTTCAAGATAAGGCCTTTGCGCTCTGGGTTCAAATTCACAGCTGCGCGGCTGCGTTTGTCTACGGGTTTCAAACTGCTACGAACTCATAGAGCGGTACGGAACCAGAAGTTGCCGACCAGCGCGCAGCAAAACTTCGATACTGCGCACCCTCTCCGGCGTCAATAACACATCGCCGCACACCGTGTATACCTCCGCCGGTAGATGGTCGTGTAAACATCCCATAAAATAGAGGCATGTCACCTTAGAGTTCTCCCGCTGATATTGGCCCAACGGAGAATGACGGATGAACAAAATAGATGGGATAGAACTGTTAGAGAGAATGCGTCAAATTCAATCAACAAAACATACCCCGGTCGTTGTGCTGTCAAATTCAAAAGAAGAAAATGACTTGGTAAGTGCTTATCAATTACACGCAAATAGCTTTGTGCGTAAACCGGTCAAGTTCCGTCAATTTATGCACGTGTTGCAAAATATAATCGAATATTGGTTGGTTATAAATGAAGTGAGTAAGTTTGATGTAGATAAGGAGAGGAGAAGCATTATAAAGAGCTGAGAGGCCTATTTATTTTGGTTCGCTAAAAATCCTTCCGGGCTGAAATTGCCCAGCGGACTAAATAGCATCATCCCCGGTGGAGCAAGTTGGACATATTATTCCACTTGAGACAATTGTATATTGCTAATACAAAATAGGGTTTGTTTAGAATATGACCTTAAAAAGCAAACCCCAATTCAGCAAAAGACATCCGCCCAATTAAGGGAGCCCCCACGAAAGATCGATATTTCTTGTTTAGTATATTTGTAGCGTTTATACGCAAAGATATATCATATTCTAATGGTAGGTCATAGCTTAGGTTTGCATTGACTGTTGTGTAGGAGTCTACTGTGCCGACGTAGATTCCAGAAGCCATTGGAAAAGAATCTGTGAACCGCATAGAAAAGCCGAGTTCAAGGCCCCAATTGGGTATGCGCTGATTAATCATAAATTTAAATTTATTTTTTGGCGCGTTTAACCCAATGTCTGATACATTTTCAACATTCTTGTAGATATTTTCGCTGACGTACGAGTAATTGCCATTGAGGGTCAAGTGATTGGTTGGATAGTAGGTTATACTGAGATCTAGGCCATTGTGCGTGATATCGCCAAAATTGCGAAAAGTAAGTAAGACTGCATTGGGATCGTATGCTTGCTCAGGAGTAACTGTGCCAAAAGGTGTCTGTGCGGCTATCGATGAAAAAAATGGGACCAATTCATCGGCAATACTACCGTTACCATTTCCTTCAATAAACTCCGGTACTTGTGCTTGATCAAGTGTTAGAAGACCAGCTGCGATGGTTGGGTCTATGCTGTCCGATGCTTGTTCAATGCCTAGCTCTAAAACGTCCTCTAAAGAATTTTTGTCAAGAAATACATTGGGAGTTACAATAACCAAGGGTCCGACAAACCCCTTGGTTTGCGTTCGATACAAGTCGGCGGTTAGTACAATCTTACTTCCGACTACTCCCTTATAACCAAGCTCAAGGGTTCGAGTTAGAGTGGCTTCTGTTGGAGGAATATCACGGACATCATTAAACGATTTAAAACTGCGAGTCTGTGGATCAAATTTCTTGAGAGCATTGGTCAAACCAGTCAATTCAGTTGGTATGATTGCACGAAGTGTTTCTGTTAATATTTTTGCTTGCTCTTGAGCGGTCTCATCTGAAAGTCCAGACTCTACAAGATCTTTGGCGAAGAGCGACTCTGCTTGGGGGATGAAATTGGCCAACACTGCGCCACGAACGAGTCCCCACATCCGATTATTGAATGTGGGGTCGTCTAATTCGAGGTACGATCCGTTTTCAAACTCGGCAACTCTAGCAAAAGGCGAGCGAAAAAAAGGCCTACCATTTTCGCTTCGTCGAAAAGTAAAACCCTGCTTCGAATCTGGAATAAAAGTTCCTTGAGCGCGTAGAGGAATCGCAGGAGAATAGCCTAGAGATGGAGCAAAACTAGCCCCAACTCCAAAAGGGTCAGGGTTTGAAACGAGGTCCAGGTACAAATTGTTTGTAGTCGGTGTTCTGAAAGCGTTGTTGTAAGTCAGACGGATTGTGTTGTTAGAATTTGCTCTCAAGACTGCTGCACTGCGTATTGATGTAATGGGTTTATTAAGACCGCTATGGTTATCAAAGCGCAGCGCGCCTACCAAGTTGATAAGTCGGGTTACTTTGCGCTGTGTCTGAAGATATAAACCAAATTCATCAATAGCATCGTATTTCTCATTGGCGCCATTAATTGTATTTTTTGTCTCAGGACGCGTAAATAATAAATCGAGTCCGTATACAAACTCCTGCTTTTCTCTCCAAAGCGAAGAGTGCTGAAGTTGGAAAACCGTTTGACTAGATTGGTCAATGGTGCGGTTACCGCTTCGTAAAAGCCTAGAGTCTCCTGAGTCGGTGCTATTATGATATAACTGAGCGAACCAATCATGGTATATAAATCGCCCTTGGATAAAATTATACTTCCAGTTTTTCTGTTGAATAGCTCCTATTCCCGATATTTGAATTTGGTCTAATTGGCTATGGCCAGCAGAAAGGATTGTTTGAATATTGGTAGTTGGGCGATAATCAAGGCGTAGCTCAAGGCTTTGATTTTCTCCTGAGGGTCTTGGTATTTCCAGTCCGTTGCCGTGTAATACTGAGTAGATATCTTGTATCCCCATCGCTCGTTTAAAACCCCTGCATGGCGTAGACCTGCCTTGCGCAAAGATCGTTCTCCAGTACCTATTTGTACGTTAGTACCTGCTGAATCAAAAGGTGATTTGGTAATGATATGTATGACTCCATTGGCACTATTCGGCCCATAGAGTGCAGAACCGGGGCCTAACACCACCTCAATCCGTTCAACATCTTCGTTTGTAATCGGAATAAAACTGCCCCAATTGACCCGTAAAGAGGGCAGGCTGGCGATGCGATTATCGGTTAGAGTAAGCAGAGCCGAAGGATAGGTGTTGTTGAACCCGCGTGTTACCAAAATCGACCCCTGGAATATCCTGTATATGATCGGTTAAGTTCAAAAAGCTTTTTTTCCTCACCTCATCAGTGGTAAGTAGAAAAGTGGATGCGGGTGCGTAGAGTATTTTTTCTTCTTTTTTCGAAGCCGATACTACGTTTTGTGTCAACATAAAAAGAGTGGGATGCAAAATGAAATTCTGCATTATATTTACATTCTTTGTCACATTTATCTGCTTGTGCAGTGTGCTATATCCAATGTGGGAAAGTTGTATTGTATAGGTACCTGCGGAGACATCTGCAATAGAGAAAAGCCCATTCTCATCCGTAAAACTACCCGTTGCTGTACCATCTACCTTTTTAATAACAACATTAACTCCTGGTAAATAGCTTCCATCGACATCGACAACTGTCCCACTGATTTGGTTGGTACTTGCCCAAGTATTAATGGGTGAATAGGCTAGCAAGACGCTGAGCCATATAATAATGTGCAACACAATTATCCCCTAAGATGTGAGTGGCAAATCTATAGTTAGATGCCTATAATCGCGATGGCAATAGTTTGTTACTAGTCGCTTGGTGAATCGGAGAAGGTATCAATTAAAGCGTCGTGTAAATCACCTGTTTCAATTGGTTTAGTCAGAACTGTGTTCATACCAACGTCTATATATTTGATGTGATTTTCAGAAAATGCGTCAGCAGTAAGGCCAATAATTGGTAGTGTATCACGGCTATATTTTTTGCGTATTATCGTCGTTGCTTCAATACCATCCATTACAGGCATGTGAATATCCATAAATATCAAGTCGAATTTTTTTTCCGTAACAGAGTCTACAGCTATTTTACCATCCGTAGCTAGTTCAACAATATGTCCCATTTTTTCCAAAAAAGATTTTACGATATATGCATTCAACCTGGTATCTTCAACTAAAAGAATGTTCAGCTTAAGTTGAAACTGTTCTCTTATTATGTCCCTATCGGCTGAGTGGGGTGCAATCGCTGCCTCTCTTTGGAAAGGAATATAGGCGTTAAATGTCGTTCCCTTGTAGAGCTCACTAAAAACTTCAATTGATCCTCCCATCAACTCAACAAAATCCCTAGTTATAGTAAGGCCTAAACCAGTACCGCCGTATTGTCGAGTGATCGTATTATCTTCCTGCTCAAAGAGATCGAAAATAGACTCTAAGTTGGTCGAATCTATACCTTTTCCCGTATCACTTACAGACAAACATATCACAGTATCTTTTTCTTCAATAACCTTATCTTCTGCATGATCAATTTGTGAACAAATAACCTTAATATGACCCACTTCTGTGAATTTAATTGAATTACCTATAAGGTTAAATATGATCTGCTGTATTCGAGTCGAATCGGCTAGGACCGTGAGCTCTGGATCAATCTCAATACTTAATATTAGATCCAAGCCTTTGTCTTGTGCTTGGTATTCAAACTTGTTTGTTGTGTCATAGACTAACTCTGACAGATTAGTTGGCACACATTCTAACTCGATTACTCCAGACTCTATCTTATTCATATCAAGAATATTATTCAGAATTCCTAAAAGGTCTTTCCCTGAGCTAATAATCGTATCTATCTTTGGCACCTGGTCTTTATTTGGGCTCGTGTCTTGCAATAATCTGGCTATTCCGAGGATTCCGTTTAACGGAGTCCTTATTTCGTGGCTCATTTTGGAAAGAAAATTGGTTTTTTCTTTACTTTTTTTACTTTCGTGAGAGTAGGCGATTTCTAATTGATGATTACTTTGCTCTAGTTCCTTTAATAGGTTGCTTAGACCTTGTAGCATACCACTTACTAAGGCTATAGATGTACCACCTAAAAATAACAATGTGATTAGAACTAAGGTCCATGTGGATTGATAGGAGTGATATGAATCAATATTTGGTATATCAATTGTGATATCGCCATTTATAAAGAGGAATGAAACGAATATTGCTATAAGTATATTTGCGGCTAAGGTGATGAGGCTAGCACGGAGACCGAATAATGACACTGCGATTATAATACAGAAGATAGCAAATATACGTCCCGCTCCCATGAGGCCATAATTTAAATACCCACCGATACTGACCAATTGAAATAACCCGATTAGCATAGTGCCACGTATATTCAAACTGAGTTTTTTTCTAAATATAGCGGTGCTGATTAAGAGTAGTGTCACAATTATGTGCATAGCCATAACTGGTTTCCAGCCGCTATCTTGGATTCTATACAGACTGAGGGTTAGAGCCGGCAGAACAGTTAGACTCGAAAAGATGAGAGCTCTGTTAGCCATATGACTACGAATATTTTCAATCACGTCAGTAGAGTTAGTCATTGATTTAAAAAACAATAGATCTCGTAACCTATTGAATTTACAGGGGCCTCCAAGGTCAAAAAGTGTCCACAGTATTGATGCATAGAATAGCCAGAAATCCTGATACTTTGACTTTCTGTTTTTGTGTGG
>LWDU01039722.1_pt1 | contig 16404 bp, 14 predicted proteins | sample 727161 | NCBI WGS metagenome assembly LWDU01 (sample SAMN04566230, study PRJNA314399) | hydrothermal vent metagenome | isolation source: deep sea hydrothermal plume seawater | place: Mexico: Gulf of California, Guaymas Basin | collected 2004-07-11
GTAAAACGGCTGAATCATAGACCAAGAAAAGGACTGGGATTTCTAACCCCACAGCAGATCTTTCAACCCGGAAAATCTTGAGAATACATTGTGCACTTCAAAGTTGAATCCACCGACCTAAAATGACTAACAGACAATAAAAAGTAAAAGCCTCTACAAGTTAATGTCTTGTAGAGGCTTAGTAATGGTCGGGGTGCTCGGATTCGAACCGAGGACCCCCTGCTCCCAAAGCAGGTGCGCTAGCCGGGCTGCGCCACACCCCGAAAACCAATTTAAAAAATAGAGTTAGTCACGAACAATCGCAACAGTAGGCCGCAGATCTTCAGATGCTGCGGTGTTCGTTGATTGCGTCGCGCAGTTGGAGCGTGGCGGTTCGTGCGGCTTCGGCGAAGTCTTCGCCGGAGGAGGCGTAGAGGATGCCGCGCGATGAGTTGAGTAGGATGCCGGCCCCTTGCTCGTCCTGGCCATTTTTGACCGCTGTCTCTATATCGCCGCCTTGCGCGCCGATGCCGGGAATTAAGAAAGGCATGTCGGGTGCGAGCGCGCGCACGCTGGCGAAGTGCTCGGGTTGGGTGCCGCCGATGACGAGGCCGATATTGTCGCCGGTATTCCACTCGTGGGCTTTGGCGATGACGTGTTCGTAGAGCCGTCGGTCGCCCATTGGCTGCTTTTCGAAGTCGTCGGCGCCAGGGTTGGAGGTCAGACAGACTAAGAAAGTGGTGCAGTCCTTGTAGGCGGTGAAAGGAGTGACGGCGTCGGTGCCCATATAGGGGGTGACTGTCAAGGCGTCAGCGCCGAGCACGTCGAAGAATTTGTGGGCGTATTGCTCGGCGGTATTGCCGATGTCGCCGACCTTGGCGTCGACCAGGACCGGGACCGGGTTGGGCACGTGCGCCATGGTTTGCTGCAAGGTGGTGAAACCATGGGCGCCGAGCGCGCCGTAAAAGGCGAAGTTGGGTTTGTAACAGCAGACGAGGTCGGCGGTGGCGTCGATGATCTGTTGGTTGAAATAAAGGACCGGGTCGTCCTTGCCTTGCACGCAAGCGGGCAGTTTGGTCGGGTCGGTGTCTAAGCCGACGCAGACCAGCGAGTTATTGCGGTTGGTCGCCTGGTGCAGTTTCTCCTTGAAGCTCAAACTCTTCTCCCTCTGAAATAAGGGTGGTGTCGGTATTGGTAGAGTCGGTAAACATCGACTCGAAGCTAACGGGTTCGGGGCCGAGGACGAAGGTTACGCGGCATTCGCGCAGGAAGTCGCCGTCGGAGTCGGCCATCAGCACGCGAGTGGCGTCGAATTCACTGAGTACCGCGTCGCCCGAATAGAGTCCGGAGGTGCGCGTGGCCTTGACCACGAAGGGGTTGGACTTTTCGCCGCCGACTTTTCAGGGCCCGTTCGATATCCTTGTCGTAACCGATGATGCCATATTGCTTGGCGTAGTCGCGGTCGACGGTAGCGGCGCCGTAGATGACGCGGCCTTCTTCGCTGAGGATGCGCGGCGACATGCTCGGTTGCAGGTTCAGCCCACGTGCGTCGACGAGAATGCCGGTATAGGGCACCCGCGGGATGAAGACGACCGCTTCTTCTTCTACTACAACTTCGGAACTGGCGAGGGAATCGGCCATTGGCTCGGGCGGTGCTATATCGTAGGCGTCGGGTGCCAAGCGCGCGACTTCGGGCAAGACGGCGTCGGCGAAATCGCCCAAGAGCGGCAAGCGCAACGCGATGCGGTAGAGGCCGTCGTTTTCTACTTGTGAACCGGCGATGATGCGGGCACCGCGGACCAGACCCTGGACTTTGACGCCGATCGAATCGCTGGTGGCGATAAAATTCTCGACGCGAGTTTCGCTGTCGATCTGGACTTCGCCGATCATTTCGAGCAAGTTGCGGTAAGCAACCGCTTTGGCGCCGCGGAAACCGAGCAGCCGGCGTTGCACGGGGTTGCTGATATGCTCAGGCACGGTGGCATCGCCGTAGACGACCAACTCGTTTTTGGTCCAATCGACATAGCCCTCGATCAGCGAACCGCTGGCCTCCAGGCTCAGGGTCTCTTCCACGTGTCCCTGAGAGGGCGAAGAAGTGGGTTGTGCGATGAGGTTTGTGGCGCCGGTTAGGATCAGCGCGATGAGCAGAAGGAGCATGGTTGGTCTCCAGGAAAAGCGGCCTGGTATTGATAATACAGCGTAGGTTGGGCTGGGAAAAGGGAAAAGATTGCCTCGGGGCCTTGCGGCCCCAAGGCGAAGGAGTGGGTCTATAAGCCGAGTTCTGTCCACACGCCTTGCGGCGTGTTGTGCGGGCATTCATCTGGGGCGACGGTTACCCGATCGCCTCGGTGCGGCCTACCCGGGAATGATAACGAGGCGGACCACCTCTCTCCCCCTATTTGGCCTTGCTCCGGATGAGGTTTTCCCTGCCACCTACGTCACCGCAGGCGCGGTGAGCTCTTACCTCACCATTTCACCCTTACCCGGTAAACCGGGCGGTATATTTTCTGTGGCACTGTCTGTGGGGTCACCCCCCCTGGGCGTTACCCAGCATCCCGTCCTGCGGAGCTCGGACTTTCCTCACCGCCGGTCCGAAGACCGGCAAGCGCGCCCGCCCGACCCACTCCCTCTAATCGGATTGCTCGTCCCAGGCCATGATGGTGCCGCAACTCTCGCAGTAGAGCACGCCGCGCTCGCCGCTGCGGACTTCCATGCGTACCTGGGTCGGCATCTGATGGTAACAGCAGCCGCAGGCACCCTTGCGCACGGCGGCGACGCGGACTCCGCGTCGACCCTTTTTGCGATCGTAGGTCGCAAGAAGCCTGGCTTCGATGTCTTTGGTGACTTTTTTGCGGCGCTTCTGGACCGCGTCGACTTGCTCTTGCATGGTGTTGAGCTGGCTCTGCAATTCGTCGATGCGCCCCTGCTGGGTCTGGCGGATTTCCTCGAAGGTGGTTTTCTCCTCCCCGGTTTGTCCTTGAACCCGTTCGATACCCTCCATTGCCTCCAGCAACTGGCTCTCGTTTTCGGAGAGACTCGACTTGCAGGCTTCGATCTCGATTTGCAGCGCGTCGTATTCCTTGTTGGTGGTGACGACAGCGAAGCGCTCCTCGTGTTCTTTCAGATTGACCTTGCCGGTCTCGATCTCGCGCTCGCAGTGCCGCTGCTTTTTTTCTAATTCTTCGAGCGTCGCTTCGAGGTCGATCAAATGACCTTGGGCGTTTTCTATTTCGCGCTGGCGCTCGCTGATTTCGGCAGGGTATTTCTCTTTGGCCTCTTCTAGTGTGAAGAGTTCCTTATCGACTGCTTGAAGCTGCAAAAGTTTTAGCAAACCCTCTTTCATAGGCCGTTTCTCTTCTCCTGTCATGCGCGCTTAAAGCCAAAGAAAAAGCGCACCCTATAAGTGCACTTGAGGTGGTATAGTCTTGTCGATTTCGATGGTAAGAGGCGCTGGTGAGGTATGTCGCGCCGGATTGCAAGGACCTGTGGGGAAGCGCAGGTGAGTAGCGTCATGAACGGCTATTTGACTTCTAATTATCACAAGTATTGTAAGTGCGTTATATATCAATAATTACGGTTATTCCGACATATAGTCAAGACGAGCTTCAGGCCAAGAGGCCTCGGGCCGCCTGCGCGACGTGGTCTGAAGCCAGTCCGTATTTGGCCAACAGATCCTCATTGGCGGCCGATTCGCCGAAGGTATCGCGGATACCGACCCGCTTCATCGGGGTGGGGCGTTGCTCACCGAGCACCTCGGCGACGGCGCCGCCTAAGCCGCCGATGATGGTATGGTCTTCGGCGGTGACGACTTTGCCCGTCTTGTGTGCGGCGGAGACGATAGCTTCTTCGTCGAGCGGTTTGATCGAAGGCACGTGCAGGACGTGGGCCGAAATGCCCTCGCCGGCGAGTTCGTCGGCGGCATCGAGACAGCGCGGTGTTTGCGCGCCGGTGGAAATCAGCGTGACGTCGGTGCCTTCGCGCACGACGAGTGCCTTGCCGAGCTCAAATTGATAATCGGCGGGGAAAATAACGGGCTCGGGGTCGCGGGTCATGCGCACATAGACAGGGCCGGGTAGGTCGTTGGCAACCCGCATACACGCCGCCACTTCAACCGCGTCGGCGGGGGCTAACACCGTCATATTGGGCATCGCGCGCATAACGGAAATGTCGGAGACTTCCTGGTGGGTCTTGCCCGTCTTGCCGGTTAACAGCCCCGAGTAGGCGCCGCAGAGTTTGACGGGCAGGTTGGGTTGGGCGACTACGATGCGCAGTTGGTCGAGATCGCGGTTGACGATAAAACAGGCGAAGCTGCTCAACCACGGTACCAGACCGCAGGTGGCCATACCGGCGGCGACGCCCATCATATTTTGTTCGGCGATACCCATCATCAGGAAGCGGTCGGGTCGTTCGCGCGAGACCTTGTCGGCCTTGGTTGAATTGGCGAGGTCGCCGTCGAGGGCGTAGACGCGCTCGTCGCGGTCGATCAGTTCGACTAGCGTGTCGCCGAAGGCGTCGCGTTGCGCGACCATCTGACCGGTGGCGGAGAGATTCATAGGGTGGCCTCCTGGGCGGCGAGTTCGTCTTGTGCTTGTTTGAGGTCGTCGTCGGTGACCGGTTTGGAATGCCAGGCAAAGTCGTTTTCCATATAGGAAATGTTCTTGCCTTTGATGGTCTTGGCGATGACGATGGTGGGTTGGCCGGTATGGGATTTGGCTTCGGCGAATGCATCGAGTATCGCATCGAAGTCGTGACCGTCGACGTCGATGGTATGCCAGCCGAAGGCACGCCAGCGTTCGCCCGGATTGTCCTGCGGGGCCAAGCGGTCGTTTGCGTCGTAACCCTTGTCGGTGGCCCAGCCGTATTGCTGCAGGCCATTCCAGTCGAGAATGGCGGTGAGGTTGTCGAGGCCATAGCGGGCGGCGACGAAGGCCGCTTCCCAAATTTGCCCTTCCTGCGAATCGCCGTCGCCGACCATCACCCAGGTATGGAAATTTTGTTTTTTGAGCTGTGCCGCCAGCGCCATGCCGAGGCCGGGGGACAGGCCTTGGCCCAACGAGCCGGTCGACATGTCGAGGCCGGGTAGGACGCCCATATCGGGGTGGCCTTGCAGACGGGAGTCGATGGCGTCGAAGGTTTTGAGTTCCTCGATGGGAAAATAGCCGCGCAGTGCGAGGACCGAGTAGAGGCCGATCGAGCAGTGTCCCTTGGAGAGGATAAAGCGGTCGCGGTTTTCGTCGCGCGGCTTCTCTGGGTCGATATTGAGTGTCTCGAAATAGAGGGCGACGAGCATTTCAGCGGCGGACATCGGGCCACCGAGATGGCCGGCTCCGGCATAGTGGACCGATTCGACGACATGGCGGCGCAGTTGGATGGCGAGGCGCTTGAGCTCGGTATGGCGCTCGGGCGTCAGGCTCATAATAGGGGTCTCCTTGCTAGTTGAATACTCTAAATAAAGTAGCTACTGATTGGTACTCAGTCCAGCCACGGGGGCGCGATTTCGAATTCTCGCCCGCATTTTCCCAAGCGTTCGACGTCTTCGAAAGCTATTGGAACGCCGTCGCGGCTATAGGCTTCCTCGTTGCGATGCTCGGGGGTGCCCGGCAGGGTTACTTCGTCGTAGCCGCGTAGCGGGACCATCTGTTCCATGCCGAGGCGCACTAATTCGTCGACGCCGTGGCGCACCTCGGCTACCGGTGCGAAGAGACCGAGGTTCATGACGATGACCAGGCTGCCCATGCGGGCGGCGGGCCATTGCTCGGCGATTTCTTGTGCGCGCTCCGAGCCTTGGCCGACAAAGGCTCCGCCCAATAGCGTGGCGATGGCGGTGTAGCCCATGGACTTGAAGAAGGCCGCGGGGATCATTTCCTCGATGGCCTCGATCTCTTCGCCGCGCTGGTAGTCGGCGAGGATACAGGTGGCGACATCGAGTACTACCGGTGGGCCTTCTTCGCCGGGCAGGCCGAAACACAGCGGTGGGTTGCCATAGTGAGCGGCCCGCTTGTCCTGGTTTGAAGTATAGTACTGCGGGTAAGCGGCCTGGACGGAGAAAGCGGTGCAGTCTTCTTTCATCGCGCGGCGCACGTAGTGACCGGCTGAGCCGTAGTGGCCGATATGACAGGCGGCGCCGACGGCGATACCTTTTTCTTTGGCTTTGACAATGGCCATTTCAGTGGCCAGCATCGTTGGCGCATATCCAAGACCGCCGTCGCCGTCGACATAGACATAGGTATCGGTTTCGGCGAGGACCTCGATATTGGGGTTGGGGTTGGCCTTTTTGTCGCGGATGGTACGGCAGTAGCCATAAAGGGCGCGAGTGCCGTGTGATCGCACGCCGCGCAGGTCTGAGTTCGTCAGCAGGCCGGCCAGTTGTTCGGCCTGCTCGTTGGGCATGCCGGCCGCCTTCAGGCAGGCGGTGCCAAAGGTCTTGAGGTCTTTGGCGGCGATGCGTTTGAATTCTTCGGGCGGTCGGTTCATGGGGCTCCTGGGATTGTAGGTTCAGCGGCAAAGAGTAGCGACAACTATACGCGACGGCAACTTCAAGGAGTGGCCTCAGCGCTTCTCGTTATCAGCGCGTCGAGCGAGACTTGAACCCGGTCCGGGTCTTTGGCGCCGGCTAGTGCGAGCGCTCGGCGGTAGAAGTGTTCGGCTTGGCGATAGCGGTCCTGGGCGTCGTAGAGTCGGCCCATATAATAGCAGGTACGGGCGAGGTCGGGGTGTGACCGGCCGAGGTGTTGTTCCTGCAAGGCGAGCGCGCTGCGCAAGAGCGGTTCGGCTTTTTTGTATTTACCTTGCACAAAATAGCCGTGGGCTTGTGTGCGCAAGGTGAGGGCTCGTGCGCGTTGTGATAGGGTGTCGGCTATGCTATGGTTGTCCTGAAGTCGATGGCTATCGGCCAATTTTTGCATGGTCTGGGCGCTTGTTTGATCGCCTTGGTGTTTTTGCTGCAAGGAGAGTACTTGTCCGTACAACGTTATGGCCTCCGACAGTCGCTTTTGCAACCGGTAGGTGTCGGCCAATTTGTCGAGCGTTAGGAGCTTTTCAGCGTTGTCGGCCGCCAATGGATTTTCTAATTCGCGCAGGTGGAGATAGAGGCTTTCGGCGCGGGCGAGTTCACCGCGCAAGATGTGGAGCTGGGCTAGCTGGTGGGCGGTGCGGGTATAGCGCTGATCGCCGGGAGCGAATTGTTCGGCGAGGGTCAAGGCCTGCGCGAAAGCCTGTTCGGCTGCGGGGAAACGGCTTTTGTCGAAGGCGGCGAGACCGGCCTGGTAGTGTTCGGACCAGGCTTGGATTTGTGCGTTGGGTTCGGGCGCGGGCTCGGGACCGCTGCACGCCAGATGGCTGGTGAGTGCGATGAGCAAGAATAGCCGTGTATACATAGGTAAGAAAACTAAGGGTGAGGTTTTGCCGTGGTCAAGATTCTATTGCGGATTCTCTTGCAACGCGGCGAGCAGCCGTTGCGTCTTATTGCGTAGTTTGTCATCGGTGCCGCTCAACGCTAGGCTGCGGTGCAGTGCTTTTTCGGCCTCGGCCTGCTTACTGGAACTGGAAAGCCCTAGTCCTAGGAAATACCAACTCTGCGGATCGTCGGGGTGGTGGACGATCGCTTGGCGAAAATGGGCGATGGCTTGTTCATAGCGCCCGAGTCGGCCGGTGATCTGTCCGGCGCTGAACAGGGCAGACAAGTCGCCGGGGTTGAGGTCGAGGGCCATTTGCAAATAGCGCAGCGCGGCTTCGGGTTGTTTCAATTCGAGTAGGTCTCTGCCGAGTTGCTTGAGTAATTCCAGGTCACCTGGGCGCAGGGCGATGGCGCGGTCAAATTTGTTCTGGGCTTCGACGAAATACCCGTGCTCGACGAAGAGCAGGCCGAGGTTGTAGTGGTGGGCGGCCCCTTCGGGCGCGTTGAGGATGGCGGCGCGCATTCGTTTTACCTGCTTGGGCACTTGCGGGTCCCCGCCGCCGATTCCCCGCAAGTGGTTGAAGCGTTCGAGCGCCGGCCGTGCGACTTCATTTTGCTCCTCTTTGCGGGCGAGCAGGCCGAGGCGGTAGAAGACATCGGCGAAACCGATATCGAGCAAGGCGGCGCGCTGGAAGGCTTCGATGGCGTCGTCGCTGCGGCCCTCTCCTTGTAGGCTTTGCCCGAGATAATAGTAGAGGGTGGCATCGTCGGGGAAGAGGCGCAGAGCTTCGAGCAGTTCGCGCGTGGCTTCGTCGTATTGCTAGATAGAGTTCGCCGAGACGGCGGCGCACCGGTGAGCTGTCGGAGTTGAGTTGTGCGGCGCGCTGGAGATAGGTGGCGGCTTTTTCGTATTGGCCCAGTTTAGTGTAGACGCCGCCTAAATTGACAAAACCCATGGCGTAATCGGGTTGTAGGCGAATGGCCGTTTCCAATCCTTTGATCGCCAGGGCGTAACGACCCTGGGCGGCATAGGTCGAGGCGAGGATATTGTGCAGGTCGACGGCGGTTGAATCGAGGGCCAGGCCCGCGCGGGCACTCTCGGCGGCTTTGTCGAAGCGGGTGGCCTCGAAATGGGCGCGGGCTGTTGTTAGTTGTACGGCGGTTGACGGGGGAGCCACCGGTGTGGGAGTCGGTGGAGGGTCGGGGGCGCAGGCGGTGAGCGCGAATAAGGCGCTGAAGAACAGTTGCAGCATGGTCTATTGTTGTTCCGCGAAATGGTGAAATTGGTCGATTTCGAGGTCGGTGTGGTATTCGATAGCACCATCGGGCCAGCGGATTTCAAGGGTGTCGATGCGGCTGCGCGCGCCCAAGCCGATTTCGGCGCAGAGGCTATTGGTGGAGCCGAAACCCGGGCCGCTATTGACCTCAACGATGCTGAGCAGGTCTTGCGCGCGCAGTCGCAGGCGCGCGCCGATGGCCCCTGCGCCGAGATCGACGCCGAGCCAGTGGTTTATATGGCCCTCGTTGCGGTAGAGGCTATTGGCCCACAAGTCGCCCGGATAGTGGCCGCCGACGGCGGTATAGAGGTCGAGGTCGCCGTCTTGGTCGTAGTCGGCGAAACCGACGCCGTGGCCCTTGCCCGGGTTGCCGACACCGGCAGAAACCGTAATGTCGGCGAAGCGGTCGCCGCGGTTGTGAAAGAGGATATTGGGCTCGAAGCGCGACATGATCGGGCCGCCATTGGTCAAGTAGATATCGACGAGGCCGTCGTAGTCGATGTCGCCGAAGCCGGCGCCCATAGAGCCGAAAGAGCGGGCGAGGCCCTGTTGCGGGGCTATATCGCTGAACGTGCCTTGTCCGTCGTTGCGGTAGAGATAGGCGCGGGTCGGGCGCAGGGCCAGGCCAGTGACGCGCGATTGCACCACGTCCTCGTAGAAGTTCATCGCGGAGATAAAGAGATCGAGGTCGCCATCGCCTTCGGCGTCGATAAAGAAGCCGACATATGAACCCTCGGTCGGTTTGGCGACGCCAGCTTGCGCGGTGACGTCGCTGAACGCGCCCTGCCCGTCGTTGCGATAAAGATGGTTGGGGGCGTAGACGTCGATGGCATAGAGATCGCTATCGCCGTCGTCGTCGTAATCGCCGCAGGTAACACCGAGGGTTTTGCCGCGGTAGTCGACACCGGCTTGCGCGCCGCGGTCTTTGAAGGTGCCGTCGCCCTGGTTTTGGTAGAGGCGATTGGGCCGCTTACTGCCGGTGATGCCCGAAGCCACATAGAGGTCGGGCAGGCCGTCGTTGTCGTAATCGGTCCAGACGGCCATAAAGCTGTCGTCGTCACCGTCGACACCGGCTTGCGCGCCGCGGTCTTTAAAGGTGCCATCGCCCTGGTTTTGGTAGAGTGAGTTGGGGGCGGTGCCTTCCCAGGCTTCGCGGGTGACAAAAATATCCGGGTCGCCGTCGGCGTCGTAATCGGCGGCGATTGACGCCCAGCCACCGCGCGGGTCGGCCAGGCCGGCGTTCGCGGTGATGTCGGTGAAATGCCCGTCGCCGTCGTTGCGGTAGAAGCCGTGCGGGGTTTGAATGCCGGCGGCAAAGATATCCGGGTCGCCGTCCCGGTCATAGTCGAGCCAGGCGACACCGCGCCCGCGGTCTTTTTTGCCGACCCCGGCTTCTTCGGCCACGTTGGTAAAGTGCACCGGGGATTCTTCGTCCAATGCAGCGAAGCCGATCTGATAGGTGGGCTCGAGGTCACCTGGATAGGTGTTATAGGCTTCCATATAGGCCAGGCGCAGGTTCCATTGGCGAACGGTGCGTTGTGGCGAGGCGGGGGGCAGCACGTCGATGGCGCGCTTATAGGCATCTACGGCTTGTTCGTATTGGCGCAGATGGTGGTGCGCCGAACCTAACAGGAAGGCCAAATAGACGTCGTTGGGGCGTTCGGTGAGCAGGGTGTCGAAGCGGACGGCGGCGGCGGCGAAATTGCCTAGGCGCAATAGGGAGGCGGCTTTGCCCGAACGGGCTCGGTAGTGCCGAGGATCGATTGCGAGGATGGCGTCGTATTGCGCCAGGGCGCCGGCGGCGTCGGGTTGGTCCTGGGTCATCAGCAGGTCGGCGTAGGCCATGCAGGCGGTGACATTGCCCGGGAAGGCGTCGGCAAGGCGGGTAAAAAGGGCGCGGGCCTCGGCTTCGCGTCCGAGTAGCGCCAAGGCTTGCGCCAATTGCATTCGGGCTTCGATCCGTGCGGGTTGTAGGCGTTGGGCTCGTTCGAGCGGGCGCAATGCTTGCTGGTAACGCTTTTGTTGCAGATAGATTTCTCCGAGGGAATGCGCGGCTTCGTAGTGCAGGGTATCGCTGTCGAACAGTATTTCGAGCGTTTGTGCGGCTTCTACCAGCCGGCGTGCTTTAAGGGCTTGTTGGGCTTGCTGGTAGAGCTGCTCGTTTTGCGCCGGATCGGGGGGGAGTGTTTCCGGCTTGGAGCTACAACCGAGCAGGATGGTCATTAGGGTTATAAAGGCGATCTTGGCCATGTGTTGGTGTTGTTGGTGGTGGATTTGCAATAGGTCTGAAGATAGTGTACGCACTGATGGGGGATATGCAATGGGGCTTTAAGAGGTCGAAGTTTTTATCTATCGCGATGAAAGAGTGGTTGATCGCTGTTGATTTGTGTCGTATAATTCGTATGCTTTGAAGAACTTCGACAAGGTTTAAACCTCTACAGAGGCTCGTGCGATGAAATTTTTTAGATGTTTGGCGTTGGCCAGTTTCCTGGCTGTGCTGGGCTGTGGTTCCGATGAAACTATCAAACCGACGCTAAATTACGCCGCCGATTGGGTGGGCGAATACGCGGGTAGTGGGAGTTTCGAACTTTCCAATGGCAGCAGTGGCGCTGATCGGCCGATCACGATGAGTATTGTCATGGTTAATCCCAAACAAATTACTGTGGCCGCCGAATTGGTTTACGGGACGGGTCGCAACGACTTTACCCGGGAAACCGCGATTCTCGAACCCGACGGCTCCGACCAGTTTTCGGCTGAGTTCCGTTTTTTAAAGGGTAAGACGGTGTACTCCTTTAGCAAAGACGGCGACACGATCACCGGCTCGATTGTGACCAGCACGGTCCGACCCGGCGGGACCTGGTCTCGAGATAAGAGCATGGTAGGCATCGAGGTCGTTCGGGAGTAAGCTACACGGATCATCTTAGTATTTTTCGGTTGAAGCTCAGGCTTCAGCCGTTTTTTTTTTAGGAGATCGACAAGGGAATGAGCGCTAAAAAAAAGCAGCGCGAAGAAGCACAACGCAAACCTCGTCGCCTCGGAATTGCAGGGGCGGTAGTATTGGTATTGGCCGGTGCGGGGTGGTATGGTTTGTATTGGCAACCTAAACAGATTGCGGCCGAGGCGCAGGCGTCGCTCGAACAGGGCGATGTGCTGCGCGGTCAGGGGCAGATCGATGAGGCGGCCGGCCATTATCGCAGGGCGATTGAGCTAAAGCCGGATTGGGCGCAAGCCTGGAGCAATTTGGCCGTGACGGATGCGGCGCTCGAGCGCTTTGCCGCAGCAATACCTAATTTTGAGCGGGCGCTGGCGCTGGACCCAAAGCATTTTGAGGCCCAAATCGGCTATGCAATTTCGCTCGACGGTTTGGGCGATTTTTTGCGGGCGGAGAAGCAGTATGAAAAGGCACTGGCGATTCGATCCGACTTTGGTGGGGTATATTACAATCTTGGCTATCTCTATCAGAAACAAGGCCTTTATGTAGAGGCTACCGAACAGTATGAGGAAGCCGTGCGCCGGCTGCCGAATTTGTTGCAGGCGCTGGCCAATTTGGGCTTGGTCTACGATTTACAGCAGAACCCAGGGCGGGCGATCGAGGTCTACCAGCGAGCGATCAAAGCCCATCCCGAAGAAGGGCTGGTCTATGCGCGCCTGGGCAAGAGCTATATGAAACTGAGCGATTATGAAGGGGCCAGAAAAGCTTATCGCCGGGCGGTGGATTTAGGGGTTGAAAAAGTGGGTGTCTTCCATGACTTGGGCGTTATCAGCGAGCAGGAGGATAAGCTCGAGGCGGCCAGGAGCTATTTTCACCAGGCTTTGCTCAAAGATGCCTCACACGCCGATTCTTATCACCGTCTAGGCGCGGTGACGACGAAACTCGGCGAGGAAACGCAAGCGGCTACGTATTATTTGGAGGCGATAAATCGCGATTCCGGGCACGCCGGAGCCCACTATAGCCTGGCGCAGCTCTATCTCAAGCAGGATCGCGTTGATGAGGGGCAGGAGCTAATGCGGGTTTTTGCCCGACTAAGGGAATACGAGGGGCGGCTTGCAAGCCTCAAGCGGGCGGTAGACCGGGCTCCACGCGCAGCTCAGGCCGCTTATGATTTAGGGGTGCTGCACTTGGAATTTGGTTATGTGAACAAGGCGGCTGAGGTTTTCGAGCAACTTTTAAGACTGAACCCCGATTATGCTCCGGCACAGGAGCGGCTCACTGAGATCGAACGAGTGCGTGCCGAACACGACGCTGGTTAAATATTTGCCGGCAGAAGGGATGCCGTTCAATCGCCGGCAGAAGGGTTGCCGTTTGCCTATTTAAAAGGGGTTGCTGCCCAATTCGAGGATCGCGTTTGTTGTGTTCTGGCGGACGACGAGTAGCTTGTTGGCGGGTACTTGCTCGACGATATCGACCGAACCATTGGGCCAGATAATTTCCACCTGGGCCACTTTTTCTGATTCCCCCAATCCAAAATGTACACGCAAGTCGTTGTGCGACAGATAGCTGGCTGCACCGTTTACTGTGCGCGATTGACTTTGCCCGGCTATTTGCAGGCGGATCCGGGTGCCGGCTCCGTCGCGATTATCATCGCTGCCGATAACCTGGACGACCAGCCAATTTGCCGTATTGCCGCCGTCGTTACGCAAGAGGGTCGGTGCGTCATTTAACTCGACGACAAAGAGATCGATATCGCCGTCGTTGTCGTAGTCGCCGCTCGCCGTGCCGCGACTGACCTTATGGTCGGTTAGACCGATATCTACCAGGTCGAAACGGCGATGGTCGAGATTGCGAAAGAGTTGATTACTTTGGCCGTAGGTCGAACCGGTTGCCGCTTGCTCGACTTGCGGATACACATGGCCGTTGGCGACAAAAAGATCGAGGCGACCGTCGTTATCGTAATCAAAAAAACGCGTCCCCCAACCGAGTAGGTCAACCGTGGCGGCGGCAAGTCCGGCCGTGGTGGTGACGTCGGAAAAGCGGCGGCCGTTTTCGTTGCGATAGAGCGTATTGGTCTCGGTGAAGAAGTGCGTCACATAAATATCTGGATCGCCGTCGTTGTCGTAATCGCCAAAATCGACGCCCATGCCGGCTTCGGTATCGCCGTCGCCATTATAGGCGACACCGGCGATAAGGGCGATATCGGTAAATGTGCCGTCGTCTTGGTTTTGCCAGAGCACGTTGGGGGTTTCGTCGTTGGCGACAAAGAGATCGGTATCGCCATCATCGTCGTAATCGACGGGAACCACACCTAGGCCGTAATAGCGGTTGGCAGCGGCGATGCCCGCAATTTGCGTGACATCGGAGAAACGGCCATCGCCCTCGTTGCGGTAGAGCGCGTCCGGGGCACCTAGTAGGCCCTTGGGGCCGCAGTAGACTTGCAGGCCGCCGTAAAAGGAGCAGAGCGCGGGTTTGGCCGGCAAATGCTCGGCGTCGAAGACCACGTAGTTGGCGACGTAGAGGTCGAGGTCGCCGTCGTGGTCGTAGTCGAAAAAAGCCGCGCTGGCGCTGTACTGATCACCGCCAATACCGGCTTCGCTGGTAATATCGGCGAAGGTACCGTCGCCCTTATTGCGATAGAGTACATTGGCGCCATAGTTGGTCGCATAGAGTTCTTGGTGGCCGTCGTTGTCGATATCGCCGACGGCCACGCCCCCGCTCCAACCGGCATCGCCGACACCGGCATCGCCGGTAATGTCGGCGAAGGTACCGTCGCCCTTATTGCGATAGAGTGCGTTTCCTGGACCGGAGCGGTTGCGATAGGTGGTGAAGGTGGCCCCATTGGTGATATAGAGGTCGAGGTCGCCGTCGGAGTCGTGGTCGAAAAAGGCCGCGCCGCTGCCGTGGGATTCGAGTATATACATTTTTTCTTCTCCGCCGAATATATTGTGATAAGTGATGCCGGCGGCGGCGGTCTGGTCGCTGAATTGCGGTGGGCCAATATCGCTGCGCGCTGAGATATTCTCGGCATGGGCGGACCAAGCAGCGGCACAGGAGAATGTGATCGAGAGCAGTTTGAGGATGCGCAAAAGGGGCCTGTTATTCCGGCGCGACGGCGTAGTTTATGCCCGTGAGCAGTTGCAGGGCTTGTTTGGCGGCCTCGTGGTCGGGGCCTTCGCGCGTGGAGAACAAGCGTTCGAGCGGGGCGATGGCGGTGGAGTCGCCGATGCGGCCGAGGGCGCGGGCGCTCTCGGCTCGGACCCATATGTTGTTGTCTTTGAGGGCGAGGAAGAGATCGCTGAGGGCGCGGTTGGTGCGATGATGCCCCAAGAGCTGGGCGGCGATATGGCGTAAGTTGCCGTCTCCGTCCCTGAGCGTGGTGATCGTTGCAGCTTCCACCGCCGGGCTCCACAGGAATTGCATCGCGGCCAAGGCTTGTTGGCGGACTGAGGTCACCGAATCGTTGAGCGCGCGGATAAGGGCGGGCACTGCGGCCCTGTCTCGGAGGTTGCCCAAACTCCAGGCGGCCGCGCCGCGCACGTCCGGGACTTGATCGAGGGCGAGGATTTCTTCCAAGGTAGGATTTATGCGCGAGTCGTCGAGTTGGCCGAGCGCGCGCACGGCTTGCTCGCGAACATAGCGGTTGTCATCGCGAATAAGTTCTTTGAGGAAGGGGTTGGCGCGGCGATCGCCGATCTGGCCGAGGATCTGGGCGGCGATATATTGCAGGCTGTCGCTATTGCCGGTAACGTGGCTGATCAGCGGTTCGACAGCAGATCCGCCGAGTTGCACTAAGGCGTGGCTGGCATCGAGCCGGACCTGGCTGCGCGGATCAGAAAGTTGCTCGATATAGTATTCGGCCTGTTGTTCGGCGCAACCGCAAAGGGTTAGACTGGCGAAGAGGCTTGTTAGGGCAAACTTGCGCATGATAGGGGTTAATCTAAAAAGCAGGAGCCAGTATAGCTGGCTCCTGCTTTTTGACGTAATATGAGGCAGAGCTTAGTTGACCATCTGCATCAGGCGCTGGGTGATCGAGCCCTCTTGCGTCAGCGCGTAGATGATGATATTGACCGCCAATTGCAACTGGCGTGTCGAATCGCCGCCGCGCCCGTCGTTTTCCCAGCCCCAACCGCCGTCGCCCGGCGTAATGCCGGTCAGTCGGCCTTTGACAAAATGGCCGCGCAAAAAGTTCCATGGGCGCACACCCGATTTGCCCTGGCTGAGCGAGGGGCTATAACCGAAAGGCATGCCGCCCTTCAAGTCGAAAAAGGCGCTGTAGACCGGATGCGTGTCCGGTAGGCGCTCCGACCAGAAGTCCTTGCCTGCGATCAGGCCGCCGTATTTCTCCAGCGCCTCCCCGTAGAGCCCGCCGAAGATAAAACCGCCAGCCATCTGATACTTGGCCATATTGGCCATTTCGGCCTCGTTCGGCCTGCCCTGTGGCAAGATAATCGGCACCTCTAATAGTCGCGGGTCGTCAAAGGTGATAAAACCGAGAAACTCGGCCTTGAGTCCGGTGTACTCGTTGAGCACGTCGCGCAGTCGGTCGACGGTACCGACATTGAGCGTGACGGTGCCATAACCCGAGGTGCCGCCAGCCAGTGCTCGCGACGACATGACCTGGGCCATCTTGACGAAGCCCTTGATCGCCTGCTTGTCGCCCGAATCTTGGATGACCATCGCCCGGTAGCGGCCGGTATCCATGCTATTGACATCAAGCATCTCCAGCGCCATATCGATTTTGTGTTCTGAGGCTCGAGTGCTAGTTACCGAAGCGGCCGCGAGTTTTGGCTCGAGATTCATGCTGCTCATCGCGCTGA
>LWDU01000485.1_pt1 | contig 16394 bp, 14 predicted proteins | sample 727161 | NCBI WGS metagenome assembly LWDU01 (sample SAMN04566230, study PRJNA314399) | hydrothermal vent metagenome | isolation source: deep sea hydrothermal plume seawater | place: Mexico: Gulf of California, Guaymas Basin | collected 2004-07-11
TTTTATAAACTTCTTTAGCATATGTTTTATAATTAAAATATAAAACTTGTATTTGATTTCTATCTGCTTCATCAAATTGTTGTGAACTTGTATAATAACCAGTTTTCTTAAAACTTTGTTTTCCTATATCTTCTAATTCATTTGTATTTAAATTAGGAAATTGTTTTACTAATTCGTTTATAGGTATTGTTTTCACTTCACCGACATAATATATATCATCAAAATATGGTGATTCTGTATAAGACCACACTAAATCAGCTGGATCTACATATTCTACTTTAACACCCTCAGACGTACTAAATGTATTTTTAACAGCACCTATACCCAACACTGTTAAATCATGATAAAATCTTTTTCTTGTTAACTCGTAATTATTCCCATTTAAAACAGTGTTTATAGCTTGTTCTTCTGCTATCTCAACAGCTTGTTTGTAACTAAGTTGCATGTGTAATTCTAATTCCTCTTTACTATCTGGTAATTGTTCAACTGGTGTATTTATTATATCAACACCAAAAGCTAATTTAGTAAAATCATTTAAGTCTTTATTCTCCATATCCATTAGGATACTTTTCATATATGCGGTTCTTTTACTAACACCGTATGGATCTTGTGAATACGCTTTTACATCATAAATCCTTTCCGCAATACCATTAACAACAATATCAACAAATTTAGGTATAATAGGGACAGGTTTCCAATCTAAATTAAGATATGATAAATCACCATTTATAGATAATTCATCTTTATATTTTTGTACTGACTGCTCACCGCGTGCATATAATCTAAGTTTATTAAATGTATCTTGATTACTAGCAAATCTATAAGTAACGCCATCTCTTTTAAACCACTCCCTTTCTATAGCTTTAGCTACTTGAAGTCCATATTCTTGTCCAACCTTCTCAAGGTCAGTAGCCACTTGACTTGGAAAATGATCTTTTGTTATTGATTCAGCCATATTATTCTTTTATTATTTTAGATAAAGTACCTTTATTCTCATACTTTGCTATATTTATATTTAGTCTTGTCTCTTGTTTATCGGCGCGTGGATTATATAAATGTCGATTACATGCCATTATAGCTAATCCAGAACTAATTGATGCGTCATGTTTTGTTCTATTGTTTATATCAAATCTAGCCCAATCTTGTAAACATTCATTAAAATACATGTCTCCATGACTACCATTTTGCTTTATTCCAATATGATCTTGTATATACATTTCAATTGCGGCGGCATGTGCTTGTTTAATATCTTCACTTGAATTAGGTATTCCACCTATTTCTTTTTCTGTTATAGAAAGTTTATTCCAAACTTTATCAGGTCTATTCATTGAATAACCCCTATAACCTCTTCTTTTTAAATAATATAATAGACGAGGTTTATTATTTTCACATAATATAGGCATCCCGTAAAAAACTAATGCCATTAGAACATCTTCAAAAAAGATTTCAGCAGTTTGTGGTCTAGCTATGTATTCTAAAAAGAATTGATTAGGTGGAGAATCCTCCATACTAAACTTAGTTAACCCATGTAAAGCACCTTTTGATCCTAAACCATCTACAGTACCTGATATATCATAACTATCACAACCAAAATTACCCATGTGTTCATTACCAGGATGTTTTCTACCATTTTTTGTAATAATATTATTTTGTAAATTTAATTGTGGTGTCCAACTAACTTTAAATCTTCCTTTTGGATCTGGATAAAATATAACTTTTGAATCTTTTATACCATTTACCCACTGAAAATTACCTATAGTAATATTATTTATTGCGCCAGCTTCTTCATTAAAATCTATTTGCTCGTATATTTTTGCTAAATTAAATATACTATTTTGTGTTTCGTCTCTGAAAGCATGCTCTTCAGTTCGTGGGAATTGTCTATAAAATTCATTTAAAGCATCCCCATCATTTCTTAATCCATCTGCTTCATTTTGCCAATGCTCTATAATTCCAGTATCTATATAATCTCCATACGGTCCTTTTGTCTCTTGCTCTGGTGTATCGAATACAGAGTGTCCATAAGAATCAATGAATCCTTCGTAGTTCCATTCCATAGGTATGAACAAAGAATATAATCCTGAGCTAGTCTGTCCGTTGCGGTTTCTTTTTGTAACATCTGAACCTTTAAATAATTTCTTAAAATTACTACCACCTTTGTCTAACGCATTGCTAGTAGATCCCATCATACACTTACCAATAATTCTACTACCTAATCTTAGTGTGGTTTTTGTAACCCTCCAATTATTTAATATATTATTAGGTCTCTCCCATTTACCTGATTCATCGTGTGCTAATAGTTTTAATTTTTCACCATCATAACTATTATCTCCAGTATTTTTCCAATCTATAGTAGTATCTAATCCTTGTAATTCCTCTAGTTTATTAGAGCTTTGTATATTTTTTCTAGTTAATTTACTAGCAGGTACTCTGTATGCTAATTCTGTTTTTGGTCGATCCATACCGTCTTGAATCGGTTTAAAAAAGAAAGGATAATTAACTGAAATTGGTACTACTTTATCAGTAAACATCTTTTTTGCATCTGGACCAGTTTTTGATAATATACCAAATCTTGCATCACTTGATATAGTTGCCATATTAACAAGTTCACCCGATGCCATAAAAGAAAATCCAGATCGTCTGTTTTTTAGGTAACACATACCATAACATCTTCTATCTGATTTACAAGCTTCCCAAAATAAATAAAATAATCTATTTGCCTCTCTAAAATCAGGATGTCCTACATCGATTTTACTCCATTGTAGATACATGTAATGCGTACCTGATATGTAAGTTGGTATACCTTTATTGTAATACCAAAACCCTTCTTCTCTTCTTCTAAACTCTTCTTCTATATAATCTATATATCGATTCTTAAAATCATTTGGATATTCTTTCCAATCAAATATAGTTTTTATTCTCTTTAGTGCTTCCGGTTGTGGGGTTACCTCCCATTTGTCACTATCAAATTTATGTATTTTTTTAGGTTGTTTTGGTAAAGCTACTTGAAAATTTTGTATTTCATATATCTCCCCAACCTCACCTGTTTTACTTATAACAACAATATCATGTTCTTTGTTGTAACCATACTTCCATTTTTTAGACTTATTAAGTCTTTTAATGGTATTTATTCTAATAGGTTCTACAACCTTATACAAAGTTTGTTTATACATAATTTAATTGTACTCTTTAATGTCTACTTTATAACTTTCGTCTAAACCTTCTGCATCTATTAATTTATGGCAAATTTTTGTACTTTCTATAAAATATTGTTTTTTGCTTTGAAAAGTTTTTTTATTCGGCATTTTATTAGAGTTACAAATATCAGGTCTTTTTTCATATATAGAACAAAGATTACCTATTAAATGAGCACAAGAACCATCTTTTTTTATTGGTAAACCGTATTTTGCCCCATCCATTTTACCAGCTGCTCTACAACACGCACCACATTGTGTGCATAAAAATTTCATTATTTAGATCTTCTTTCAGCGAATCCACTAAATACATTTTCATTTTTTTCTAAAGGTGTATTATTTAATATAGCTTCTTCCTCTTGAATTCTAGTTAGTATTTCAAAAGCATCGAATATAGCTAATTTTTTTGTAGCTGCAGCGTTTTTTAATCTATCTGCAGATATATCATCATCTGAATCTACAATAGGTTCTTTAGCAACTTTTATTAATTCTTCAACTGCTTTATGCCCAGCTTGGATTATATTCTTTTTCGTTTCCTTGATATTCATATTTAATATTAATTGATTGACTAAATATTCTATATAGTTTTTGATTATCTATCATAAACTCATATTCGGTGTTTGGTTTAAATCCAACTAAATCACCAATTTTTACACCAGCTTTTATTAAATATGTATCAGGATATTTCATTATACCTATTAAAGGTTGTTCTTTATCCTTACTAAATTTATCATTTGATTTAATTGGTTTTACAAAACAAAATCCTTCATTAGCTTTCCATGTATCTTTATTTTTATATAAAAAAACTTGATCTGAGGAAACAAAATACATATTGTCTTTATAATACGATTTACTATTTTTCTCTATACCTTTAATATCTTTCCATCTTCTAAATATATTATGATGAATAATAACTTCATCACCTGCTTTTATTTTAGTTTCACCAACACGTGGTATTGACAAAACCTTAGCATGTCTATTAACAAATTTATGTTGATAATTATCAGAATTAAGTATTAATTCTTTATCACCAACTTTTATTTTGTTATTATATCTAGAATCGTTAAGAGGTTTTACTATAAAATAACCAACACTTTTCACTAATATTCAAGATTATATTCTACAGATATAGCCATATTTTTATTAAAATCTTTCCAAGGTAATATCTCATCATTTTTTCTAATAAGTATACTAAATTTCTTTTCATTTTCTATAATATGCTCTATAATATGTCCACCATAAACTTCTTGGCCAACAGCATAATGCATCGCATCATTTTTATAATCTTTGCCTACACTAATTTTTCTAATTAAGTGTTCCATCTTTTGGAGCTTCTACAGGTTTTATAGTACCATCAGTAATATTTACATTAACTGGTCCATATTTCTTTTCAAGAGCTTCTTGTACTATTTTTAATTCATTTTGAAAACTTTTTAATCTTTCAATTCCTACATTTTTTTGAACTTCAAGTCCACCTATTTGCATTTGTGCATTATTAATAGCATTTACTTTATCTTGTATGCTTTTTAATTCATTTTTTGTAACCTGTGTAGGTTTAGCTTTTGCTTTACTTTTTTTCATAATTGTTATTTAATTAAACTTTATTTCACTTTTATATTATTACGCAATTGTCACGCTTTTTACTTCTTTTCTTGCTTTGGTTTCCTGGTATCAATAAACCAATCCTTATAAACATCTCTTTTTTTACAAATATAATCAAAGTATTTATCAACTTTTTCTTTCCAATTCTTATCTATAGCTGGATTTATAATACCAGATTTATAACTAGAGAATACTTTATTAATATATTCTTTAACATTATCTTGGTTTGTAAATAAATGATTGTTTATACAAGAAAAAGATCCATGTTGTATATTATTCCAAACATCAATTGGTTCTATTCTCTTACCTAATACTGCTGCATAAATAGCACTTTCACTTATATGTGTTGTATATACTTTTTTAGCTTTTTGTAAATAGTAATACATATCAACATCTCTAGGTAGTATATTTGCTTCACCAAAAAAATCCTTTAATTCACCAATAATTTGATGTGTGGTTATAGGATGTGGTTTGAAATATACATTATCACCATGTTGTTTAGATATGTTTTTCATTCTATTTAAACAAACATTAGTTTTTACTTTATTTGAACCAGGTAATATTACTAGGTAATCTTTAGCTGGCCATTTATCTGTTTTATCTTTTCTATGTTGGTATTTATTAACAGATTTTTTTAATACATTATCTATTAAATATGACGACCAATCATCTGGTTTTTTGACGTTATCATTAAATGCGTCAATCATCATTTCATTTCTAAGTTTTACATTCAATGGTTGCATGTAAAAATTAGTTGCAAATTCTGTATATGCCATTGTTTTAAAGTAAGGCATTTCTTCTGCTAATACATCATAACTTGTTTCTATATCAAGTTCACTACATTTCCTTATTGTGTAGCCTTCAATTTGTTCTAGTTCATCTAGATTTTTACTTTTTTTAAGGGGACCTATTCTTTTATCTAGTTCCTTCTTATTAAACATTTCCATATTATTAAATTTAATTGTTGTTATTATATATTATTACACATTTTTACCACTTTCTACCTAAGTAGTAGATCGGTTTAAGTCTGTACGTTCTGTATTATAATCTTTTCTATATGTATTATACCATGATTTAGTAGTCTGCGTACTAGTATTATATGTTGTAGTTGTGTTAACTCCAGTACTATATGTTGTTATAGTATTTTTAGACGTACTAACAACGGTATTTGTACTAATTGTTGTCACTGTACTCGTATTATACGTAGTAGTAGTATTTTTACTAGTTTCATATGTAGTAGTAGTACTTTTAGAAGTCGCCCACGTAGTAGTGGTAGATTTACTAGTACTAACTACAGTTGTTGTTGATGTGTTATAGGTGGTTGTGGTATTAGTACTAGTATTATATGTGGTTATGGTTGCGGTTGCCGTTGCTTTACTCGTACTTACTACAGTTGACGTAGAGGTATTATACGTAGTAGTTGTAGTAGTACTCGTGTTGTAAGCAGTGGTGGTTGATTTACTAGTCTCATATGTTGTTGTGGTGCTTTTACTTGTACTCCAAGTCGTATGTGTATTCTTGCTTGTTGACACAACTGTAGCAGTAGCATGACTAGTTGAGACAACTGTTGTTGTACTCGTGTTAAAAGTAGTGGTTGTACTATGACTAGTATTATAAGTTGTATTTGTACTCCTTGCTGTATTATATACTGTTGTTGTAGACTTACTAGTTGATACTACCGTTGAAGTTGCTTTACTAGTAGACCACGTAGTGGTAGTAGATCTAGTTGTGATAGTTGCTTTACTAGTATTATATGTAGTAGTCGTACTACGAGATGTAAGTGTAGTGGTACTAGTATTGTAAGTAGTGGTAGTATTAGTACTAGTATTATATACTGTGTTTGTTACCGTTGTCGTATTATAAGTGGTTGTTGTACTTCTACTAGTAGATGTACTCCTACTTTCTATAGTACTTTTACTTGTCGCCCATGTCGTAGTAGTAGATTTATTAGTACTCCACGTAGTTACATAAGCGGTTTGTGTAGTAGTACTAGTATTATAAGTAGTAGTAGTTGTATATGTGGTCGTTGTCGACCTACTTGTTGATGTAGTTTTAGATGTCTCATACGTGGTTGTAGTGCTTTTACTAGTTGCCCATGTAGTAGTATATGCAGTACTGGTACTTCGACTAGTATTATATGTAGTTGTAGTACTTTGAGATGTATTATACGTTGTAGTTGTAGTATAGGTTGTTGTGGTATTAAATGTAGTAGTAGTACTTTGACTAGTATTATATGTTGTAGTAGTTGTGTATGTTGTTGTAGTATTTCTACTTTCGATTGTATTTTTACTAGTAGCCCAAGTGGTAGTCGTTGTATATGTAGTGGTGGTAGATCTACTTTCTATAGTATTTCTAGATGTATTCCAATACGTTGTGTAGGTTGTAGTTGTACTCTGACTAGTATTTCGTGATTCAGTAGTACTATGACTAGTATTATATACTGTAGTTGTATTATATGTTGTAGTAGTAGCTGTAGCTTTACTTGTTATTGAACTAGTCTGCCACGTTGTTGATGTGGTATAAGCAGTGGTTGTCGATCTACTTGTTAATGTACTATGAGATGTTTCATATGTTGTTGTTGTACTTTTACTAGTTATTGAACTTGTACTTCTCGAAGTAGAAGTAGCATGACTTGTATTATATGTTGTAGTAGTTGTGTATGTTGTAGTAGTATCATATGTCGTTGTTGTAGATCTACTTGTAGACCACGTAGTAGTTTTACTAGTTACCGCACTTGTTTGCCATGTGGTACTCGTTGTATACGTCGTTGTGGTAGAATGACTTGTAGCGGTATTCCTAGTTGTATTCCAATATGATGTATACTCTGTAGTTGTACTTTGACTTGTACTCCTTGATTCAGAAGTAGATCGAGTTGTATTAAACGTTGTACTAGTTGTATATGTTGTTGTAGTATTCCTACTCTCAGTAGTATTACGACTAGTTGCCCAAGTCGTAGTTGTAGTATATGTCGTTGTAGTACTCCTACTTTCAGCTGTAGATTTAGAAGTCGCCCACGTAGTAGTAGTAGATTTACTAGTAGTAGTAGATGTAGCCTTACTAGTTACCGCACTTGTTTGCCATGTTGTACTCGTCGTATACGTTGTTGTCCATGTTGTCGATGTAGTATAAGTGGTTGTAGTATTTGTGGTTTTAGTTGTAGCATGATTTGTTGCGGTACTTCTACTAGTTACTCTACTTGTTTGCCATGTTGTAGCTACAGGAGCAAGAAATACTGTACTAGTACCATATACTGTTGTTGTACCTTGACTAGTTTGAAAAGTTGTTGTAGTATTAGCCATCAGATCCTCCTTTCATTAAAATACTGTTTACAAAATAATTATAATCCATTTCTAAGCGTGTTACTTCGTTTCTTGTATCACCTTCAAATTCTATCTTTTGAATTTCAATTTCTGTATCATTTATTGTATAGAGATTATCACCAACAATTAATTCATTCATTTTTTTGTCAGTTATCCATGATCCATCTCTTTTTATTATCATTGGATGATTACCAGTTACAGTTAATAAATCATCATTTATTGTATACATACCTTTACAACCCATACTAAAACGTATTGAATTTTGTTGTTTTACTAAAATAGGATTACTAGGATCAGCACATGTTACAATATTATGATTAGAACCCACGAGTTCTGTTGATGTAGTAATAACATTATCATCATCATCATATTTATGAATAGTTGATCCTCGAAGTACACCGTAACTTGTAGGATTTGGAGTTAATATTTTTAATGGTACTTTATATACATCTAAATTATAATATGAATTTATTGGAGGATCTACTGTTACATCAGTAAATGATACATTATCCCAATAAAACTTCATATATTCATCTGTTGTACCACCACTCCAATTCCACCACGTAATTTTACAACCTGATTTTGAACCTTTATTTCTTGCAAAATAAACAAATCTTGGATGTAAATCATCATCAGCATATGTATCCATTAGTATTGCATCGTATCTACCAGTTTGTTCTATTAATGTAAACCATCTATCTTCATGTAAAATAATATTAGATTTACCTTCTGCCCATGTCCTCATTCTAGGTATTATATCTGGATGATTTTCACAAATAGTATGTGAAGCAGGATTCCTTGCTTGAATAGCATCAGATAATATACCCATACCAAAACCACACTCAAGAACATGGTCCCCTTCGGACACGGCGAGTTCCGCCATTTTTTCCATAATAGGTTGTTCCCAATCCATCATAACTTCCATTGTCCCAGGAGAAAGCTTGTCATTACTAACCGCGTTTTGAAAAGTAATTTTATCACTCTCAAACGTTAGCGTTGCTGCTTTATATCCCTTTTGAAAATCTGTTGCCATATTATTATTATTATTACTTGTTTTATGTATATTTTATTGACATCCTCTAGCACATCCACCACCTGTTGCAGTAACACGGGTTGTGTTCCAATATGTTGTCGTGGCTTTTGATGTTTGTGTAATTGTTGATGTTGTATCACCAGCTGCAGTTGTTGTACTAGTATTCCAATATGTTGTATAAATTGTAGTAGTATTTGTACTAGTATTATACGTAGTGGTTGTCGTTGTAGAACGACTTTCTAGAGTATTTCTTGACGTACTTCTACTTTCTAGAGTATTTCTAGATGTATTCCAATATGTTGTATATGTTGTAGTCGTATTAGTTGAATATGCAGTTGTTGTGCTTTGACTGGTATTATACGTAGTAGTAGTAGTATAGGTTGTAGTCGTGCTTCTACTTTCTGTAGTAGTTGTACTTGTATTAAATGCTGTACTAGTTGTATATTATGACTTGTTTCAAATGTTGTTGTGGTATTAAATGTAGTAGTCCACGTTGTAGTTGTTGATTTACTAGTTACCGCACTTGTTTGCCATGTTGTAGTAGTACCATATATCGTCGTTGTACTTCTACTTTCAATAGTATTCCTAGATGTGTTCCAATATGTTGTATATTCTGTTGTAACACTTGTGTTAAACGTTGTGGTAGTTGATTTACTTGTTGATGTACTTCTACTCTCAGTTGTACTACGAGACGTATTATATGTTGTTGTGGTATTAAACGTTGTTGTCCATGTTGTTGTATATGTAGTCGTTGTTGAATGACTCGTATTATATGTTGTTGTGGTTGAAAATGTTGTAGTTGTAGAACGACTTTCAATTGTGTTTCTACTTGTGTTCCAATATGATGTATATGTTGTAGTTGTGTTAGTGCTTCGACTTTCAGATGTACTACGACTTGTTTCATACGTAGTAGTTGTAGTATAAGTAGTAGTCCATGTTGTAGTGGTAGATTTACTAGTTATTGAACTTGTCTGCCAAGTTGTACTAGTTGTGTAAGCTGTAGTTGTTGATCTACTTTCAATGGTAGTAGTACTAGTGTTAAATACCGTATTTGTGGTATAGGTTGTCGTTGTACTCCTACTCTCTATTGTATTTTTACTAGTGGCCCAAGTAGTAGTCGTTGATCTAGATGTTGACGTACTCCTACTTTCAGTTGTGGATTTACTTGTTGCCCAAGTAGTAGTAGTAGATTTACTCGTTGCCCAAGTTGTAGTAGTACTTATAGTTGTAGTCGTAGTAGTATTATAAACTGTCGTTGTTGCATGACTAGTATTATAAGTTGTTAATGTATTAAAAGTAGTAGTAGTGCTTCGACTTTCAGCAGTACTTTTACTAGTAGACCAAGTCGTTGTTGTACTAATAGTTGTTGTTGTTGCTGTATTAAAAGTTGTGGTAGTAGCTGTACTAGTATTGAATGTTGTAGTAGTTGAATATGTTGTTGTTGTATTAAAAGTAGTTGTTGTAGATTTACTAGTTGACCATGTCGTGTTAGTATTTTTATTAGTACTTACAACTGTAGAAGTTGCTTTACTAGTAGACCAAGTTGTTGTTGTACTAAAAGTTGTTGTAGTACTTTTACTTGTTTCGTATGTAGTTGTAGTTGAAAATGTAGTGGTAGTACTTTGACTAGTATTATATGTAGTAGTTGTATTAGTTGATGTATTATACGTAGTTGTAGTTGACTTAGTTGTATTATACGTAGTATTTGTACTTCTCGAGGTATTATAAACTGTTGTAGTTGATTTACTTGTACTTATCACTGTTGTCGTAGAAGTATTGTATGTTGTTGTAGTATTTGTAGATGTATTATATGTAGTGGAAGTTACCGTCTGAGTATTATATGTTGTGGTAGTAGATTTAGTTGTATTATATGTCGTAGTAGTACTTTTGCTAGTCCCCCATGTTGTAGTTGTTGATTTACTAGTACTCATTACTGTGGATGTACTTGTATTATAAGTCGTTGTAGTATTAGTATTAGTTGACTTACTTGTTTCCACTACTGTAGATGTAGCTTTACTTGTACTCCATGTTGTTAACGTACTTGTGTTATACGTAGTTGTAGTACTAGTACTGGTATTATATGTAGTTGTTGTAGATTTACTAGTATTGTAGACTGTTGATGTACTCTTACTAGTTGCCCAGGTTGTGGCATAGGTTGTTTGTGTTGCTGTACTCGTATTGTAGACAGTTGATGTTGGGTGAGTTGTACTACGACCCTCTGCTGTTGTTTTACTTGTACTTACTACAGTTGCTGTTAGCCAAAAATCTTTTTTTGTAAATCCGAGGTTTTTCATATTGTTTCATTTTTACGCAAAGTTACCAACATAATTCACAAGTACTTTATCTGTTGCATGTACGTAATATGATATAATAGATACCGCATTTGCAGTTGTTACAAAATTTAGTGTTGCTCCACTCGGTGTTAACATATAACTTGGTAATGCAACGAAAGATAATGATCCTACACTTGCAGGGTTTGTTAATACGATCATACCGGATTGACCAACATTTTCAGATGCTACAACAAGAGCTATAGTGGTTGCTGCATTAGCTACAGCTATATTAAAATTATCGTTATCAGTTAATGTACATGTATGTGTATTACTAGCATTAGTTGCTGTGGTTACTGATCTTCTGAAATTTTGAGTACATTTAACACTACCAGTTACATCAACATCTCCACCAGCTTGTAATGTATCACCACCTAATTCTACACGTCCACCAAATGTAACAGTACCTGTTCCAGAAGATGCTATTTGAATTGCACCTGTTGTTCCAGTCCCTGGATATAAATGTAGTACACTACTAGAATCCATTGACATAACTCTTGTGTCACTAAAAGCACTTCCTTCACTATAACTACCAGCTGTTTGAGTACCAAAGAAAATACCTTGTTCTGTTTCGTTGTTTTTTTCTGGGAATAATCTAAAACTTCCTACGTATGCGTTATTTCCTCTAAAATGACCAACTTGATCACCATCACATCTAAAGTATATTTTTGTTGTGTTGACCTCATTATTGTAATCAGCTGATACTAATAAAGATGCAGCAGCACTATCACCTGTTATAACTGAATCACCACCGGTATCCGTGTCAGTAAAATATATTGAAGGGGTTGCACTATTTAAGTAAATATCATCAGCGAATGTTGCTTTTTTATCCGACCCGATTGTTAAAGCAGTTGATGCTGCTCCACTAGCACCTACTTTGAATAGTAATTCAGTTGCATTATTGTCTGCGGCGAATGTACCTTCTGCTACAGCTACTATTTCAGCACCTACTAGTATTGCATCAGTTCCACTACCTTCTTCTGGTGCACTAAATTGAATACTACCAAGGACACCTCCATCTACAACAGTTGTGTCACTAGTTTGTAAATGTAAAACAGCACCATCATTTGTTCTAGCGAGCATATCTAAATTTGTACATAAAGTACTTGCTTCACTAAAAGAATCACCAGTTCCTATTGCTACCGTACCTGTTCCAGTAGCATCTATGTTGTATCCAAGTGCTATAGAATATGTGCCACTTGCTGTTGGATTATAACCTATTGCTATAGATTGTGCTCCTGTAGCATTACCGTCATAACCAAATGCTATTGCTTGAGCTCCACTAGCAGTAGCAGCCTCACCAAGTTGTATACCTTGTGTACCTGGAGTAGATGTACTATCTCCTATTTTTATTTTCTCATCAGCAAAATATAATGATCGCGTTGCCGCTAGGGTAATGTCACCTTTTGAATCAATGTCTTGTAGAATTGGTATTGCCATACGATATTTTAATTAAAATAACATAAACGGTACTCGCGTACCGTCTATATTTATTATTTGTTATAAGTTATTATACGTAAACTGCTGTTTTAGCTGTTGCTCCAATTCCTGAAGTAATAATAACTCGTAAATCATTTGCGGGTGCACATGCAAATTTAACCGTTACCTTAGCTGTTGATGCTGTTCCGCCTTTGTCTTTTCGTTCAACATCTGCATAAACTGTTTTTTCTGTTACTATATCATATATTTGAACAGTAACATCTGCAGTCGCAAAACCATGATCTATTTCAGCATAAAGATTAGAAGTAAAATTAGAATCAGATATATCTATTGCTGAAACAACTGATCTACATCCTAAACCAGCCGGTGTTACAGCTCTTGCTGTATCAGTACCAGTTATAACTTCTGCACATGTTGCTAATTCAACCCCACCAGCATTTGTAGCACTTGCAGCTTCTGCAGTTACCGTAACATCACCTGTTGCTCCACTAACATCTATACCATCTCCAGCAACTATCGAAGTAACTTTAGCATCTGTATTTGTAATTGGAATAGAAGTTGCACTCCATTGTCCAGTTGCAATATCACCAACCGCTGTTATTTGGGTTTGAGAAGTATCAACACTTATACTATGTGTAGTTCCTTCACCACTTGTTGCTGCGGTAGATGTAATTCCTGTACCACCAGTAAGAGTTCCTACATAATCACCAGTTGTATGTGTGGTTAATGTAATTAAATTACTTAATGAAGAAGCACCAGTACCACCGTTTGCTACTGAAAGATCTGTACCAGACCAGTTACCATTGTTAACTGTAACATCACTAGGTAACGCACCAGCTGCTATTTTTCCAACAGCAATAGCATTATCAGGTATTGTTACTGTGGTTGCTTCTATTGTATCTAATTCTAAATGTCCTAATGTAAATCCACTAGTTGTATTTATTGTTGTTCCTGTTCCTGGTGCCTCATGACTATTACCAGTTGTAGCAAATAATTTCCATATGTTAGAATCACTAGCATCTCTGAATAAACCAGAGTATTTAGCTCCTGTTGCGGTATATTTACCAAAAATACCAATATCTACAGAGTTAGCTCCATTTCCATTAGCCATACCTATAAGTGGATCTTCTACTGATAGTGTTGCTGTATTAACAGTTACTGTATCACCTGAAACAAGTAAATCACCTGTAACGGTTAAGTCATTTGCAATTGTAACATCATTTGATAATTTAGCACCTGTTACTGCATCATCAGCAATATGAGCTGTATCAATAGATCCATCTACATAATTAGCAGAATCAACTGAATCAGCTGCTAAATGCGCGTTATCAATAGAACCATCTACGTATTGATCTGAGTCAACCGAGTTAACAGACATGTGAGCTAAATCAATTGCTCCTGAAGTTATTTCTGCACTATCTACTGCGTTTGCTTGAATAGTACCAGCAGCTGTTACTACAGCACTACCATCAAATGATACAGTCCATGCAACATCTCCAGTCATTGATATGCTTCTTGCTGTTGCTAGCGCTGTTGCGGTTGCTGAAACACCAGAATAACCAGAAGAAGATATTGTTCCTAAAGAAACACCTGCATCATTAAATGAAATTACTCCATTATCTGCATCAAGATCTATTCCACCACTTGAATCTAAGTTTACTGTTGTACCAGCTAGTTCAGCTGTACCATCTGCTGTTATTTGAATATTCGCAGCAGCTGCAGCGGTATCTGTTGTTACTACACTAAGTGTTCCGTTGGTTCCTACTGTTAATACTGCTGTATCACCACTTGATCCAGTCATTGTTACAACTTTGCCATCTATTACAACATCATCTACTGTTAAAGCAGTTAATGTTCCAAGTGACGTAATACTAGTTTGTGCTGCTTGAGTTACGGTTAAAGCTGTCCCACTTGCATTACCTGTTACATTACCTGTTATAGGTCCAGAAAAAGCTGTTGCTGTTAATGTTCCAGTACCAGCATTGTAAGTTATACCTGCATCTGTTTTTGGTGCTAAATCACCCGTTGCATCTTCCCATAATCCTACAAAACAAGTTGTATCAGTAGTATCAGCCACTGTAATATTTGTTCCGGTTGCTGCAGCAGTTAATGAAACCCACGCAGATGCGTTTCTATATTTTAATGTATCGGTGCCTGTATCATATATGATAGCACCCTCTGTGTTTGTAGCAGAAGATTCTGTTGTTTTGTGTATAATTAGATTCTGGGCTTCTGCGCAGTAACGAAAATCTAAGTGATTTAAAATTGGTATTGCCATGTTGTTTTAGTTTAAGTAAGCTACACCACTTTCAGCGGCTGCTAAGTTTATTGTTAAATTGTTTGAGTCTGTATATGTTACTCCTCCCAGAGCACCAGTATTGTTAAATTCTGCGCCAGTAGAAAATTTTATACTAACGCTAGGGAATTTTCCTAAGTTATGTTCTATTGGCCATGTTGCTGCTGCTAATGTTTGATCGTGTACGTAATGTACGTCGGAACCGGCGAATAGTGTAACACCGTATATATGATTAGCAATAAGTGCTCCATTAGAATTTTTTCTTGTTAATGAAACATCATAGTAATTAGTTAAACTACCATCTTGAGCAATTGTTCCAGTTGTATATACTCCAAAGTTATTATGATTATTCACATCAACTATTAGAATAGTTTTATTTGATAGTATGGATAATATATTTATCATAGATTGACTACCTTCATCTCCATACTTAATCTTATTAATTTTTATAGCAGTTAAATCAAGGAAATCATAATCACCACCAGAAAACGTACAATTCATCAAACCTTTCTCTGTGTTTGTTACTGTGGATGCTTTAAATTGGTATGTGAATTGTCCTGCTACTCCAGAAGCATTTACTTCTCTTAAATATTTTGTTACATTTTGAATAGAATAGTTTTTAGTAGATCCCGAACTATCAGTTCCTAAAAACTTATCTGCGTTAGATAACGATGCATCATTTGAATAAGTGCCAATTCTTGCCATTTACTTTTTCTTTTTTATCTGATTAAACTTTTCAACACTTCGTCCGCCAAAATAAGCACCTATAGTTGTCATAAGAACGAGTTGTAAAAGATCAGTCCATTTTTCTTCAACGTTAAAGACTATTGATCCAGAATCAACAAATACCATAACAACAGTAGAGACAATTAAAAAAACTAGAACAAGTGGACGTACTGATCTTGTTAACCAATTACCATGTTCTAAATCTGCTTTCCAGCGTTCTGTTACATTTTTTTGCATTTCCGCTTCGGCATTTAAGAATATTTGTTCCATGTCTTTTTGGAATGCTCTTTTCTCATCGCCGGTTGTAATAAATTTATCAGCAACATTAGATAGTGATTTTAATATACCACCTCCAGCATTACCGAATATTTTTGCTAATATTTTGCTCATAATTTAATTTTAATATCCTACTCCTCTTTTTACTCCTCTAGATTTTAATTTAAAAGGAGGTTT
>LWDU01035513.1_pt1 | contig 16383 bp, 18 predicted proteins | sample 727161 | NCBI WGS metagenome assembly LWDU01 (sample SAMN04566230, study PRJNA314399) | hydrothermal vent metagenome | isolation source: deep sea hydrothermal plume seawater | place: Mexico: Gulf of California, Guaymas Basin | collected 2004-07-11
TTACCAATGTCGTCGTACTGGTTCAGGGTAGTACCCTGCAGTTTGGAAAGATCCAGGGCAATCGCCTTGATACGATCATCTGTCTCGGCGAGTTGGATTGCATCCACCAGGTCCCTGCCCAGGGTCTCTGCATTTTCGGAGTCCTCACCCCGCAGAAATTCCTCTATTGGCTCAATGGACCGTAACTGTTCAACAATCACACCCTCAGGGTCTACGATCATTACCGCTGAAGCAGGAATGCTCTCCGACTCATGGCCGACCAGGGCAACAATGACAAAAACGATGAACGCGATGAACAGCAAATTGCCAATGGCGTTTTTTAGTGCAGTGATGATCTGCCAGACCTTTTTCACGAACGAACTCTACGAGATAACAAGGACTTAATGTTACCACATCGGCCCGTCTGATCAGATGTTCGCGCCCAGTTCATTCAGCGCGTCGATCACGCCTTTCGGAGTTTTGGCGCATTCAGCGTTCAAGCGGAGACGTTTCCGGGATTGTCATCGAAGAAAAGAATCGCCTCGGCCGGGACGCCCAGATTGTCCAGGACATGGATGAAGGCAGCATCATCGGGTTTAACAACACCTGTCTGGTGTGAAAGAAAAACATCACTGAAACACGCCATAATTTCCTGATCACACAAAAACCCTTCCCAGTGTGTGTGATTGGTGTTGGACAGGCATGCAAGGCGGAATTTTCCGGAGAGGTTATCCAGAAGTGATTGGGCACCCGGGTAAGTGCGTTTGGGCCATTGTCGGAATTTTTCTATAAACTCGGTAGCGGTAATAGACAGCTTGAATTCGTCTACCATGTTTTCAGCGAATTCCTCTGACGTACATCCTCCTGATTCATAACATCTCACAGAGAGGCTTCGTGTCCAGCCTTTCCAGATATCCTCATCAGAATGTGGAGAGGTCGCCATCATTTCGGACAGAGAGCCGAGTTCGATCAAGACGCCCCCCAGATCAAAAAGAACAGTGGTAATATTTCGCATAACAGCTGATTAAATGAAGTTCAGCGGAAATCATATCGGAAAGGAGGACAATTTTGGCAAAAGGTATTTATGAAACGGGGTTGGATAAGAATCCAGCCAACTTTGAAGCACTTACGCCGTTAAGCTTTTTGGCAAGGACAGCCACCCTGTATCCTGATTATCCGGCCACTATTTACGGTAATACCACCAGGAAATGGGGTGAGTTCAATGAACGGTGCCTCAGGGTGGCATCTGCTCTGGTAAATCGGGGCGTAAAGCCCGGCGATACTGTAGCTGCGATCCTGCCGAACATCCCGGAAATGCTGGAACTGCACTTTGCGGTGCCGATGACCGGCGCGATACTTAACGCCATCAACACGCGTCTTGATGCGCCTACTATCGCATTCCTGTTGGAGCATGCTGAGTCGAGTGTTCTCATTACCGATAAAGAGTTTTCCTCTGTCGTCAAGGAAGCACTCGCGAACACAGCACGTGACATGCTTATCATCGATGTAGATGACCCGTCCTTCGAGGGAGGGGAACGTATAGGTCAGCTGGACTATGAAGCGCTGTGTGCGGAGGGGTCCGTCGATTATTCCTGGCATCCGCCGAATGATGAGTGGGACGCGATTTCACTTAACTATACTTCGGGAACGACCGGAGATCCGAAGGGTGTGGTCTATCATCATCGGGGCGCGTACCTGAATGCTGCCAACAATGCCCTGACCTGGGAAATGGGCATGCATCCCAACTACCTGTGGACATTACCGATGTTTCATTGCAATGGATGGTGTTTTCCATGGACTCTGGCCGCTGTTGCCGGCGCGGCAATCTGCCTAAGGCAGGTTCGGGAAGACGCGATCTATGAAGCCTTCCGGAAAGATGCCGTGACTCACTTTTGTGGCGCACCTGTTGTGCTTAACACCTTGCTCAATGCGGAGTCATCGCTGAAACAGGGGTTACCCCCAGGTATCAAGGTGATGACCGCCGGGGCCGCGCCGCCAGCCGCCGTTATTCTGGGTATGGAGGCGCTGGGCTTCGACGTAATACAGGTATACGGTTTGACTGAAACTTATGGTCCTATGATTGTTTCAGCGTGGCGGCGGGAATGGGACAATCTCTCAGCGAATGAAAAAGCAACCCTGAAAGCTCGGCAGGGAGTTTCGTCGATATTGGCTGGTGCCATGATCGTGGCTGATCCGGAGACAATGCAGCCCGTTCCATGGGACGGGCTGACCCAGGGAGAGGTGTTTATGCGGGGTAACATTGTGATGAAGGGCTATCTAAAAAACCCCGAGACAACGGCCAGGTCGTTTGCCGGTGGATGGTTTCATTCCGGAGACCTCGCTGTGTGTCATCCGGATGGGTACATCCAGATCAAAGATCGATCAAAGGATATTATCATTTCCGGTGGAGAGAACATTTCCAGTATTGAAATTGAAGATGTGCTGTTCAGTCACCCAAAAATTCTCGAGGCTGCGGTGGTCGCGAAGTCCGACGAAAAATGGGGTGAACATCCCTGTGCATTCATCACGCTGAAGCCCGGGGAGTCGGTGTCGGAAAGTGATGTTATTCAATATTGTAGGGATAATCTGGCGAGGTTCAAAGTCCCCAAGACAGTGATATTCGGTTCCCTTGAAAAAACTTCCACGGGAAAGGTTCAAAAATACCTACTGCGGGAAATAGCCGAAAATCATGATTCGGCTGACATAGGCGCAGGAAAAAGCGATGCCTAAAACAACTTCTTCAGTCATTAGGCTAGCAAAAACAAGAGACGCCACGACGATTGCGGAACTGTCCCGATCGCAGATTGAAAATGAACTGCCATGGAGGTGGAAACCGGCCAGGGTACAACACCACATCAGGACCACAGACTCGACAGTCATCGTGTCCGAATCAGAAAACGTACTATCCGGTTTTGCGATCACCAGTTTCGCTGACACCACAGCGCACATCAACTTGCTGGCGGTCAACCCAATGTTCCGCAGGCTGGGTATCGCGACTTCACTGATTCGTTGGATAACGCTAAGTTGCCAGGTCGCGGGTATTGGTTGTATTCGGCTGGAAGTGAGAGTAAACAATACCGGCGCAATCGAATGCTACGCCAACCTGGGTTTTCAGATGGTGGGTGTTAGAAAAGGTTATTATGAAGGCCGTGAAGATGCGCAGCTAATGACGCTGATGCTCATTAGTTCCGATATGGAGGCGCGACGTCCAAAGTGAACAACCGATTTCTATGGTCAGGTACGGAATTGCAGGCCGCCTTTGGTCAGGCAGATATTTCTACGGGCGTTAATGGCATCAGTATCGATTCCAGAACGACTGCGCCCGGAGATCTTTTTGTCGCTTTGTCAGGTAATCCTGGTCCCCGTTTTAGCGGCGGAAATGAAAAAGCGGGCGATGGTCACGACTTCATAGAGATGGCAGCGAACGCAGGGGCATCAGTGGTGATGGCCCATCGAAAAGTGACCTGTGCAGTTCCTGTTCTTTGGGTTGACGATACACTCGATGGCCTGTGGCAGCTGGGCAGTTGCTCCCGTAACCGGACTTCCGCTAAGGTTGTTGGGATAACGGGAAGCAGTGGTAAAACGACCCTCAGGGCCTGGCTGCAGGGCGTCTTAAGTCCAATGGCGAGCTGCCATGCTTCTGAGGGAAGCCTTAACAATCACTGGGGCGTGCCTTTATCGCTGGCTAGAATGTCTGCAGGTTCTGATGTTGGGCTGTTTGAAATTGGAACCAATCATCCGGGTGAAATAGAACCTCTTTCGCGGCTTGTAGAACCTGACGTAGCGCTGGTGCTTAATGTGTTACCTGCGCATATCGGAAACTTTTCAGACCTGGATGAACTCAAAGCGGAAAAACTTTCCATCAGTCATGGATTACGTAGTGGTGGCACGCTGGTAGTACCAGTAGGTCTCGCCGGTCACTCTAATTACCCAAAGATTATGACCTTCGGTGAGGGTGGGGATATTTATGCCAAAGGCCGGTCTACGGGATCAGGGACCGTCGTTCGAATCGATGTTGCGGGGACAGTAGTTGAGTGTGAGGTACCGTTTATCGGGGCTGAACGAGTTGAATCTATAGCCGCGTTGTTTGCAGTCCTTTCTGCGCTGGGGTTTGATCCGGAGCAAGCAGTAGCACACATCAGCGCACTCGAAATTCCCAGTGGGCGAGGCAACCTGCTTGAGGTCGGGGGCATCACCGTCATAGATGATAGTTACAACGCTAATCCAGTCAGCATGAAGATGTCGTTGGCACATCTCGGATCAATGGAAAAACATCACCGCCGTATAGCCTTGTTAGGTGAGATGCTGGAGCTGGGTACGGCATCACAGGCTGCCCACCAGGAAATGGGACGGCATTTAGAGGGTGTTGATCAGGTCTATACCTTTGGCCCAGGTTTCTCGGAGTCATCGTTTGTGCGGCAGGGCCACTTCCCCTCGGTTGACGAATTCGACCTCGAAAATTTTGTGAGTCGGCTGGAGCCTGGTGACAGCGTATTGGTAAAAGGATCAAACAAGGTTTTCTGGAAGCACGACTTTGTAGAACGGCTCACCGCCTTTATTGATCACCCGTATTAGGAGTTTCATCTGACTCAACATAAATGTCTGCTTCTTCTGCTGACAGCATGCCAACACCTTTCCAGGGGAGCAGTTGGTATTCCTCATGATTGAAATCCATAAACGGGTATTTGATGATTTCAAAGTAGGGAGAGTAATCAAAATCACTTGGGGTACATAATTTTGGGTTGCGACGGAAGAATCTTGGCTCACCTTCCTCGGTGTGTTTGACCAGCGGGAGAATGGGAAAACTCACATGCCCGAAGGACTCCGCAATCATCGTTGAACAAACCGTTTTTTCAGGTCGCCCTGCGCTATGGTGAAACAGGGTTGATGCCCATCTTCGGGGAAGCAGGAACCAGGGGAACAGGAACCTGGCCAAGTCAAGAATCTGCCTGACATCGTAATCCAACCCAACGTGGCTGATGGCATGTCGTGTCACACTGGTAGCATCATCGCGTGACAGTCTTGAAGGTCTGCAGATGCGAAGGTGTTCGCAGTCATAGGAGGATAATGCACGTACGATAGTGCCGTGACCCAATAGGCTCTCAACGATCAGCCTGTCTTGGACCTCGCCGCTGTAGAGCGAAGCGATCGTCGCGCGCAGCTCTTCGTCTTCTACATCATGAAGTCGCCCGATATAAAGAGCTGCGTGAGTCCAGGGGCTGTTGGTCAGCCAGCGAATAATATCGCTGACACGAGTCCGGCCCTCCACCAGTAAAACATCGCAAGGTTTTAGTTCGTGACTCAGACGATCGAAATCACTTAATGGGAATTGTCGGGCAGGCCGTTCCCGGTTAATCCAGTTAATCACTATGTGCATTGGTTAAACTTCATCCTCAAACCAATGGTGTTGGTCTGGTTGTTGGGAACCGGTTCATTCATGTTCTGTATAAGGACCGGCCTTTATCTGTATAATCTTAACGCAGGATCCAGAGTTCAGTCATGATTGTCGACCGGTTAGGTAGAAAATTTAGCAACTTGCGTGTCAGCCTGACTGCTGCGTGCAATTATGCCTGTACCTATTGTGTCCCTGATGGCAAACGGCTGATGAAGGCTCATAATGAGCTGTCCGCGACAAGGCTTCTTAAAGCTGTTGAGTTGTTACAGCAGGCAACAGGTATCGACAAGGTGAGCCTCACCGGAGGCGAGCCACTTGTCACACCTAAATTTGATGACTTCCTTCTCGGCGTTATGTCGATGGGCCTCAGCGATGTCAGCCTGACAACCAATGGCCAGCTACTCATGTCCAAGAAGGACGTGATTGCAGAGTCAGGGCTAAAGCGGATGAATATCTCCCTCGACACATTGAACCCGCTCAGGTTCAAGCAGATTGCCAGGGGAGGGGACCTGGAAACGGTGCTAAAAGGTATCGATGCAATGCTTGAGCTTGGCATCAAGCTAAAGATAAACATGGTGCCGATGCGATCCCAGAACTACAGCGATATTCTTTCCATGCTCGATTTTTGTTTCGAGCGAGGTATCGAGTTGCGCTACATCGAACTGATGAGGATGGGGCATCTTCTCGGAAGTAAAGGATTCCATGCAGATTTTGTTTCCATGGAATCTCTTCTGGATGTAATCGGCAAAAAGTACGAGTTCAGCCGTACCGATGCACCATACGATTCCACCGCAGCACGTTTTTATGTAGCGGACTACGGAAATTTCGGCATCATCGCCAACGAGAGCGAACCGTTTTGCAGAACCTGCACCAGACTCCGGCTTTCTTCTGACGGTTATTTATATGGCTGCCTTTCAAGCGCCAATCGTCAGGACATATCAGGGATTCTTGAGCTTCCGCGCCACCAGGCACTACCGAAACTGCAGGGATTACTTGTCAACGCCCTTGGTGACAAGAAGCTTGCATTCCAGGGCGAGGTCACCGTCATGAAATTCATTGGTGGCTAACCAGGCTTCGGCCTTAGTGCACGTTGTATGGGACCAATCAGTTTGCCCGATTGCAATCCATAAACTATCGACATAAACAACTATATCTTCTCACATGGCGGTACTATCTCCACAGCAGGGTGGCGCTAGCGACCTTAATGACAATTTAATAAGAAGGACCGAGCCATGATGGATCTCGACATCCCGGAACGACTGGTTCCAATTCGGGACAAGATCGACAAGTTTGTTAAAACGAATGTTGATCCACTCACCGACGAATACTACACCGAGATAGACGTCGGTGATCGCTGGCAATTAACAGACAGACAGCTGGAAATTCTTAATGGTTTGAAAGACCAGGCTCGCGAAGCAGGCCTGTGGAATTTTTTCCTTCCTGAAAGTCAGGGCGGAGCAGGTGTAAGCAACCTGGAGTACGCGCATCTTGCAGAAGTCATGGCACGTAATCCGATTGCATCAGAAATATTTAACTGCGCTGCGCCTGACACCGGCAACATGGAAGTGCTTGAGCGCTATGGCTCAGAGCAGCATAAGAAAGAATGGCTGGAGCCGTTGCTGGAAGGAAAGATTCGTTCTGCATTTGCGATGACAGAGCCTCATGTCGCTTCTTCAGATGCAACTAATATTGCAACAAGAGCAGTACTTGACGGTGACGAGTGGGTTATTAACGGTGAGAAGCATTACATCTCTGGTGCAGGTGATCCACGTTGTAAAATTATGATCACCATGGTTGTGACTAATCCGGATGCACCCAAGCACCTTCGTCAGTCACAAATTCTGGTACCACTTCCGTACCCGGGTGTGGAAATAGTCCGACCTATGTTCGTTTTTGGTAAAGATGATGCTCCACACGGGCACATGCATATCAAGTTCGATAATGTGCGAGTGCCAAAGGAAAACATTATTCTTGGAGAAGGTCGCGGATTTGAAATTTCGCAAGGTCGTCTTGGCCCAGGTCGAATTCACCACTGCATGAGATCCATTGGCGTCGCTGAACGAGCGCTTGAGTTGTTGTGCCGTCGCGCACTGTCTCGAACTGCTTTTGGCAAGTCACTGGCAGAGCTGGGTGGTAACTATGACGTTATTGCAAACTCACGCATAGAAATTGATATGTGTCGACTCGCAGTTTTGAAGGCTGCGTACATGATGGATACGATTGGAAATAAGGAAGCCAGGAAGTACATCTCGGCGATTAAGGTCGCAGTACCTAATATGACACTTAAGGTCATTGACAGTGCTATTCAGATGCACGGTGCGCTTGGCGTCTCGCAGGACACGCCTCTTGCGGCGATGTGGACGGGTCAACGAACTCTCAGGTTGGCAGATGGTCCAGACGAGGTGCATCGGCGGGTTATTGCACGAGAAGAGCTGAAGCAGTATCAATAAGCTTAATCAGTGACCTGATTTAAAGGCCGCTATACGCGGCCTTTTTTTGTCCGATTCTTATTCGCGTTATATCAGGATACGATTCCCGTGAGAGCATCCTGATGTTATGTTATTAATATACTTACACTTTTGACCTTGATTACCCTGTGATTTGCAGCTTAAATTGCCGCTTATATCTAAGGCTAGCGGTGAATTGATGCGATATGTCCTTCTTTGGGTAGTACTGTTTTCTACAGTTAGTTTCACTGCAAAAGGATCTGAGGAAACCAGCATTATCGACGCTGGTTTCGATTTCTCATTAACCAGTGACATTCACTATGTCGCCCAGAAACTTGATGAGGTTACAACACTTCAGACCCTGGACGTCTATAGACCAAACGACATCGCACTTGCCCCGGTTATTCTCTATGTTCACGGAGGCGCCTGGGCTTTTGGTGACAAGAAAGACGTCCATGTGAAACCAAACTATTTCACACATAACGGCTTCGCCCTTGTCAGCATTAATTACAGACTAAGATGGGATTACAAGATATACGACCAGCTCCTCGACCTGGTCAGTGCGATCGGATGGATTCAGGAAAACGGCGCTGAGTTCGGACTGGATGCGGACAGAATAGTTATGATGGGGCACGGCGCAGGCGGACACCTGGTATCACTTGTCATGGCGGATTCAAGCTATCTTCGTGCTGAAGGCATAAGCGGTAAAGGTATAAGGGCTGTTGTTTCAATCGACTCCACGAGCTATGACATCACACGAGTGATGAAAGAACTGGGTAGTTTTATCGAGCGTCGAAAACACGAAGTGATTTTCACTTCCGACGAAAAAGTTTGGCGTGCAGCTTCACCCCAGACTCACGTATCCAAAAACCCGAGCCTGCCGCCCTTTGCGCTTTTATATAACCCTGAACGGGAGATCACGACATTGCAGGCGAAGGGCTTTGCAAAAGCCCTGAAAGGTGCCGGTGGTGAGCTAGTGATGGTTCCGGGTTCAGTATCTGATCCCGCAAGAACAAATGAGCTAATAGGTGTTTCCGGTAACATTGCAACGGTCGCGCTGATGGCTTTCATTCGCTCCCAGATTTAATCAAACTACTCATCATGTTGAAACAATACTACTTGATAGGTTGGTTGGTCCTGCTATCTTTGCCGATCCGTGCGGAAATCAGCAATGCGGAACTTATTGTTGGCACCGAACAGGCCGCAGGCGCTGTCGCCCCCGAACCGACCGCAGACGCTGCCGAATTGACGGTTCGCGGCCAAAGTGTTGTCGATGAGGTGGTTTATGCGGAGATTACTTATCAACTACCGGTTTCTCTGGTAGCTGGCGGGTCTATCGTGCTTCGCCAGCAATGGACGGAGGGACGAAGGCTGCAAATAGAAACGCCAGCTTCAACCAACTTCGTGCGGGTGGTGACGGACGACCGCTCAGCCGCGCAACTGCTGGCACGTTACGTTGAGGTAGTGGGGATCACAGGCGAACCCGGGTATCAAGCATCCTCAATCGCCTTCGACGTGACTTCAGGTGTGTTGCCGGCAGGAACCATCTTGCGTTTCGTTATAGACAGACTACAGCTTCCAACGAGGGCAATGACCCATTACGAGATACCGCTTTACCTCAAAAATAATCAGCAAGCGTCGTTAACCAGGGTGCCCGGTAATACTATCCAAATCGGGCCCGGCGACTTCAGCCAGCTCAGCTTGTATTCCAGTTCTGTCGCGACACCCGGTGAACTCGTCGATCTTTGGGTGAGGCTCGAAGACGAGTACGGGAATATTGCGCAGGCGCAAAATCTGTCCCTTGACTTACTGGTAAACGGAGTCTTCACGGAAAGGCTGGATGTTGTTACTTCCGTTCAGAAAATTGATGGCATCAGTTTCCGGGCTGCAGGTACCTATCAACTGGAACTTCGTACCGGCGGAGGCGGAATCTCTGCAACATCGAACCCTGTGCTCGTGAGCAACAAGCCATACCGGATTATCTGGGCTGACCTGGGCGTCCCGACTGAAATGTTGGCAGGCGCACACTCAGCGGAAGAACTGGCACGCAACGCCATGGGACGATATGACCTGACTTTACCCGCTGACCACGAAACATTAGATGACACGTCGGTCGTGAGTCATTGGCAATCGCTTGCAGCAGGCGGAGCCAGCCTTGTTCTTTCAAAGAGTGATACCGCTTCGTTCACTATTGCCAAACCAGAACAGCCCACAGATCTGCGGCGAATGGTGCCTGGGAATCTTCAGTTGGTAGAGATCGTCAGCGGCGGTTCTGTCTATGACTGGTTCGGAAACAGGGCTGCAATGATGGGATTCCGGATTGGTTTCACCGGGTCTAATTACAGTCTCCAGTATCCTGGACGGTTTCAAGAGGTGAATACTGCTATCTGGCTGACAGAAGGGCAACACTGGTTCGATGCGATGAGTAAACACCAGACTTATGTTTCGGTTGGATCGAAAATTGTCCTGGCAGTAAGCCCAATGAATTTTGGCCTGGAACCGATCAGAAATCTTGTCCTTGAGATTGCAGCAGCATCGCCAATCGTTTCGGTCGAGGTTTTTAAGAACGGCAGCCTTTTTAAAACAAGGCGCCAACTTGACACCGGGGGTAGTCGATTTCGTTTGGTTGTTGAATCTTCGAGTGAACCGTTTAGTCGTTTAATGAGCAGGCCGAGGAACGCACGGGAGTGGGTGGGTTATGTCGTTGCACAAGGCGCCAGGATTACTGTGGACCGTGTTGGGCAATACTGGCAGATTAAGCCTGGACAAGAGTCCCGGCGAGTAGACTTTTTAACTCGAACACACGGACTGGATGAGTTTTTGGAATTCGAGCTTACATCAGCCGATGCAGACACCGTGATTGAAATAGGGATTGCCCCTGGATATGAAGATGTTGCGTGGATACCCAAAGACCGTTTGCCGAAACCGACGTCCGGGCAGAAGTTTCTTATCCCTATCGAGGAAGCGATACGGGGTGGAACACGAACATTTGAGGTAGAGGGTTACCGGGATTCTGTGCGTATTGAGCCTGCACTCGTTCCTTTTGAGTCTTCCATGCGTTATGAGTTTAATGACCCCTCAACTCCACAACTTGGCGATTACTATTACTTTCGAGTCAGGCTGGAGGATGGGGATTTTGCCTATACCTCACCCATCTATGTGGGTGATTTCGAGTAATTTTGAAAATCACAAAGGCATGCCGATGCCGTCGACGCCTTTGCCATCAGTTGTAGTTCAGAACTGAAGAGCGCCAATCGGCAGATCCAGGTAAACACATACAGTGTTCCAGGCGTTGTTGAAATCCCGCTGTTTACAAAAAAGCTGATTCAATCGCAGACAGTGGACATCGTCGTGGTCGCTGGCCTGATTGCCGATCACCGCGTCTACCGCCATGATTTCGTCGCGTCAACCGTTATGGACGCAACCATGAAGGTGCAGATGGAAACTGGCGTACCGATCATTTATGGCATCCTCACCCCCCAGGAATTCATGAGTGAAGGTCGAGCAGAGTTTTTCAAAGAGCATTTCATCAAGAAGGGCCAGGAAGCAGCCAGGAGTGTCCTGACAACACTGGACAATGAACGACTACTTGCTGGCCTGCTCAAGCAAACAGGATAACAGCTGATGTTTATTGGCTCCTGGCTAGACCATTGGGTAACCAAGAGTTCAGCAAAGGGAGTTAATGGTGTGGCTCGTACATAGCCGTTAATATGTATGGTTACAATCGATCAAGGAATACCGCTACATGAAGTACCTACACACCATGGTGAGGGTCAAGGATATTGAAGCCTCGCTGGATTTTTATTGCGACAAGCTGGGCCTGCAGGAAAATCGCCGTTACGAAAACGAGCAGGGGCGGTTTACGCTGGTTTTCCTTTCGGCGCCGGGTGATGAGTCCGCTCAGGTAGAACGATGGAAACCGGAATTTCGGACACCTGGCTTATGCCGTTGATAACATCTACGAGACCTGTCAGCGCTTGATGGATGGCGGCGTCATTATTAGTAGACCACCCCGTGATGGCCGCATGGCTTTTGTAAGATCTCCGGACAACATTTCAATCGAAATTCTACAGAATGGGGATTCCCTCGCGCCCGAGGAACCCTGGCTTTCCATGGACAACGTAGGTGAATGGTAGGTTCGCCGATGGTGCTGCTGCCCTGAACCGTGGCGATACGCAAAAGCCCGGCTGACACCGGCAATGCAGCGGTTCTCATTGCAGATACGGTATAGCTTTTCAACAAAACCCGGTTGCAGCCGGCGCGCGGTTGCGACGACGATGTGATATCCCTTTTTGTACGCAGCTGAGACGACTCGCAGGTTCCGCTCAGAGAGGCTTTCCCCAACCAGCAAAGTGCCATCCAGGTCGATAGCTAATGCTTTTAACTTATCCGACAGACAAATTGACACTTCAGGCTGCAGTAGCAAAGATGGCAAGGTAGCACAAAGGTCAATAAGGAAGAAAATCATGGGTGAGCAATCCTGGTTATCATTGGTGCAAGAGGAAATACTGCAACCCGATCTCAGGATCTGCGATCCACACCACCATCTCTGGGACCGGAATGGCAGTAGATACCTGCTTGATGAAATTTTAGAAGATGTCTACACGGGACATCGTGTCGTTAGTACGGTTTTTGTTGAGTGTGATTCGATGTTCAGGGCTGATGTCGCCAAGGCTTTAGCGCCCGTGGGAGAGACCGAATTCGTCCAGGGTGTGGCGGCGATGAGCAGTTCCGGTGCTTATGGTGACTGCCGTGTTGCGGCAGGTATCGTCAGTTTCGCAGACCTGACCCTTGGGGCGCAGGTACGGCCGGTGCTGGAGGCACACATTGCAGCTTCAGTGAATCGGTTCCGTGGTATCCGCCATGCCGCAAGCTGGCATACCAGTCCGGATATTCGGATTTCTCATTCCGATCCGGTAGAGCACCAGATGCTACAGGATGATTTCATGGAAGGATTCAATGTGCTGGGCGATCTGGGCCTGACGTTTGATGCCTGGTGTTATCACACGCAGATCGATGAATTTACACAACTGGCAAAAGCCAATCCCACAGTGACCATGGTGCTTGACCATTTCGGCGGGCCTCTTGGGATAGGTCCATATGAAGGCAAACAGGTAGAAGTTTTCAAGGCCTGGCAACAGAGTATCGAGGCGCTCAAAGATTGCAGCAATGTTCACTTTAAGCTGGGTGGCATTAATATGAAGATCAATGGGTTCGGCTGGCATAAAAGAGCGCTGCCTGCTTCTTCTGACGAACTTGTGGACAAAACTGCACCCTATTATGAATTCTGTATTGATACATTTGGTGCAGATAGATGCATGTTTGAAAGCAATTTTCCGGTCGACAAGGAATCCGTTTCCTATCCCGTTTTGTGGAACGCATTTAAGAAGATGTCACAGTCCCGAACGGTTAGCGAGAAGGAGAAATTATTCCATGATACGGCTGCTCGCGTGTACCGAATATGACCAGCTTTGAGGGCAATTCTTACTGTGAGAAAGCTGATGATTGATAGACGGACTTTGCTCACAAGAATAGTGGCAGGGTTTTCGCTCATTGGGTTGGCGGGATTTTCTGTTCCATTTATTCGTTCCTGGGTGCCTGCTTTTAGAAATGAGACTATTTTAGATGTTGATGTCGGTGGAATGGTCGCCGGGGATATCAAGGTTGTACGGTGGCTGGGGCGAAACGTGATGGTTGTGCGACGCGACAGGACCCAGGTTGAGCGGCTCATTGTCTCCGACGCTCTGAATGATCCTGACTCCTTGCTGTCTCATCAGCCGGATTACGCAGCCAATACCTTCAGGTCCAGGAAACCGGAGCATTTGTTAGTCTATGCTAACTGTACCCATCTTGGTTGTGAGGTTGATTTCACCGCCGGCGCCAGGCTCGCAGGGTTTCGTTGTCCCTGTCATCGTAGTGAATATGACATCGCTGGAAGGGTAGAAAAGGGTGCAGCGGCCAAGCTTAATCTGGAGGTTCCTGAGTATGAATACGTAGGACGAACCATGATTCGGCTAAGAAAAGGGTAACTGAAATACCCGCAACTGAAATCTGCATGCGGAAGAAAAGCGGCGCAACTGCTCGGTTGGGTCTAACGGCTATTACCAAAAGGATACGCAACAGGAGTGAAAAGAAAACGTTTACTCATTGTCTACCACAGTAAAACCGGGAAAAACGGTTTGATGGCCAAGGCGGTGCTAGAGGGTGCAAATCATCCGGACATCGACGTCGATGTCACGTTCAGGGAGGCAATGGAAGCTGGGATAGAGGATCTGCTGGAAGCAGACGGCATCATCTTTGGAACCCCTGAAAATTTTGGCTATATGTCCGGCGCACTAAAAGACTTTTTTGACCGTACCTTTTATGAAGTTGAGGGACAGGTCGATGGCAAACCCTATTGCATGCTGGTCGGGGCGGGAAACGACGGCACAGGTGCGTTAACCGCCATTCGCCGTATATGTAATGGATATAATTTTAAAGAAGTTCAGCCACCCATCGTTGTGGTTGGCGATCTTGAAGACCAGCAGCTACAGACTTGCAGAGAACTGGGTATGGCAATGGCCGCAGGTTTGGAAGCCGGTATTTTCTAGTCCGGGTTTTACCAAGTGCTTGTTATATTTTGGCGAAATAGATTCGCGCAGCCAACATCACCTTAGGTGCCAGAATGATCGTTGAGGTCATTGTAGGTATTGCCATCAGCGCAAACGCGCCATCGATAAGTCCCACCATGGCATCCAGCGAAAGCATACTGGCAACAACTATCATGAGGGTAATCAGGTAGTTGTAATAATGCTTTCTCTCGGCGCCTATCAGGAAGCCAAGGCATTTTGATCCATAGTAGGAATAGCTGAAAATGGTCGTGATGCTGAAGAAAAAGATACACACGATTAAAAGGAATGAACCATATCCGGGTAGCGCGGTTTCAAAAGCGATGCCGGTGATGGTAACGCCACTGGCGTCGGTGACTTGCCAGGCATCTGTCATGAGAATCAGTAAGGCAGTCGCGGTGCAAATAACCAGGGTATCTATGATAGGACCCAGCATGGCAACCAGCCCCTCTCTGACAGGCTCATTAGTCCTGGCTGCGCCATGGGCCATCGCTTCAGTACCCATACCCGCTTCGTTTGAAAATGCCCCCCTTCGAACCCCCGTCGCAATCACTGTTCCAATTGCGCCACCCGCTACGGCCATCCCGGTGAAAGCATCTGTCACAATCAACATCAGGTAATGCGGAACTTCGGACCAATTCACCAGCAGAATGTAGAACGCGACTCCGACATAGAGTAGTGACATTATCGGCACAAGCCGTGACACGACCTTGGAAATTCGTGAGAGTCCCCCGAATATTACCGTTGCTACGATAGCGGCAAGAACGATACCGGCGATAAGGTTGAATTCGGTCGCCTGGTCCTGTCTGATCCAACCCTGCTCAAGGAAGATCAATTCACGAATAGTCTGGACTAACTGGTTGGTTTGAAACATGGGTAGGCAGCCAATAACACCGGCCACACAGAAAAATACAGCGAGCCATCTATATTTCTTACCCAGGCCTTCTGTAATAACGTACATCGGCCCCCCCTGAATATTCCCCTCACTGTCTTCACCCCGATACATGACACTTAATGTGCAAGTGAAGAATTTCGTGGTAATACCAAGAACTGCGGTAACCCACATCCAGAAGACAGCACCGGGACCACCTACAGTAATAGCGACGGCAACACCCGCGATATTACCCATCCCGATCGTTCCAGCGAGCGCGCTGGACAGTGCCTGAAAATGGGTGATCTCTCCGGGTCCTTCTTTGTCGTATTTTCCAGACAGCAGTGCCAGGCTGTGGGAAAGGTACCGAAGGGGAAGAAAACGCGACAAAAATATGAAGTAAATTCCACCACCCAGCAGCAGAATTAGTAACCAGGGCCCCCACGCCAGATCACCAAAGGCAATGAGCAAAGCTTCAATCGAGTTCATTGACAGCCCGGATCAGATCTTCCATCAGCGGCCGATCACCATAGTTTTCTTCTGCAAACTTGCCAACGATCAGGGTAGGGTACGCCATAATATTTGCTTGATGGATCGTAATTGGGGTTGAGCAGACCCAACTGGATGATGGCGGATGATTCCGGGTCACTTAGGAGCGGGAAGGTAATCCCGTATTTGTGCGAAAAACGCTCGAGTTTGGCAGGTGAGTCATACAAAACCGCCGCGACATTGACTCCTTTGCTCTGTAGACCAGGCGCATGCTTGGACAACTCAACGAGCTGTCTAATGCAGTAAGGTCACCATTGGGTGCTGCGATTAAAATACAGCAGCAGACCCTTTTTGCCATACAGGCTTTGAACCGGGATAACGGAGTTGCTGACATCAACAACACTAAACTCGGGAAGAGGGGAGCCTATGGCAAGATTATCGGCCCATAACCATTCGGCAGCCCATAAATCCCTGCCAGATAAACAGAGTATTAGCATTAACGTTACGTTTAGAATCCTGGCTCGAATGACGATCGCCTTATTTGAATGTTATCGGTCGTGGTAACAGCAACATTCACGCTATTTGCGTTCACCA
>LWDU01037447.1_pt1 | contig 16382 bp, 17 predicted proteins | sample 727161 | NCBI WGS metagenome assembly LWDU01 (sample SAMN04566230, study PRJNA314399) | hydrothermal vent metagenome | isolation source: deep sea hydrothermal plume seawater | place: Mexico: Gulf of California, Guaymas Basin | collected 2004-07-11
GCGACGGGCGGCCTGCGGCGGAGGCGCCACCGCCTGTTCGTCGTCTTCCTCCTCGTTGGACATGAACGTCGCGAAGTAGTCATCATCAGCCGTCTGACGGGGAGCTGCTGCTGCGCGCGAGGCTTTCGTACGCGGCGCTGCAGCATCCTCGAATGCCTCCAGGCGAGCCGCGAGTGACGCAATTGCCTTCTGAACGGGCGAGAGAGAATTGGTCGACCGCTCCTGGATCTCCTCCATCCGGTCGGAGACACCGCTGAGCGCATCAGACAGGCGCTTCTGCTGCTCGTTGCGCTCTGTTTCGATGCTCTGCTCAAGGTCACGCAGAGAGCGTTCCTGACGAGCCTGAAGTCGTTGGGAAACGCTGGAAACCTGTTCGCCGACCTGTTCGATCGCCTTTGCGCTGCGCTTTTCGCTCTCGTCGAGGCGTGCCTCGAACTGTTCAGCCATCTGCTTCAGCTCAGCGCTGAACTTCTCAAGCATGGCATCGCCCTGCCCGCCCGCATTGCCGAGCTGTAGCGTGACATCATGCGACAGTGCGTGCATGTCCGCGCGCACCGCTTCGATCTGGGCGGCGTAGTCGCGGTCCTCGACCTGCTGGAGTCGCTTGCCGAGATGTTCGGACATCTGACGGACAGCGTGCTGGACGGCCGCAATCTTTTCCGGTGACACTGCACTGCTTTTGGCAGCGTCGATCTGTCCGCGCAGCGCTGCAATTTCGCTGACAGCCTTGTTGTGGTTGGCTTCCATACGCTCGCGCAGATCCGCAAACGCTTTTGGGGAAACCGCATCTTTCGCTTCGAAGCGCTGGCGGAGCGTTTCCAAGGCGGCCTGCGATGCGTTCCAGTTGGTGTCGACGCGCTTGGCGAGGTCATCCACCGAGGTCCGCGACGTGCGACCGGAGGACTCCATGTCCTGTCGGAGCGTCGCGATGGCGGCGAGCGCGTTGGAATCCTTGCGGTCGACGGCGTCGGCAAGGTTGGAGAGCGAGTCTTTCAGGGCATCGATCTGTTCAGGGCGCGCCGACCTTGTGGCGGCGGCATCGATTTCGCTGGCGAGCTTATGGCGCGTGCTTTCAATAGAGGCGCGAAGATCCGCTGAGAGACCTTCGAAGCGGCTTTCAAACTGCTTGCGCAGTGCATTGGCCGTATCTGGCAGCGCTGTGTCGGCAAGCGCACTCACGCGTTCACTCAGAGCGCCGAACGTCTTGTCGACCTTGTCGAGCGCTTCGTTGGTCTGGGCCTCGGCCCGGTCGAGACGAGCCTGCAGCGCCTCCACCAGACTTTCCATTGACGTCAGAGATTTGCTGGTTGTGGTCTCGACGGTGTCGAGACGGGTGGTGACGTCATCAAGGCGCGCGAGGCGCTGGGCAACATTGGTTTCAAGGTCGCTGAAGCGGCCGGACAGGTGCTTTGTCGCGCCTTCGGTGCGAAGCTCAGCCTGCTCAATCTTCTTCGCAAGGCGGGTGGCGGCTTCGTCCAGCGTCTTGTCGATACGTCCTTCGACGCTTGATACGCGTCCACCAAGCTCCTCAAGGCCGGTTTCCACGCGCCTGCGCATATCCGCCGAACTATCTTTCTGGCGGGAGCTTTCCTCATGGATGTGGGAGGCGAGCTTGCCGAGCGCGCGCTCAAGCGACTTCAGCGCCTTCACATCACGGCGGCTATCACCGCCATGCTCGATCGATTCGAGTTTTGAGCGCAGGGCGTCATGCGTCGAGCGGATATCCTCGATCACGGTTTCATAATTGTTCGAGAGGCCATCGGTGCGGCGCTGCGCATCTTCGAGGCGTTCGGTGAGGCTCATGATTGAGCGGTCGATGCCGCTGAGCGCGACTGCGGAACGCGCTTCGACGGCTTCAAGCCGGCCGAGTAGGTCACGGACAAGGCCTGCAGAGCCCGCCCCCGGATAGTCGCCGCCGCCGTCACCGCCGCCTGCCGCAAGGCGCGGCGCATCGCCCGAGCGCGTGCTCGCGCCCGAACCGCTGACAGTCCCGCCTGGGCCATCGGTTTCCATCTTGAGCATACGGTTAATGTATTCGCTGATCGTCAGCCCCTCTTCACGGGCCGCTTCCCGTGCGGCTTCGCGTGCGCGCTCGTCGCTCCCCTTCACGCTCCAGGGCCCGTAATTTGACATACGCGAACTCCTCAATTCCGGGGCAGCACTTCTGCAGAAAGCGCATGCCGGATCACCGCATTGATCCACCGATGCCGAGGTTCGTCTTAAAAGGTCGTTAAAATGGTAAACAGAATGGCCAGATCGATTCAGACATCAGCAGCTGACGCTGCGGAGGGGCTTTACTCTGACGCAAAGGTAAGGCTAACGTTGACGTATACGTAAATAACAAAATCAGGAGGAAGTCATGCCAGACACAGCTACATCCCTTTCGATCTCCGAGAGCCGGACCTATTCGATTTCCGAGCTCGCACGTGAGTTCGGCATCACGCCGCGCGCGCTGCGCTTCTATGAGGACAAGGACATGCTGCACCCTGCCCGGGATGGCATGACCCGCGTTTACTCACATCGCGACCGCGCCCGCGTCACGATCATCGTTCGCATGAAGCGCCTCGGCCTGCCGCTGGCTGACATCCGCGAAATCCTCGACCTCTACGGCCTTGGCGACAATGAGCGCGCGCAGAAGCGCAAGACGCTCGAGAAGTTCCGCAACCAGGTCAAGGAATTCGAAAACCAGCGCGAAGACATCGAGATCGCCCTCGGCGAACTCCAGAAGGGCATCGACTGGCTCGAGAACGATCTGGCCAAGATCGGCCCGGCCAACGACCAGGCCCGCAATGTTGCGGCATATGATGCTGTCGCCCGCAAACAGCTGGACGACGCGTAAGCCACGCGTAAAATCCGCATAGAACCAAGGTAACCGGCCCGTCTTCGCGATGGGCCGGTTACATTGCAATTTCAGACTGAAGAGAGCTTTCACAAATGCCACGCTATGACGCGCCGATCCGGGACATGAAATTCATCTTCCACGATGTGCTGGCCCTGCAGAACTATTCCAATCTCGATGGCTTTGCCGATGCGACCCCGGACATTGTCGACCAGATCCTGGAAACGAGCGGCAAGTTCGCAAGTGAAGTGCTCTTTCCGCTGAACAGTGTCGGCGACAAGCAGGGCTGCAAGCGCGCCGACGACGCTTCAGTGAAAACGCCAGATGGCTTTCCGGACGCCTATAAGCAATTTGTCGAGAATGGCTGGCCGCTCCTGTCGAAGACGCCAGAGATGGGCGGTCAGGGCCTTCCCCACGCGCTGTCCATCGCTGTCAGCGAGATGATGTCTGCCGCGAATATGGCCTTTGCCATGTATCCCGGCCTGACCTCGGGCGCCTATGAGGCGCTGATGGCGGGCGGCTCTGACGAGCAGAAGCAGATCTACGGGCCCAAAATGGCGACTGGCGAGTGGGCTGGCACCATGAACCTGACTGAGCCGCAGTGCGGCACCGACCTTGGCCTCATCAAGACCAAAGCCGTCCCGCAGGGCGACGGCTCCTACAAGCTGTCTGGCCAGAAGATCTGGATTTCCGGCGGTGAGCAGGACCTGACCGAGAATATCGTCCACCTCGTGCTCGCCCGGATTGAAGGCGCACCTGAAGGCATCAAGGGCATCTCGCTCTTCGTGGTGCCGAAATATTTCGTGAATGAGGACGGCTCGCTCGGTGATCGCAACAAGGTCTCCTGCGGCGGCCTCGAAGAGAAGATGGGCATTCACGGCAATGCCACCTGCGTGATGAATTATGACGAGGCGACCGGCTGGCTGGTCGGCGATGAGCATAAGGGCATGCGCACCATGTTCATCATGATGAACGAAGCACGGCTTGGCGTCGGGATGCAGGGCCTCGCCCAGGCGGAGGTCGCCTATCAGAATGCCGCTGACTTTGCCCGCGAGCGCCTGCAGAGCCGCGCGCTGTCCGGCCCCAAAGCACCTGAAAAGCCTGCCGATCCGATCATCGTGCATCCCGATGTGCGCCGGATGCTGATGGACACGCGGGCCTTCATTGAGGGCGCCCGCATGTTCACTTACTGGACGGCGCTGCACGGTGACCTTCTGCATAAGTCACCTGACGAAAAAGTACGCGAAAAGGCCGGCGACTACATGGCGCTGATGACGCCGGTCGTAAAAGCCTTCCTGACCGATCGTGGTCTCAAGGCCTGTAATGACGCCCTCCAGCTTCATGGCGGTACCGGTTTCACCAAGGACCAGGGCGTCGAGCAGTATGTGCGCGATGTGCGCATTGCCCTCATCTATGAAGGCACGAACGGCATTCAGGCCCTCGATCTGGTCGGCCGCAAGCTGGCGGCCAATGGCGGACGCGCTGTCTTCACTTTCTTCGCGGAACTTGATGATTTCATCGCTGAGAATGAGGGCGATCAAGAGCTGAAGCCGTTCATTCAGGCACTCAGCACCGCAAAGGGCGAGCTTCAGGAAGCGACCAGCTGGCTGATGCAGAATGGCATGAGTGACTTCAACAATGCCGGCGCTGCGTCCATGGACTATCTCGAGCTGTTCGGCCTGACGGCGCTTGGCTATATGTGGGCCAAGATGGCGAAGACCGCGATCGAGAAACGCGGCAGCGACCCCTTCTATGACGACAAGCTCGTCACAGGGCGGTATTATATCAGCCGTATCCTCCCAGAGACGTCGGCCCATCTGGCCAAGCTGAAAACTGGCGCTGAGCCCCTAATGGCGCTAGCGGCTGACCGGTTCTGATTTTCGACCCCGAAGCCCGTCAACAAACGGGTTTCGGGGCTGCTAAAATAGGCGCGCCCTGACGCGGCGTGAGGACTCGTCCCGCAAGAGGACGGGCCTTATAAGATTGACGTGAACGTAAACGACAACTTGTCGATGCAGACGCGATAAGAGGGAGATATCGATGCAGGACGTGCTGAACGTACCACCAGCAAAATGGCGCCAGGATGAAGAGGTCTCGATCTTCTCCGACGCCGTTGGCCAGTTCTTCGAGCGTGAGTGCAAACCGCACGTCGAAGAGTGGCGCAAGCAGGGCTATGTGCCCCGCGAAATGTGGAAAAAGGCCGGTGAAGCCGGCCTGCTTTGTGCGTCAGTGTCCGAGGAATATGGCGGCGCGGGCGGAGATTTCCGCCACGAAGCGGTGATCATCGAACAGCAGCAGTGGAAGGGTATCGACGGCTTCGGCATCACCCTGCACAACGCGATCATCGCCCCCTACATCGAGACATTCGGCTCTGAAGAGCAGAAGAAGAAGTGGCTGCCGCGCCTCGCTTCCGGTGAGCTCATTGCCGCGATCGCCATGACCGAGCCCGGCACCGGTTCTGACCTTCAGGCCGTGAAGACAACGGCAAAGAAGGATGGCAATCACTATGTCATCAACGGCCAGAAGACCTTCATCTCGAACGGTCAGACGGCCAATCTTATCGTGACGGTTGCCAAGACCGACCCGGCCAAGGGTGCCAAGGGCATCTCTCTCGTCGTGGTCGAAACCGACGAAGTCGAAGGCTTCGAGCGTGGTCGCAACCTTGAGAAAATCGGCCAGAAAGCAGCCGACACGTCAGAGCTTTTCTTCAATGATGTGCGCGTGCCGACCTCAAACCTGCTCGGCCCGGAAGAGGGCCAGGGCTTTGTCCAGCTCATGACGAAGCTACCACAGGAGCGTCACGTCATCGGCCTGCAGGGCGTTGGCATGATCGAACGCGCGATTGCCGAAACGACCGCTTATGTGAAGCAGCGCCAGGCCTTTGGCGGCACGATCTGGGACTTCCAGAACACGCAGTTCAAACTGGCCGAATGCAAGACCGAAGCGACGGTCGCCAAGGTCTTTGCGGACCACTGCACGCAGCTGCTGATCGAGAACAAGCTCGATGCGGCGACGGCGTCGATGTCGAAGTACTGGATCTCTGATCTGCAGTGCAAGATCATTGACGAGTGCCTGCAGCTGCACGGCGGCTATGGCTATATGGACGAGTACCCGATTGGCCAGATGTATGCCGATGCACGCGTCCAGCGCATCTATGGCGGCGCGAATGAAGTCATGAAGATGCTCATCGCGAGAACGATGTAGCGCAGATGATACGCTGGCTCGGCATAGCGTCCATTATCCTCGGGATCATCTCGGTCCTGATGGGGGCGTATGTCGAGTTTGGCCGTCCAGAGGCGGGTGTCAGCGGGTTTGCGCCAATCGCGCTCGGCCTTGGCTCACTCGTGATCGGCCTCATCGTCTACCGCCAGTCCAAATACCTGAATAAATGAATGTCCTGAAAGGAGCTTAATCCAAATGACTGAAGCCTATATCTACGACGCTGTGCGCACCCCGCGCGGCAAGGGCAAACAGAGCGGTTCGCTGCACGAAATCACCTCGCTCTCGCTGGCCACGCAGGCCCTCCAAGCGATCCGTGACCGCAATGAGCTCGACACCAACTATGTCGATGATGTCGTTCTTGGCTGTGTTTCGCCTGTCGGTGAACAAGGCGGCGACATTGCCCGTATCGCGGTGCTGAACGCTGAATATGCCGAAACCACCGCCGGTGTTCAGGTCGACCGTTTCTGTGCCTCGGGCCTCGAAGCCTGTAACATGGCAGCCGCCAAGGTCATGACCGGCGAAGCCGACATGGCAATCGGCGGCGGCGTCGAAGCAATGTCACGCGTGCCGATGGGTGCTGCTGGCGGAGCCTGGTCGTCCGACCCTTCCATCGCGATCAAGTCCTACTTCGCCCCGCAGGGCGTTGGCGCAGACACGATTGCAACCAAATGGGGCTTCTCGCGCGATGACGTCGACGCCTATGCCATTGAGTCCCAGAAGCGTGCAGCAACTGCCTGGAAAGAAGGCCGCTTCTCCAAGTCCATCGTTCCGGTAAAGGACCAGATGGGCGCGATCATACTCGACCATGATGAGCATATGCGTCCTGATGCTGACATGCAGTCGCTGGCTGGCCTCAACCCATCCTTCGCAGGCATGGGCGGCATGGGCTTCGACGAGGTCATTAAGCAGCGCTATCCAGAGCTGGAAAAGATCGATCACGTCCACCACGCCGGTAACTCCTCGGGTATCGTTGACGGTGCATCTGCAGTGCTCTTCGGCTCCAAGGAAATGGGCGCGCGCGCGCATCAAGTCCATGGCTTCGATCGGTTCTGAGCCAGCCATCATGCTGACCGGCCCGACCGCCGTGTCGAAGAAGGCGCTCAAGAAGGCGGGCATGGAAGTCGGCGACATCGACATCTACGAGCTGAACGAAGCCTTCGCGTCGGTCCCGATGCTGATGATGCACCTTCTCGGCATTCCGCACGACAAGATGAACGTGAACGGCGGCGCGATTGCATTCGGTCACCCGCTTGGCGCGACTGGCGGCATGCTGCTCGGCACCATGGTCGACGAGCTTGAGCGTTCCGACAAGGAAACTGCACTCGTCACGCTTTGCGTTGGTGCGGGCATGGGCACGGCCACGATCATCGAGCGTGTCTAGATGAGCAATGAGGCGTTCCAGAAAGGCCTGCCTGTTGGCATAGCCGTCGGCGTGGCAATAGGTGCCGCGATCGGGGCTGCGCTCGGCAATGTGGCCTTCATGGGCGCCGGCATTGCCATCGGCATTGCGCTTGCCCCCGCTTTCGGCAAGGCGCAGCTCGATCGGGAAAACTCTGAAGACAAGACGGACGAAGACAGCCCGCAGGGCTGAGCTTCAAGAGGAAACACAAGATGGAACTCGAAACATTCAAATTCGACATTGACGGCGATGGCATTGCGCACGCCGCCTTCGACGTGCCGGGCCGCAGCATGAACACGCTGACCGGTCAGGCCGTTCAGGACATCATCGCAATCGCCAAGGAAGTTGCCAGCAACGACAAGATCAAGGGCCTCGTCCTTTCGTCCGGCAAGCCTTCCGGCTTCTGTGCTGGCGCCGACCTTGGCGAAATGGGCAACCGTGCCGGTGCTGGCGACAGCTCCAGCAAGAGCGAAGACGAGAAGCTGAAAGAGCGCTTCAATCAGGGCTTCGCACTGAACAAGACGCTTCGTGAGCTTGAGACATGCGGCAAGCCGGTTGCCTGCGCACTGAACGGTCTTGCGCTCGGCGGCGGTCTCGAAGTGGCGCTCGCCTGTCACTACCGCGTTGCAGCCAATGACAATCCGAAGCAGCAATTCGGCCTGCCGGAAGCCAAGATTGGCCTCCTGCCAGGTGCCGGTGGTACGCAGCGCCTGCCACGTCTCGTCGGTGTTCAGGCTGCCCTGCCGCTAATCCTTCAGGGCGAAAGCTTCGACGCCGAAAAAGGCAAAGCCATGGGCGTTATCCAGGAGCTCGCACCTGGTGCAGAGGTCGTGGAGAAAGCCAAAGCCTGGGTGAAAGCGAACCCGACGGCCAAGGCGCCATGGGACGAAAAGGGATTCAAGGTTCCAGGCGGCGTGCCGCACAAGAGCCCTGGTGCCGGTCAGGTCATGACGATGGCGAATGCCATGCTTCACGCCAAGACCTATGGCAACTTCCCGGCTCAGAAGAACATCCTGTCCTGCGTCTATGAAGGCATTCAGGTGCCAATCGATGCAGGCCTCCGGATCGAGACCCGCTACTTCATCAACACCCAGTCACGCCCGGAAGCCAAGGCGATGATCCGCTCGCTCTTCCTGTCGACGCAGGCCCTGTCCAAGGGCGGCAATCGTCCGGAAGGCTACCCGAAGACCGAGTTCAAGAAGATCGCGGTCATTGGCGCAGGCCTTATGGGTGCAGGCGTTGCTTATGTGCAGGCGAAAGCCGGCATTCCGACCGTGCTCGTCGATGTGTCCAAGGAAAACGCCGAGAAAGGCAAGGACTATTCCCGCCGTCTCGTCGAGAAGGACGTGTCACGCGGCAAGTCGACCAAGGAGAAGGGCGACAAGCTGCTCGACCTGATCACGACGACCGACAATTACGACGATGTGAAGGGCGCAGACCTGGTCATCGAGGCGGTCTTCGAGAACCAGGAATTGAAAGCCAAGATCACCGATCAGGCCGAAGCTGTGCTGGGCGAAGATGCTGTCTTCGGCTCCAACACGTCGACCCTGCCGATCACGGGTCTCGCCAAGGCATCGAAGCGCCCTGAGAACTTCATCGGCATCCACTTCTTCTCCCCAGTTGAGCGTATGGGTCTCGTCGAGATCATCTCTGGTGAGAAAACGTCCGAAGCGACGCTGGCCAAGGCGGTCGACTATGTCCTCGCCATCCGCAAGACCCCGATCGCGGTCAATGACAGCCGCGGCTTCTATACTTCGCGCTGCTTCGGCACCTATACGCGCGAAGGCATGGAAATGCTGGCAGAAGGCATCAAGCCTGCGATCATCGAGAATGTCGGTCGTCAGTCCGGTATGCCGATGGGCCCGCTAGAAGTGTCCGACTCCGTTGGGCTCGACACGGCCCTGAAGGTGACCCGCGCAACGGCAGAGGCCATGGGCGTCGACATCCAGAAGGATGACCGCACCCAGTTCCTCGCTTGGCTCGTCGAAGACAGTGGCCGCGTCGGCCGCAAGGCTGGCAAGGGCTTCTACGACTATAATGAGAAGGGCAAGCCAGAGCGCCTCTGGCCAGACCTGAACACCCGCATCGATGTGAAAGTCGATGAGTGCCCGCCTGAGTTGAAGAAGCACTACATCAACCGCCTCCTGATCCGTCAGGCGATTGAGGTTGCCCGCTGCTTCGAGGAAGGCGTCATCACCGATGCCCGCGATGCCGATATCGGCTCGATCCTCGCCTGGGGCTTTGCGCCTTATACGGGCGGCTGCTGCTCCTATGTGGATCTTGTCTGGGGCATCAAAGCCTTCGTTGAGGAAGCCACCAAAATGGAAGAGAAGTATGGTGAACGCTTCAAGGTGCCCGAGCTTCTTAAGGACATGGCTGCCAAGGGTGAAGGCTTCTATGACCGATTCCCACCGGGCGGCGTAAAGGCAAGAGTCGCCGCATAAGCGACGATCCGAAACTAAAAGCAGAAGGCCGAGGCAGTCGCCTCGGCCTTTTCTTTTTTGTAATTACAATACCTTACAATGAATACACCTGAAGTATAAAATTTTAATCTGTAGTATTCCCTATTACCCCTTATGAATGTGTGTTCCACATGAGAGGCTCGTGACAGGGGAATTTCATGGCCAGACCAGCGGGCGTTAAAAATCAGGATTATGAAGAAAAGCGCGTCGCGCTTCTCGATGCGATGATCAGTCATGTGGAGCGTGAGGACGTCGTCCAACCTTCTCTGCGCCAGCTCGCCATTGCCGCTGGTGTGTCTGATATCAATCTCAAGCACTATTTCGGAGACCGCCGCGGTGTGGTGATCGCGCTATTCAAGCATATGCGTGACACAACCAGGCAGGTGCGGGCCGCGATGCGCAGCCCCTTCCAGTCCGTCAGCGAAGCGATTGAGGATTATGTCCGGCTCGCAAGCCAGGCGGGCACGGATGCGCCCTATATCCGGCGGCACGTATTTGCATTGCGCGAAGCGATCGCCGACAGCGAGGTCTATCGTCACTATGTCGTCGAGATTCTTGAGCCTGCGGCTGAAGCGATGTCCGAGAGACTCGTTGCATCAAGCAACGGCGCCATGACGCCGGAAGCCGCGCACCAGGCCGGGACGCACATTGTGTTCAACTCGATGTTTCTCGGCATGCAGAAAGCGATGGATCCGTCGGACATCGATGCCAAGGAGTTCAGAGCAAAGCTTGAGCGCTTCGGCCGCTGGATGGCCGCAGGCCTTGAAGCTGAACTCAAGACCGTCGCCGCCTGAAAGACACCCAACAAAAAGGCCGCAACATTGCTGCTGCGGCCTTATCGTTTTCGTCTAGCCTGAAAGATTAGCTGGTCGTGACCGGCGTAAGCAGGACTTCAACGCGGCGGTTCGCTGCGCGACCAGCCTGCGTGTCATTGCTTGCGATCGGCTGGGTCTCACCGCGGCCATAGGCAGAGATGCGAACCGCATCGACACCGCGACTCACGAAGTAATTAGCAACCGTGTTGGCGCGCTGCTCTGACAGGCGCATGTTGTAATCATCAGGGCCGTCAGCACTGGCGTGGCCGACGACATCAACGCGGGTGGATGGGTATTCCTGAAGCACACCAGCGATTTCGTTCAGCGGGCCATAGGCGCTCGACTGAAGCTCTGCGCTGTTGACGGTGAAGTTCACGCTGGAATTCGATGGCATGGTGAGCGCGATCTGGTCGCCCTGACGCTCAACCTGGATCTGGGAGTTGGCGGTGCGCTCACGAAGGGCGCGCTCCTGGCGATCCATATAGGTGCCGACTGCGCCGCCAGCGAGGGCGCCAACTGCTGCGCCAATAGCCGCGTTGCGGCCATCATCGCCGCCTGCGAGCGTACCGAGTGCTGCACCTGCAAGTGCACCGCCGCCAGCGCCATAGGCCTGGTTCTGGGAAAGGCCGGTGCCTTCACATGCGGTAAGCACAAATGCTGCTGCGGCTGCGCCAATCATCATCTTGTTCATACTATATCTCCTCATGAAGCTTTGCCCCCTACCCTTTTGGAGGAGGTGTTTGATCGGAAACGTTCACTTTCTGACTTCGTTCCAATACGCTTTGACGACATTAGCGTTTCACAATGAATACAGGGCAACATGTGCGGAAGATTTTTTAGACACGGCGTTACTTGGTCCGACTTTCATGCCTGGCTGAACCTGATCCCACCAGATGAGGTCGACCCACCTGAAGCGACTTACAATGCCGCACCGGGCTCATACCAACCCATCCTGCGCACGGCGCATGGGGGTCATGTCGAACTCGCGCCCGCGCTATGGGGTCTGGTTCCTTCCTGGTGGAAAAAGCCGCTCAAGGAAAAGACGTTCACCACATTCAATGCCAAGTCCGAGACGGTGGCGGAGAAGCCGGTCTTTCGCGGCGCCTATCGCCATCATCGCTGCCTCATCCCCGTTAGCGGCTATTATGAGTGGACAGGAAGGAAAGGCGCAAAGACGCCCTTCGCGATCGGCCTGCGAAACCGGCGGCATTTCTGTCTTGCCGGTCTCTATGTCGTTGCCCTGATCGACGGGTCAGAGCTGCACAGCTTCACCGTCCTTACGACCGACGCGAATGAGGCGACATCTGGCGTGCATCATCGCATGCCCGTTATCCTGCAGCAGTCAGATTTCGCGCGATGGCTGGATGTCAGCGAGAAGGTGGACGACCTGATGACACCGTTCCCGTCCGAAGACATGACCGTCTGGCCCGTCCGTCCGGATGTCGGGAATGTGCGCAACAATCATCCGGATTTGCTCTTGGAACGATGAGCCGCTAGAACCGTCAGTGTGACAGTTTATTAAAGCTTTTCGGACATTAGTGTAACGATGCGCACCATATATTTTATCTTCGTCGGCCTGCTCACCATCGCTGCTATCGCAGCCTGATCTGAGCGCCTGACCGGACTGCGCCGCTAGCGAGCTCAGTCTTCGTCGATCTCGAACGATTTGTAGGCTTCGGCGACCAGCGAAACGATCTCCTCGCATGCCCTGCGGGCAGCTGGGACCACGCCCGTGAAGGCCGTGAAGCCGTGTGCGAGGCTGTCATAACACTTGTAGCTTACCTTCACACCGGCCTTGCGGAGAAGTTGGGCATAGGCGGCGCCATCATCGACAAGCGGATCGAAACCAGCCGTTGCGATGATCGCCTGTGGTAGCTTTTCGAGGTACGCCTCGCGGGCCGGTGACAGGCGCACATCGGCGCGGTCCTGACCCTCTGGGATATATTGCTCCATGAACCAGCGCATCGTGTCGGCATTCAGCGGGTAGGTCTCGCCATAGGTCTGATAGGACGGAAACTCGCGGTCGATATCTGTCGCGGGATAGATCAGAAGCTGCAGAAGCGGCACGGGCTTACGCTCACGCACCATTTCCTGTGCAACGACTGCAGAGAAATTGCCGCCCATACTGTCGTCGCCAATCGTTGCCACACCGGCAGGCGCGCCATACTTGCGAGCATTGCGCAGCGCCCAGTCATAAGCGTCGATACAATCTTCGAGGCCTGCCGGGAATTGATGCTCCGGCGCGAGGCGATAATCGACGGACAGGACCGGGCACTTCGCCGCCTTGGCGATCATCGTGCAGAAGACATGGCAGGTCTCAAGGTCGCCAATTACGCCGCCACCAAAATGGTAATACACCATCATGGGCGCGCCGGAATCCTGATTGTCAGGACGATAGATGCGCACTGGTATCTGGTGGCCGTCGGACGCCTTGATGGCAGCGTCCTCCCAGCTCACACCGGGTTCTGGCTTATCCGCGAACATGGCCAGACCGCCAGCAGAGGCAGCACGCGCCTCTTGGGGGGTCAGGCTCGACATCGCTGGTTGGGCTTTTGCGCCGGTCATCATGAACTGGAAGCGCGGGTCGAGCGTGCGCCCGCCAAGCTCTAGCGGCTTGCCACCGGACAGCCTGAGAAGAAGGCTATCAGGAAGCTTCAGAAGCAGTTTTGCGATCGTGGCCTGCAGGCTCATTGGCGTACACCCTCAGCTATTGCTTTTGGACGCCAGCGCACCTGCCCCATGCAGGAAGAGCTGCGTCGCAAACTCCGTTGCCCCTCTAGTGTCGACCGGCCGGCGCATTAGCATATGGTCACCCACCTCGCGCGCAATACCAATTGCAGCCGCCGTCAGAAATCCTGAGTCGGCCAACGACAGACCCGTCGACTTAGCAACCTGCTCAAGGTCGGTGCGAATTTCCTCGAAAACCGCCTGCATCTCGGGCGTATCAACCCGCACGCCGATCATGGCCGCATGGGGCGCGCCTTGCCGGATCGCCTCCTCATTTTCCTCATTCAGGAATTGGAAATAGGCGCTGTAAGCTTCCAGAAGGTAATCCTGCAGCGAAGACGCATTTTCGCGGATCGCCGCGAGGCGCGGGCGGAAGCGTCGCACACCCTCATCGGCCAGCGCTTCGAAGACTTCTTCCTTTGACCGAAAATAGTTGTAGAAAGTGCCTGCCGCGAGATCGGTCTCGCGGATGATGTCGCGTACCGTGGTCGCCTCCGCCCCTAAACGGGCAAAGACCTGCCGGGCCGCCTCGAGAATGGCCTGGCGGTTTGCCGCCTTGGTCCTGGCCCGCTTGCCCTGCCCTTGTGCCGCTTGCGCCGCTGCCACCATGAAAAGCCCCTGATCTGTAACAGTTTTAGCAGTGATCAGATTGGTGACGCTTCGTCAACTTTAGGTCCATGATGGGCTGTGATTTCCTGCTGGCGGCGGACCGACTGCAACGCCCCCCATGCCGCTCTTAGCAGAATAAGGGCAAGGACACCGATCAATGGCTCACCGAGGAAAATGAGCAGGCCAAAGCCCGCAAACAAAGCGAAGTGTAAGACGACAATGCGCCCATAGGGCTTGCCCATTTCCGAAATCAGATCTGTTTCGCGATATTCACCGCGAAGGAGGAAGTCGCGCACAAAAAGAAAAAGCTGGAGCGCGAGAATCGCGCCGAGAAACCAGACCATCCCGTCTCCGGTCGACAGCGCATAGCGGATCAGGCCGGACGGACTGATTTCAAAATTGCCCCCAGCACTGCCCTGTATCTCTGCGAAGGCCATCAGGAATATACCGTGCACGAAACAGAACATGCCATAGTGGAAGGTAAAAAATGCCCCGAATGCGAGCGCTGCAATAATCGCTGCGACCCCGGTGCCTGCCGCCGCGGCGACCATGCGAAGCAAGGTAATGAAACCGATGACGAGGTTTTCGAGCCAGTAGAGCATCACCAGGGCCGCCGCGCCCCAGCCAAACTGGAAAATGGCTACGACGGGGACGAGGTCGACCGCGAGGACCAGCCAGGAAACAGGGTCGCGATAAGCCTGCGCCAGCGCGGCCGGTGTCAGTTTTCGCATTGTCGGGGCCCCCGTCCCTTGATCAGTATGACGCGCTTTGCGTCAAATAAGCCGGGAAGGAAAGTGGATTATGCGCGGTCAGGCTGCTTGGGTAGCTACCGGTCAACACTTCGAAATGAAGATGGACACCGGTGCTGCGGCCCGTCGTGCCCATGATGCCGAGCGGCTGGCCAAACCCGATTACCTGTCCGGCCTCGACGCGGGCCTCGATATTCGCGAGATGAGCATAGCGCGTGAATATGCCCTGCCCGTGATCGATCAGAATGGTATTACCGAAGCTCGGACTGCGCTTGGCTTCGCGGATCGTGCCGGGCGCAGCTGAGTAGACCATGCCGGCGGGCCGTGAGCGGACATCCAGGCCCTTATGGGTGCGTCCCATCCGGTGACCGAAGCCCGACGTCATGCATGCATTATTGGTCGGCACAGCGGCGATGACGACCTTGCCGTCCACCAAGACGATCGGATTGAAGTTCAGGACCCGGAAGTCCGCGTCATATTCGAATGCATTTGTTATCGTGCTGTTTGGACAGAGGAACAGCTCGGCATCGGGCTGAAAGGGCCCCTGTTCTGCGCTGACGCTCGCCGTGGTCGTAATCGCGCTGGGCGGCGCGACACGGCCATCCATCGGGAAGGAGACGGGGGCTGGTGTGGTGCTACAGGCGGTCGCCAGAAATAGTCCTGTAAGGCAAGCGAGCACGGTGCGCAGCATGAGAGCCATCCATGAGGTCAGTAACCCGAGGTCAGGCGGTGGCTTTGGCGCGCTTCCGCCCACGCTCTATCTCTTTCATGAGATCCTTTACGTAAGCGTTAAAATCGACCTGCATGGTGTGCCGCAGCGCATCATAGAAGTGGCCGAGATGAAACTGCTCATCCTCTTTGATGATCTCCTTCATCTCGTCCTCCGGAGGGTATTCATATTCCCCGGCAATCTTGGCGGCGCACAGCTTTGACTGCTGTTCAGCAAAGTTCACCAGCGTCGGCAGGGGCTGCGCAAGGCCGAGGAAGAAGAGATTGTCGAGGCCCGGCTTTACCATGCGCTTGAACAGCGGGAACTTGTTCTCGACCGGCTTCAGACGATCATCGTCGAAGAATGGGAAAGTCACATTGTAACCCGTCGCCCAGACGATGGCGTCAATCTTTTCTCTCGTCCCGTCCTTGAAGACGACGCCGTCTCCGTCGAGTTTCTCGATGGCACCTTTTGGCGTGATGTCCCCGCAGCCAACGCGCGTCAGAAACTCACCTGAGACAGACGGGTGGCCGTTCTTCCATATTGCCGACACGTTTCTTGATCGCGGCGCGGGCCATTTTCCGGCCAAGCTTGGTCGGCATCCAGGACGGCAGGACCGCCTTGTCGGCAGGCTGGCCATTCATGTATTTCGGCAGCACCCAGACGCCCCGGCGCATCGAGATGAATAGCTTCTCTGAAATCGGGCGCTGGGACAGCTCCGACGAGATGTCCATTGCCGAATTGCCACCGCCAACGACCATGACGCGCTTCCCGCGGAAGTCGTAAGGCTCGAACGGGTCGCGGTAGTGGTGCGAGTGGACCTGATAGCCATTGAACTCGCCCGGATATTC